>Ga0310124_10001445_pt1 | contig 16568 bp, 12 predicted proteins | sample CB11b_AW_Bot5_MG_FD_203507 | JGI IMG/M metagenome (GOLD analysis project Ga0310124, IMG submission 203507) | Marine microbial communities from Western Arctic Ocean, Canada - CB11b_AW_Bot5 | ecosystem: Environmental > Aquatic > Marine > Oceanic | place: Canada: Western Arctic Ocean | collected... | reverse complement strand
CTACACCAAAACCAACCGATTGACCCGGGCACCTGTGGATACAAAGGAACTGCAGCCGGCGAACATCGACGACCTGAGGCAGTTCTGGATCACGGTGCATGTGCCGATCGATGCGGCACCCGGCACCTACCATGCCAGGGTGGACATTACCGCCGCCAACGCGCCGGCCGCTGAGCTGGCGCTCGAAGTCACGGTTCCCGGCTTCGAACTGCTGCTGCCAACGTTTGAATACAGCGTCTATTACCCCGTATACCTGGACAGAAAGTCCCCTCCTGAGGACCGCAAGAGTTACGGCGACGTCACCGAACAACAGTATCTGGCGGAGTTGAAAAACATGGTGGCTCACGGCTGCACCAATCCCAATATCTACGGGGTCCATGGCGAGCGGATCAAGAAAGCCGATGGCAGCTACGACTTCACGTACCTGGACAGAATCCTCAGGCTGCGCGAGCAGGCCGGCATGCGTAGCAAGGCGCTGTACCTGGTGGACAGTCACCGCGACCTGCAGATCTTGTCACGAAAGCTGACTGCCGAGGAGCGCGCCAGCACTATCGACTATGTCCAGACCGTTGTGACCTGGGCCGCAGAGCGGGGGTATCCTGATGTTTATTTCTACGGAAACGACGAGGTCAGCGGCGAGGAACTGCGCGGGCAGCGAGACAGCTTTGAGGCCGTTCACGAGGGCGGCGGGAAGCTGTTCGCGGCCTGCGGCGGATTCTACGAGCTGGTGGGCGATTTATTGGATTTGCCCATCACGCTTCATCCCGGACATGGACCAATAGATGGAATCGGGCATGCCCTGCCTGGGCCGGAGGCGCTGCGCCATCCGGAAACGCTCGTCCGGGCTTTCAGGCAGCGGCAAATGCTTTCGCCCGGTTTCCAGAAGATGATCGACGGTGTGCATGGGAACGGCTTCAGGATTTTCACCTACATGGATCCCGTCGGCGGACGGGCCCTGCCGGAGGTTCACCGGCGCTACCGCGGTCTGGGACTGTGGAAGGCGGGCCTGGACGGTACGATGACCTGGGCCTATACCCACATCGAGAGTCAGGATCCGGCTCAGATGGCCGGATACCCGGCACAGCAACCTCTCATGTTCAACCTTGTTTTCCGTGCCCGGAACAGCGTGATTGACACGCTCGGTTGGGAGGGCTTCCGCGAAGGGGTAGACGACGCCCGTTACCTGGCAACCTTGATCGACGCGATAAAGCAAGCGCGAAACACCGGCAGACATATCCATTTGGCGCACCGGACGCAGCGCTGGCTCGACAACCTGGACATGTTCGACACCGACCTGGATTCGATGCGTCGGGAGATGGCTCGCAGAACCCGGCAACTGCTGTCGAAGACGCCTGCTGCCAATCCGACGCCACTCACCTGGGAGCAGACAACGCAGGCCCACTTCGAGACGTCCACGCTGGTCGGCATCGACGCTGTCAGCAAGCCCGGAGATCTGGTTTTGACCGGCGGGATAACCCGTATGACCGCGCCTTCATCCGATGATCATTCCATTCTGTTGATGCACTTTGATGAAGAAAGCGGACAACCGGCAGATACAGGCGGGAACCGTCACCAGGCAACCAACCATGGCGCGACCGCAGTCGAGGGTCGATTCGGCAAAGCCCTGTTGTTCGACGGCGAGGATGATTATGTCGCCCTCGCAGGAAACGACATAGCCATCGACAGCGGCAGCGCCACGTGGGCGTTCTGGATCAAGACCACGCACACGGGCTCGCGCAACGCGGGCATTGTCGGCGGCAATAATATCAACGGGCAAACAGCCGCATTTGTCGACCGTGAAGGCTATGCAGAGATGACCTTCAATGACTCCGCCGGCAATTCCTCATTTGTCAAATCAACAACCGTTGTCAACGACGGCAAATGGCATCATATCGCCGTGGCCAGGAACGAGGCAGACTTCCGGATGTACGTGGACGGAGTGTACAACGCAAAGGGCGAAACGGGCAGATCCGCCGGCGCCGACGGGGATATCGACCACCCGGGTTGGTATCCCATGACCATCGGACGTGATCTCTGGTACGAGGGATTTTTCACCGGTGCCATTGACGAGCTGAGAATCTCCAATGTCGCCCGCACCGCATTTTTCGAATCCACGCCAGTCGCCACCGGCAGCATAGTTTCCCCGCGAATCACTTTCGAACGGGAGCGGATCGCCGAGGTCCGTCTGGACTGGGTCGATACGGTTCCGGCCGAAGCCTCGATTACGTGCTATGCAAGCAACGACGCCGGCAACACCTGGCACAAGCTGGCGGGGAAGAATCATCCGTTCACGTTTCCTTCATCGAACGCCGGTGGCGATGACCTCCGGATAAAGGCTGAACTGAAGCGCGGCAGTGGCAGGACCGGTCCCACCCTTCACAGTTGGAAGGCGACTTATAGCCTTGTCGCGACCGCCGCCGAGGACTGACAGTTGCGGACGGGAACACATTGTCAACGGCTTGAAATCCCTGAGATTATCACTCAAGTTTCGTCGGTTCGAAGTTCCCCGCAGCTGCGGGAATCCGTCAATCAGCGGACTTGTTGAAACCCACGGGCCCGCCGCGGCGGGATCGGATAGCCTGCGGTTGGCGTAGCCGGGGATTTGCCAGAATCTTATGAGTCAGCCAATTCAATTATCGGACGAAGATATCGCACACTACCATCGTGACGGTTACTTGGTGGTGGCCGACCTGCTCACGGAACCGGAGGTCGCGGCCTTTGTCGAACACGAGGAGGTGTCCGAGCCGATGGAGCAGCGACTGGGGATTCTCACCCATCGCATCGACTCCCAGTGGGCGTACGTCGCCACGCACCCCAATACTGCCGGCATAGCGCAGCAGCTCCTGGGGGGCACGCCCCGTATCGTGCAGACGATGTACATGCGTAAAGACCCGGCAGCGGAAGGCGAGGCGCTCGGGGATGTCGGCGTGGCATTTCATCAGGACACCCATTATCTGCCCACCGAACCCAATACGCTCATGGCATGCTGGATTGCGATGAGCGATACCGATCCGGGAAACGGCGGGCTCTGCGTCGTACCGGGAAGCCACACGGGCGAACTTCGGACAACCCATCCAAGCACAAACGCGGAACACGCAAGTTGGGAGTTCGATCACCCGATGCGTGATCGGGACGGTCGTGAATGGACGCAACGGATTTATGCATTTCAGGTCGACGGGATCGGCAAGGAAGACACCACCAAACTGACCGTCCCTCGAGGAGGCGGTGTGTTCTTCACGAGCCTTACCATCCATGGTTCCTATGCCAATCGTTCATCGGACCGGCACCGCCTGGCGTTTGCCGTGCACTATGTCAAGGACGGGTCGTGGGTAATCCGATGTGATGTGCAGGATACCACACCGGTGACAGAGTTTTCCAAATAGTGCCTGAACGAAAACACGATTGCCTTTCGGCGCTTGCACGGCATTTTCGGCGAATGAGTGATGAGCACAGACCGCAGCAGACAATTCGTTGGAACTTACGACACCCAAAACACTCACAAATTTATCGTGGCATCTTAATCCGTGGGGCAGAACAATCCTGTCATGTGCAACACTCGAACAGCAAAACTGAAAGACGGCCGCGAGTTGCACATCGCGATACACGTGTATCCCATTGCGCCGCCTGAGCAAATGAAGCTGATCCGTCTCTGGCGGACGGAATGGGACAAAACGGAACTCGACTGGCTCGCCGCCATGAACGGCGACTACAGCCAGACCCTGACAATCCACGCGGCCATCGGCACGATCGACGGCGAACCGGGAGGTACAGCTACAGTTTACCGCGCCGCTGAGAAACCAGAGGTCGCGTTGGTAGGATCTGTTCTGACACACGCCGATTTCCGTGGTTGCGGGATCGCCACCCATCTGGTGAATACGGTCGCCGACAACGCTTTTGATGCGGGCTGCCGGGTTTGTTTTCTCGGCGCCACCCGTGACCCCGGATCGGTCTATCTGCGCTGCGGGTTCGAATGGTGGAGCGGCGGCGTCATGCGTCGTGCGGCGGCCGGTTTTGACGATTGTGAATCACAATTTTTCGCAGCCGGTCAGGTTACCTCAATCAACGAAGCGGCGTGGGGTGACCTGCCGGGCATGACCTGCCTGGCCATGCAACCGTTGGATTGCCTGGTACTGGATTATCCGCGTGCCATTCATTCGGCTAAATATGTCGCGCTGCGATGGTGTGTTTCAAACTTCCCGGCCGTATCGTACAATGTGGCCGAACGTGGCGGGGCCATGTGCGTCTTGACCGGTGAGTGCGCCCACCGGGTCCTCGGTTTCGCAACACTGACCCCGGAGCGGGGGCCTGACTGCAGGCACAAGGCGGTGATCGATCTGGTGACACATGATCATTACGATCATTGTGCGGCCGAAATGCTTGACTGGCTTTTTTCCACAGGCGCCGAACGTGATGTCGAGACCGTACAGGCCTTTGTGGCGGTCTGCGATCAAAAGAAGCTTCAGTGGTTCCAGTCCGTCGGGCTCAAGCCGGTGGCGACGCTCCCCGGTCAACTCCGAATTGAAGGGAAATTGATCGACGTGCAGGTTCTCGAGGGTCCCATAGCCAGGTAAGCCCAACATTCCAACATTTCATGAACGGTTCGTGGCCTCGAACACGTGGTTAATATGGCACTATCTGAAATATCGTTGAAACGCGCCGCCGCACACATCGTGAAGGGCCGCTTGCCGCCTGCCTCGCCCATCGGCCACCTGCCCCCGGAATGCCAGCCTGCCGACGCAGCCGATAGCATGGCGATTCAGGACGCCGTGCACGAATCGTTGACGGCGGACAACTACGGCCATGTAATAGGCACAAAAATCGGATGCACCACACAGGTCATGCAGGACTTTCTCGGAATGACGCATCCGTGCGCCGGCGCGATTTTCGATGCCACGGTTCGCCATGACATCGGTGAATTCGAATTCGACTCCTTCCTTCACGTCGGGGTAGAATGTGAAATCGCGGTGCGGCTCGGATCGTCCATCCGCGCGGCGGCAGCGCCTCATTCCATGGAAAGTGTCTCAGAGGCCGTTGCGGCGGTGTATCCCGCTATTGAAATCGTCGATGACCGCTATGTCGACTTCGTCGCGCGTGAGCCGGACTGGCGGACCTGGCTGGCCGACGATTTCTTCGGCGCCGGGATTGTCCTGGGCGAACCAATTACCGAATGGCACGGGCTGGATCTTGCCGCCGTGCATGGTTCGATGAGCATCAGCGGCATCGAAGTTGGCTCGGGGCACGGGCGCGACATCATCAACGGACATCCGCTGGAGGCGTTGGCCTGGCTGGCAAACGCCGAGGCGGTGCGTAGTCGTGATTTACCTGCGGATTGGATCGTCATGCTGGGCAGCATCGTACAGACCAAATGGGTCGGCAAAAACGATGTCGTGGCCGTGGATATAGGAGGGCTGGGCCGAGCCTCTGCCCGTTTCACGTGAGCACGAATCCGGTTGCCAACAACGTGATTCGCATCGACGGTGGGTGGACGGTGAATCCGGGACTCAGTCGAAGACGCGGCACGTTGGGATACAATCGAAACGCTTCCGCGTGCTGCGGCATGTGTCGTATCCCGCTCACACACGTGCCTGGCATTCCGGTTTCCCGGTGATATCCAAAGAGACTCGGAACAACGGGCCGCCGTGCGGCCGGCTTGGACGATCTCGGTCAGCGTCGTCACGGCTTCAGCCGTGCAATCATAAGAATAGACGGCCTGTCCCACAGCGTTGGTCCAATACAATTGCTGAGCATTACTGTCCCACATCGGTCCTTCGCCGCAGTCCAAAAGTTCGGAATGAATTGTTTCGACGATCATATTTTTTTTCCGGGTTACAGATCGTTGCGAATCTGCACAAGTATAATCTGCCGATCCCGTCTTGGGTGGAGAACGTTCGATGTAATCAACTGCGATAAGGCTATATTGAGCCCTCAAACCACGGCAGCGAATCGATAGGGGAGAACAATGTTCAAGGATCGTCAAATCATCGATATTTCCCGGAAAATGGTACCGGAGGCAGTCAACAACACCTTCGACGTCAAACGCAAACTGGCGATCGAGCCGATCATTTTCAAAATGGCGGGACTGGATGACTCGCGCATGAGTGTCGTCACGATTCACAGCCATATCGGCACACACATCGAGATGCCCGTTCATCTATTTCCTGACAAGATGGACATCTCCGAATGCCCGATGGAAAAGTTGATCTGCGAAGTCCGCCTGGCGGACGTGACCTTTGCCGGTGAACTAGCCGAGCTGACCGTGGCCGACATCGAGCGCGCCACCGACGACGATGTCCGGGCCGGTGACGCGGTCATCGTATACAGTGAGTTTGCCCCGGAAAAACGACCGGTGATCACACTCGAGGTCGTGGACTGGCTGCTCGACCAGGGCATGGGCGTCCTCGGCTTCGACTCGATGGCGGGAATCACCAACGACGCACACACCAAGGCATTGGGATCCGATATCCCGCTGCTCGAGGAAGTCGTGAATCTCGATCAGGTGCCCGCCAGCCGCGGCACGCTGATCGCGCTCCCCATGTCGGTCGAAGGGTTGGATTCATTTCCAGTTCGCGCCTTGATTGTTGTTTGACAGCTGCCGGACTACATGCCTGCCGGACAATATCACCATCTGACAAAACGACGAAATGCAGGCAATCGTTAAATCCACACCCGCATACGGCATCAGCGTCGAGGACGTGCCCGAGCCGGCCATCGGTCCCGGTGAGGTGCGGGTGGAAGTCCAGGCCGCCGCCATTTGCGGCGCCGACCTGAAACTGTACAAATGGGACCCGCAGGTCGTGGCGAAATGGGCCCGGCTTCGCGAAATGCAACTGCCCCACATTATCGGTCACGAAATCGCCGGTACGGTCGTTGAAACCGGCAAGGACGTTGTCGGCATTCAGGTCGGCGACCGCATCGCCGCCGAGACCCATTTCCCGTGCGGCACCTGTACCCTGTGTCTGTCGGACCGGATACATTTGTGCCGGCAACGCAGGATTCTGGGATTCGACACCCCCGGTGGTTTTGCTCGCTACGTCGTCCTCCCCGAGTGCTGTGCAATCAAGCTGCCTGAATGCCTGTCATTCGAGGCCGGGGCATTGTGTGAGCCCTTCGGCGTTGCCGCACATGCCATTCAGCAAGCGGAACTTTCGGCCGACGAATCCGCCTGGATTATTGGCTGCGGCCCAATCGGCCTCTTCATCATTCAACTGCTGGCGATGGCAGGTGTCGAAAAAATCCTGGCCACCGACACCCAACCGCAGCGGCTCGATTGGGCACGGAAACTTGGCGCCGTACCCGTGCCGAGTGGGCCGGATATCGTCGAGCAGATTATCGACATGACCGGCGGCGATGGCGCAGCGATGGTCTTCGAGGTGGTGGGTTCACCGACCACGGTACAACAAGCCCTGGCGGCAGTGGCGCCCGCTGGCCGTGTTCTGCTGGTTGGCACCTTTGGCGGAACGACACCGCTGGACATTGCCACCGACATTATTTATCGCGAAACCACTGTGCGTGGCGTTTATGGGCGGCATATGTTCGATACCTGGCAGTGGATTCACGAGTTGCTCTCGAGCGGCAGCATCGAACTGGAATCCTGCATTTCAAATCGTTACCATTTCTCCGAGGCGACGGAGGGTTTTGAAGCAGCGCTGCGCGGTGACGGATTCAAGACGGTTTTGATCCCCGACAATTGAGGCACGACAGATGGCAATTCAGCAGGCGAATTTTTCTGATGACGCGTGCCCCAGCGTCGGCACCGCGCCACTCATCATCCGCGACTGCACGCTGCGCGAGGCGGAACAGGCCGTCGGGCTGACGCTTCACGAAAAACTGCGCCTGGCGCACGAGCTCGCTGCCGCCGGGCTCCAGCGGATACAGCTTGGTGCACCCGGTCGCAGCGAGATCGACTGCCAAGCTTTCCTGCAACTCAAGGGCGCCGGCATCACCGCGTCACTCGATGCCCTTGCCATCGCTTATGTGCCGGACTGGCGGGACCACATCGACGCGTGCGTGGCATGCGGGGCGGATGCCGTCGACATCGTTCACCCGGTGTCCGAGATTCATCTGCGGGAAGTTCTCGGCGTCAGCCCTGCGGAGATGCTGGACCGTATAACGGATGTCGTGACGTATGCGAAGGATCACGGCGTGACGACCGTGGCGGTCAGTGCCATGGACGCCCCGCGGAGTACGCCCGAGATTCTCGCTACCGTCGCCCAGACAGCAGCGGCAGCCGGTGCCCAGGAGTTTTTTCTCTGCGATTCCGTCGGTGTGGTCGGGCCCAGGTGGATCGGTGAGCTGGCCAATGACCTGGTCGCATTGGATTGCCTGCGAGTCGGCGTTCATTGCCACAATGATCTGGGTCTGGCGCTGGCCAATGCGTTGGCTGCGGTCGAGGCCGGCTGCGCCATCGTTGACGTCACCGTCAACGGCATCGGCGAGCGCGCCGGCAATGTCTGTTTGGACGAGCTGGTGGTGGTCCTCGAAAAACTCTACCATCTCGACACCGGCGTGGACACGACGCAATTGACCGCACTGGCAACGACAATGTCGGACCTGACCAAAGTGCCGCTGGCCTTCAACAAACCACTGGTGGGCCCCCATGCCTTCAGCCATCGCCATGACACCCATGCCCGGGCCGCCATAGCGCATCCCGCCGCCGTCGAGCCGCTGGATCCAGACTTCGTCGGCAACCAGCGCCGGTTTCTGCCCGGCAAGTACAGCGGGCCGTTTGTCATTCGCCAGATTGCCGATCGTTCAGGGCTGAAACTCACGGACGATCAAGTCGACCAACTTGTCGAGATCGTTTGCCAGGTTGCGACCGAATCGAAGACGGACATAACGGACAGTGAATTCCGACAACTGGCAGAGGAGATCATCGTACAATGAATGAACAAGTCAAGGTCAGTGACCTCTTCGATGGCATCATGGCTCACACGATGCGTCACGTGTCCGATCGGCATGGCGAGCAAGCCATGCACCGTCTTTTCTTCGAGCTCTACAGTCATACATTCATGCACCTCGAACGCGAATTCGGTTTCGATGCGGTCCGAGAATTCTGGGAGTCCATTGCCGACAGTCAGCTCTCAGACCTCGAGAACCTGATGAAAACCAAGGGGTTCAAGGGAATGGAGGAATACTGGCGGGCCACTTGCGGGCAGGAAGGCGCTGACTACGAGATGGACGTCACGGACGACTCGTTTACCATCCTGGTGAAATCCTGTCCGCCGACGAACTGGTTCAGGGACAACAATCTCGAGCACTACCCCCGTTACTGCGAACACTGTGACACCCTGTACCGACGGGTCGGTGAACGATGCGGCTTCCAGATGGAGTATATCCCACCCGATCCGCAGAAGGGTACTTGCTGTGGATTGCGGTTTACAGCAAAAGGGTAAACAGAGAAGTTGACGATGACCGACGAATCACAAGTTCAAGAGCTGCGAAAGTTATTCCCTGTAGTCGATCACTGGACGTATCTATATAACGGCAGCATTCATCCCTGCCCGCGACCCGTGGCTGAGGCCATGCGGAATTTTCTCGATCAGTGGCAGAACGGCGGCGAGGCCGCCTTCTTCAGCGCCTACGAGGCGTTCGGCCGGCTGAAAGAGAAATTTGCAAAATTAGTTCACGCCGACGCGCGCAACATCGTCGTCACCGAATCGACGACGGCTGGACTCAATCTAGCGGGCCAGATTATCCAGACGCGACCCGGCCAGAACGTCGTGGTCACCGATCTGGCGTTTATGAGCACCACGTATCCATGGCTGGTGAGTCAGTCAGCGACGGTTGAGGTGCGGTTTGTCGAAAACCGGGACGGCAGGATTGTCATGGACGATTTGGCCGCCCAGGTAGATGAACACACCGCGGCCGTCAGCCTCTGCGCAGTCACTGTCGGCAGCGGTTTTCGCTTTGATCTGGACGCCGTGCATGAAATCACCAGTCGCTGGAACGTGCCTTTGATCGTGGACGGCGCCCAGGCGTTGGGATTGATTGACATTGATGTCAATCAGCCGGCGCTGGACTTTCTGGCCACGACCACCAGCAAGTGGTTGATGGGCCCCGCCGGCATCGGCTGCCTGTATGTGAGCGACCGCCATCTGGATGCGACGCCACCAACTGTCGGGTGGCTGGCCGCAGCCAATCTCAGTGACTGGGACGTGCGGCACTGCGAGCTGCATGCCGATGCCATGCGTTTCCAGGGCGGCATTCCCAATCTCATCGGCATTGTGGGTGCCGAGGCCGGGCTCGATTTGCTGGCGGAGATCGGCCGGGAATTCATTGAACAGCGGGTCCGGGAATTGACCAGCTATGTGCTCGAGAGACTGGACAAAATCGGTGTCGACATCTGGACACCGCGGGCCGATCACGAGCGTGCCGGCATCGTCTTTTTTCGCACTGCCGATCACCAGGCGCTTCACCAGAAACTCAAAGACTCGCAGATTTATTGCGGCTCGTTCCTCGACGGCATCCGTCTCGATCCGACGTTCTATAATACCATAGAGGAAGTCGACAGGTTTCTTGATGTTGTCCGCTCACACGTAACGCATAACATATAACGCTGATCAGAGTCATCGAAGATCGAAAACCAATGCCTTCAGATCACCAATATCCCCTGAACCTGGGCCACTTCGTTGACGGCGACTGGATCGAACCGGACAGCGGCGACCGCATCGAGGTGCGAGACCCGTGCAACATCGATCGCGTCGTCGGTTCCGTAGCCGTCGCCGCGTCGGAGACCTTGACAGCTGCGGCGGACGCCGCTGCCGCCGCATTTGAAAGCTGGTCGCACCTGCCCGCAGCGACGCGCAGCGAACACATGCAGCGTGCCGCGGCGGGTATTGAAGATGCCGCTGAGCGGATCGGCCGGGTGGTCGCGGATGAATTGGCACGACCGTTGCCCGATGCCGTGAACGAGGTGCGCGCCGCCGCCCGTCAGTTCAGGTATTACGCCGAGGAAGCGGTGCGCATGCGCGGCGCCATAGCGCAGAGCGATATCCCGGACGAAGAAGTGCTGCTGCTGAATCGGCCGATCGGCGTCGTCCTGGTGGTATCGCCCTGGAACAACCCGTTGTTCCTTCTCTCCCGGTTTGCGGCGCCCGCACTTGCGACAGGATGCACGGTCATCGGCAAGCCGTCGTCCGAGGGCCCGTTGTCGACCTTGCTCCTCACTGAGGCGATGCACGCGGCCGGACTGCCGGCCGGCGTGCTCAATGTCGTGACTGGTCGCGGTGAGGCGGTCGCCCGCTCGCTGCTGGCGCATCCGGCGGTCCGCAAGGCATGCCTGACCGGCGGCGTGGCAGCCGGCCGCGCCCTGATGACAGCGGCCGCGGAACAACTAAAGACAACTGCACTGGAGCTGGGCGGTCAGTGCCCCGCCATCGTCTGCGAGGACGCGCGGCTGCCGGCGGCCGCGGACGCCATCGCCTTTCAGGCGTTTCGCCAGGGCGGGCAGGTGTGCAACCGGGTGAACCGGGTTTATGCGCACGAGAACGTTTACGATGAGCTTGTCGTCATGCTCAGGGAGCGCATCGCCGCCATCCGCGTCGGCGCTGTCAACGACCCCGATACCGACTATGCCGCACTGATCAACGAACACCAGCTCGTAACCGCGCAGCAGCACGTCGATGACGCGTTGGCAAAGGGCGCCAGGCTGGAGACCGGCGGTGCGCAATTGCAGGGCGACGGGTTTGATCGCGGCTGGTTCTTCGCACCGACGCTGTTGTCAGACTGCCAGCCGGGCACACTGGTTATGACCGAGGAAACATTCGGGCCAGTGCTCGGCATCACCAGTTACCGTGATTTCGATGAGGCGCTGCGTCAGGCAAACGACACGCCCTACGGGCTGTCGGCGTTTCTGTTCACGCAAAACGCCAGTCGTTGTCATCGGGCGATGCACGCACTCGAGGCCGGCAGCATCTGGATCAACGACATTCACCTGAGCTACGCGCAATGTCCGTACGGTGGATGTAAGGTAAGCGGCACCGGGCGGACGCAGGGCATCGAGGTCATGCAGGAATTTCTCGAGCAGACAACAGTGTACTGGGATTTCGCCGATTACGACCGTAGCACACGCAAGTCCGGTCACTGATCGTCACGAGAAGTAAATGCCGGAAAGTACGAGAAACTTCAAGATACTCTGCATCTACGTTCATCCGACAGAGATCTGCTGCGAAAGCGCCGGTAGCGGCGGTTGGCGTGTCTGTATTTCATGTTAAGGCGGGCTCTGCCCGCAACCCAATCCCTTGCCAAAGCGGACCGCTGCTCGTCAGTCCAAGAGAGGACGCGCGACCAGCGACTCATGACGCCCGCGTTTTCTTGTTTTATGACACACCCCCGGGAATGGGGGCCTAATACGGACGCCTATGCGATCAACTGCCAGAGAAGAGGCTGTCGCTGACCTGCGCCGGCACGGATGCTGTGTTCTGCAGAACATTATTCCGCCGAGCGAGGTCAGCGTAGTGTGCGCCAGTGTCGCAGCGACGGTTCGCGAGCACACGTCCCTGCCCTTGCCGAACGGCTACGTCACCGGGCTGCTGCGGCTTGATCAAACGATCGCGCCTTATCTGACCGAGCCGCGGATCATGGCTGTGTGTGACCAACTCCTAGGTGACCATTTCAAGATATCCATGCTCACCGGGGTGATAAACGGGCTCGGAATTGCACGCGGCCCGATGCATGCCGACTGGCCGTTCAATCAGAATCTTCAGAGTCGCATCCGCGCACCTTACGACGATGTCAACAGGATCGTCAACCTGGTGACAATGTGGATGCTCACCGATTATACGCCCGAAAACGGCGGGACGTTATATGTACCGGGCAGCCATCAGCGCGGCCGTTCGCCGGCCAAGGGCAGTGAGCCGGAGCCGATGGCCGAGTATGAAGACGCGATCCATCTGGTTGGCCAGGCCGGCGATGTCGGCGTCTTCGATGCGCGCACCTGGCATGCAATCGCCCCCAACATTTCGAGTGCGGACAGGGTCGCAGTGATCGTGCGATTCGCCCCCTGGTGGATCAACCTGAATCCGCTGCGCCCCGGACACGTCGAACGTAACCGAATCGTCGAGGAAAAGGGTGGCAATGATTCGCAGGTCGAGACGATATCTCCGGCGATATTTGACACATTGCCGCCTGCACTGCAGGATCTGGTTTATCACATGGTGGAATAAAATGCGAGCTGAAATGCAGCACAATTCCGTCGGACGAAGCGACCTGACGATCAGCGCCATTGGACTGGGCACGTCGCCCTTTGGACGCGAGATCGACGAGGAGACCTCACGCCGTCTGCTGGATTATGCTTTGGGAAAGGGCATCGCCTTTATCGATACGGCCGAGGAATATGGCGGCGGCCAAGCCCGCGAGTACCGGCGAAAGGTTCTGGAGATCGACGACGTCCGCGAAACATCCGGAGAGATGAGCTCGTCGGAGCGTATCATCGGTTCGTGGTTGCGCGATCGGGGCTGTCGTGATGATGTGACCATCTGCACCAAGGTCGGCACCGGCAGCACCCCTGAGAACATCAACGCCGCGCTGGCAGCCAGCGCGGAAAGGCTCGGCGTCGACTGTGTCGACATTTATATGCTGCACTCGCCCGATCCCGACGTGCCAATCGATGAAAGCCTGCACGCGCTTGACGAGTTGGTGAAGGACAGACGCGTTGGTGTCGTCGGCTGCAGTAATTTCTCCGGCGAGCAGTTGCGCCAGGCGCTGGCGGTCTCCACAGCCAAAGGTTACACCCGCTTTGACGTGATCCAGCCGATCTACAACCTGGCCCACCCGGAAGCGGAGACCGACCTGTTGCCATTGTGTCGGCAAGAACAAATCGCTGTCACAGCATACAGCCCCCTGGGCGCCGGCTTTCTGACCGGCAAGTACATCGGCGCCGATCGTGAGCATCTGCCGGAAGGCACCCGGTTTCACGTGATTCCCGGTCACTGCGACGTGTATTTCTCCGAGCGCAATTTCCGAGTTGTGGAAAGGCTTCGCTCGAAAGCAGAATCGCTCGGCACCTCAATGGCGCTGCTCGCTATGGCCTGGGCAATGTCGCAGCCGGACATCAGTTGCACACTGGTGGGCGCGCGCAAGATGGAGCACATCGACAACGCCCTGGCCGCCTTCGATGCAGGCATCGACCCGGCACTGCGCCAGGAAATGTCGGACTGGGCCTGACAGTATCGTTCCCAAACGACAACATATCCGGGGGCACACAACAAATGGACATTCTCCAACACATCGAAAATCTCCCGATCGAAATCGTCACGCAGGATCGCGTCCTCGCTACGGCGCCGGCGGAACGTTTCCTGATTCCGTTTTCCGACAACGTCAAACGCGCCGATCCGTTGCTCTGCAAGACGCCTGAGGACACCGTCTGTTTGTTATCTCAAGGATGGCTCTCCGGATCGAACCCGGAGGGGCTCGCCGACTCCCCGGGAATCCCCTGGCTGTTGAAATCCGCCGACCGCGGCGAGTCCTGGGAGGTTCTTCCCTTCGAGATGACGCCAGCCGGCGGCAACGTGCAGGCCTTTGGGATTCTGCGCGACGGCACCATGCTGGTGACCTTCGAGGCACCGGTACCCGAAGGCATTACGCCGTGGCGCGACGAGATGCGCGCGAAACTCTATGAATCCAATCCCGATTTGAACCGTTCTCTCAACGGCTACTTCGTCAGTCGCTCGACAGACGGCGGTCAGACCTGGACGGCCGGCGAAGAAATCGACAGCCGACCGTTCCACTCGCTGTCCAGCCTCAGCATCATTCTCGAACTCCCGGACGGCACGCTGCTGTTGACGGCAAACGGGCGGTACGGCACGCACACTATCGACATCACGACCGGCGAACGGCTGCCGCCGGAAAAGACCGGCATTTTCGAGCACGTCCTGCGCTCGACCGACGGCGGCCGTACCTGGCCCGAGCTCCATCCGCTGGTCACGCATGCCGCGGAGACCCGTCTTTTTCGACTGCCGTCCGGCAAAATACTTGCCTCGATCCGGGCGCAAAGTCCCTTCCTCGACGAACCGCCGCTCACAGGTGCCACCATCGGATCGGCCTGGGATGACGACGACGGCCACTGGATGCCGCCACCCGGTGTCGATGCATCTGCGAAACAGTCCGGACAGAAGCGTATGTGGATCGCGGAATCCGATGACGACGGCCGCACCTGGAACAGACTGAGACAGGCAGTGTTCGGTGGCGAGGAGTCCCCCGGCGAAATACACCGGCTCGATGATGGGCATCTGCTGTTGATTACCGGCGATCGCGGCGATCCGGGCGGCATCTGGGCGCATGTCAGCAACGACGACAGCCGCACGTGGGATCCGCGGATTATTATACTGCGGCGGTACGAGCCGCCGCGCTCACCGGACTATCCATCAAGTGTGATTTTCGATGACGGAACTATATTGACGATGACCGGGTTGAACCAGCATAACCCCGCCGTCGCCGTCCGCTGGCAAATGCCGAAAGATTTCTAAAACGGTACGATGAAAAACCTGCGCCTGAACCTCATCATCATCACTGCCTTGACGGCAGCGAGTGCAACGTTTGCCCAAAACGAAACGCTCCCGTACACGCTCTACATCGTCCGGCCGGCAATCAACAACTATGCCGTGATGCCGGACGCACCGCTGCCTGGGACTTGTAAACGCGAAACGACCATGAAGATCATGACGTGTCGTGGCGAATACGAGCCGGCATCGTTCGTGGTCAAAACCGACAAGCCGTTGACCGGGGTGCGCATCGAGGTCGAACCGCTCAGCGGACCCGCCGGAACAATAGCGCCAGAGGCTGTGGACGTGCGGCTGGTGCAGGTAGTCTTCCGCCGGATTACGGATTGGCCCGCCCTCTGTCCCTGGCTGCTGGTGCACGACCCCGGGCTGATCGTAGTCGACGAAAACCCGCATCCGATGGCGCTGCGGGACAACGCGCTCGAGCACTGGAAGGCGTATACCCATACCAATCGTCTGACCCGCGAACCCGTAGACACGGAACACCTGCAACCTGTCGACATCGATACGGTGCGCCAGTTCTGGATCACCGTCCACATGCCGGAGGACGCCCCCGCCGGGATCTACACCAGCAACGTGACTGTCAGGCCCGACAACGCCGCGGCGTCCGCACTGACACTTCAGGTGACCGTTCCCGATTTCGAACTCCTGCCGCCAATGTTCGAATACAGCGTTTACTACCCGGTGTATTTCGGACGAAATCTGCCGCCCGAGAACCCGCACAGTTTCGGTGACATGACGGACGAACAGTATCTGGCCGAGCTCAAAAACATGGTGGCCCACGGCTGCACCAACCCGAATATTTACCAGGCACCGGACGCCAGGGAAGACGGCACTGTCGATTTTGCGATATTGGAAAATATCATTCGTCTTCGGGAACAGGCGGGCATGCGCAAGGGCCCTCTCTTCCTGCCCAATCATCCTCTAAAGATTGCACCGCGCCAACTGACTGAAGACGAGCGCGCCTTCAATCACCGCTACATCCGGGAGGTGGTCGCCTGGTGTAAGGAACGCGGCTATCCAGAGGTCTATTTTTATCTGATGGACGAGGCGTCCGGTGAGACGCTGCGG
>Ga0310124_10001444_pt1 | contig 16568 bp, 12 predicted proteins | sample CB11b_AW_Bot5_MG_FD_203507 | JGI IMG/M metagenome (GOLD analysis project Ga0310124, IMG submission 203507) | Marine microbial communities from Western Arctic Ocean, Canada - CB11b_AW_Bot5 | ecosystem: Environmental > Aquatic > Marine > Oceanic | place: Canada: Western Arctic Ocean | collected... | reverse complement strand
TATCGTTGAAGAGCTGCCACCAGACAACGTGTTTGCCCAAAGGATCGGTTAAGCCGCACTCCAACCCACTCAGTACTCCCGCTCGTGCGGCATACGGACCCGGAAAGTTACCGCTGAAATCACCCATGTACATCGCATAAATTTTCCCCCACTGGCTCAGCTGGCTCGTGCAGGAGATGCCGCGCGCCGTCGACCGGGCTTTTTGCAGTGCCGGCAAAAGCATGCCTGCCAAAATAGCGATGATCGCGATAACGACGAGCAACTCTATCAGTGTGAAGTGTCGCTCACGCTTTGCTATGTTCAATGATTTCATTTTGTGATTTCCTCCTCGCAGGATTCCAGAGATTAAGTTTTCGAGTAAACCGTGTCCAAATCATAATGATCGGGGATAGTTTAACACAAGGCCGCGACCATGCAAACCGGACAGGGTCGACGTTCACCGAATTTCGCGGAATTATATGACGAAAAAAAAATTGATTCAATTGCTCCTCGATCTCGATCTCCGCCCGAGCCGCAAACTCGGACAAAATTTCCTGATTGACAACAACATCCTCGACATCATCGTCGGCCATGCCGCCACTGCTGCCACCGGCAATTTCATTGAAATCGGCGCCGGCACCGGCGTCCTCACTGAGCGCCTCGCAGCCCTCGGCCGGGTTACCGCCATCGAATATGACAACCGCCTGGCAGAATACCTGCAAAACCGCTTCAGCCGCAACGACCAGGTGACCATTGTCCACAAGGACGCTGTTCGTCTGGATTATGATCAACTGGCGGACGGGCCCTACGATTGCATCGCCAATCTGCCCTATGCCGCCAGTACCGCCATCCTCGGCAGACTCCTGGCAACCGCCAATCGCCCGGCCTTCATCCTGGTGCTGCTGCAACGGGAGATGGCCGAACGCCTGACCGCAGAACCCCGATCGAAAGCCTATGGCAGCCTGACCGTGCGGTTGCGCTTGTGTTATGATGTCAAGATTGTTAAACAGGTCTCTGCCAACGTCTTTTGGCCGAGACCCGAGGTTGATTCCTCACTCGTTGCCATGCAGCTCCGTGACGATGCCGCCGACTGCGACCTCTCCCGGCGCCTTTCTGCACTCACGCGGCTGGCCTTCAGCCAGCGCCGCAAAAAACTCCCGGGCGTCCTCGCCCGTCATTACCATCCCTCGACCGTTGCCGACACCTTCGACCGGTTCGGAATCGATGCCGATGTCCGCGCCGATGCCCTGCCTATCGCCGGCTACCGCCAGTTGGCCGAAACCCTGCCGGCCCCGGAACAGCATAGTACGGATTCAGATACGCAGGAATAATGCCGAAGACCTGCGTATGACACGCAACTCATTCTCTTAGGCCTCAATTTCAGGCCGCCGATGATTGCTGCAATTGGCCGGCGCCTGTTGAAAAATCCACGAATTGTGTGAATTACACGCTTCCACACCCGAAAACACCGGGGCAAGTATAGAAAAAAGCGATCGATTTTGCAACTTTTTTCGCCTGTTGCAGGTGATCCTTGCAAGACAAAACCGGTAAAAAAAGATGAAAATCAGAGAATCCGTCGCTGCATGGATACAAATCACATTGGATCTTTGCAAAAAAAATCGGTACCGACCCGGCCGTTTCACAGCAACACTTCGCAGGTGCATCATTCGTTCGTATCGAACCACGGCAGCGCCTGCCACACCCGGACGTCTCGACCGGAGCCGGCAAGCGCCAGCTTCAGATTGTCCGGGGACAGAGCCACCGCGTGAACTGGATTCTTCCCCGGTATCGTGAAAAGCTCATGGCCGCCGGTCACCTCCCACACCCGGGTCAGTCGATCGGCGCTGCAGGAAAAAAGCCGCCTGCCGTCAGCTGAAAAGATCATATCCGTCACTGCCGCATCGTGTCCGGTCCGCCGCCAGAGGACGGTGTTGTCGAGTTGCCGGACTTCGCAACTGCCGTCGCGGTATCCTACAGCCAGCAGCCCTTGGGCACTGACAACGACGGTGGACACCGGGGCGCCGCCGTCGAATCCCCCAGTTGCCGCTCCGGTTGTCACGTCCCAGAACCGTACGCTGCCGTCATCGCCGGCCGAAACTGCCTGGCGGCCGTCGGGAAGAAAAGCTACGGCTCGTACCGCTCCCTGGTGCTGGTTGAATACCTGCAGCGCTTGTCCGCTATCCGCTTCCCAAAGGCGCGCCGAGCCGTCGAGGCTTCCTGTCAAAACGGACCGGCCACCGGCGGCAGCAGCGGCGGCGGTCACCAGATCCGCGTGCCCGTTGCATTCGATCGGCGCCAGCCCGCTGTCCAGTGTCCAGATCCATGCATTGTTTCCGGCGGCCGCCAGCAGCCGGTTGTTGTCGAGGAAGACGACCGCCGCCACGGTCGTTTCGTGGCGCAGTGTCGGTAGTGCTTCCGTGCCCTTCCGGGGCCATAGATAGACCATGCCGTCGTTACTGCCGCTGGCCAGTCGCTGGCCGTTCGGGCTGTATGCCAGGCAGCGCACGTCGCCTGTGTGCCGGCGATAGGTGCGGGGCATCGCATCGTTGGCGATCCGCCACACCTTGATGCGGCCGGCCGTGTCGGTGCTGGTTACCGTGCCTGCGTCGGTGAGCACCACGCGGCTGATTGCCTTGCCCTGTCCGCTGATCGTGTGCCGCAGCGACTGCAGGCCGATATCCCAGATGCGGATAGTACCGTCGCTGCTGCCGGCTGCCAGTATGCCCTTGGTCGCTGCCACTGCCGTGACCGGGCCTGTATTCTCGTTCATTGTCATGACAGTGCGAGCGTTTTTCACATCCCAAAACGTCACGCTCCCATCCGCTGCCACGGTGAACGCATGCGGCGTGTGCCGGACAAACCCGATATCGACAAACCGGCCGGCCAGGGTTTCGTGCCGGCGATTTCGCAAATCGTGGATTCTCGCTTCGCCGCCCGCATCCAGGCTGACCAGCCAGCGACCGTTGATTGCCAGCGCAGTGACGGCGTTGGTGTGTGAATCAGGCAGTACCTGACTGTTGCCGAAATCGTTGCCGGTCCACATGCGCAGGCTGCCGTTGTCGCTGCCGGCAACGATGACCCTGCCGTTCGTTGATGCGGCGACGCATGTCACCGCACCGTCTTGGCTGCCAAGCGTCTGGAATGCTCTGCCGTGCCAGATACGCACCAGGCCGTCGTCGCTGCCGGTGACGATCCGGCCGCTGCTGTCGAGCGCCAGACATCGGGTGCCTGCAGTCACGCGCCCGAGCTCGGCTTCCGCCGTGCCCGAGGCGGTGTTCCACACGATGACACTGCCGTCCGGCCCTGCCGTGACGACCCGCTCGTCGTCGCCGCCGGCGGCCATGGCGCGCAAGGGGCTGCCGGTATCGATCTGCGCTATGAGGCGATCCGCCTGGCGTCGCAACCGGCCCCATTCCCAGTGGCGCGCCGATGCCGGGCACAGGTCCAGTGCCTGCATTACCGCGTCGTAGCGGCGTTCTTCAAGCGCTGCTGCCGCCAGCTGGAGCCGATACACGTAGATATACTGTGTGCTTGTCTGCTGCAGCTCGGTGATCCTGGCGTCGCGCGCTGTCACCAGGTTTTTCTGTTGCTGCGCGTCGGCGCGGACGATCGAGGCGTGATGTTCCAGCGCTTCGTTGTAGCGCTTGTCCCAGACCGTCATCTGCTGTCGCCGCTCAAGCGTGAAGAAGAACGCCACGATCAGCAGACTGATGATCGCAATACTGGCCGCGATCAGGCTGGCCTCCCACCGGTTGCGCTTGAACAACAGCCACGATCGTTTCCACAGGCCGGCGCCTTCTACCGATGTGGCGAATCCGGCGAGGTGCGCCTCGATGTCGGCTCTGAGATCTTCGACGTTCTGGTAGCGCTGCGCTGGATTCTGGGCCATCGACTTCATCACCACCGCCTCGAGTTCCGGCGGGATAGCGTGGTCCGTTCGCTGGCCAGGCGGCACGATCGTGCCGCGTCGCGTCTGGCGCATCATCTCCTTCGGCGTCTCACCGACGATCGGGCACTTGTGCGTCAGGATCATGTACAGAATCGCCCCGAGCGAATAAATGTCCGTACGCTCATCCTGCTGTGCCACGTTGCCTTCAGCTTGCTCAGGAGCCATGAAACCCGGGGTACCCCGGATGATCCCGTCTCGCGTCGGTGCGCTGCCGTTGGCGGTCTTGCTGCCAATTACCGTTCCTGCCCGCTGTGGTGTTTCGCGGCTGAGCTGTTTGGCCAGGCCCCAGTCGAGCAGGATCACCTCACCATAGTCTCCGATCATGACGTTGTTGGGCTTGAGGTCCAGGTGAATGATGCCACGCGAATGCGCGAAAGCGGTGGCATCACACAGTTTGACGAAGTCCTCCAGCATCGAGCGCAGTGGTTTCCTGGCGACGATCTCACCGTCGCCGTTCTTCAGACGCATCACCAGGTCATAAAGATTGGAGCCTTGCACCCAGGTCATGGTGAAGTACGGGTCGCCGTGGATCGACCAGCCGATATCGTGGACCGGCACGATGTTGGGATGTTCCAGGTGGGCGACAATCCGCGCTTCGCGTGTGAATCTGTCGATAAGTTCGAGGTCGCTGTTGGCGCGGAGTACGACTTTCATCGCCACCTCGCGTTGCGCGGCCAGGTCGCGGGCCCGCAGAATGCAGCCCATACCGCCCAGAGCGATGACGTCGAGGATTTCGTACTTGCTGTCGGGCTGCCAAGCGTCGCGCGCGATCGCCACCGCCTCGTCCATCAATTCGGCGTGCGACCGGCCGTCGTGTTCAGCTTCATTGTTGATACGGCTCGTGTAGAACTGCGAAAAGTCCGGCAAGTCGCTGCTTGATTCGGGCCGGTATGTGCCGCTGTCGCTGGTCATGGGAGTGCTCGTAAACTATTTGGTGTTTTCGCGAGGGCGTCGCATGGTCTTACGTCGGTGACCTGTGGCTCGACAGCGGTGCGTTCGGCGAACGCACGTTACCGGGACATGTGCTCAGGCATCCTGGCTGTCATTCGGCGCCGGCACCACGTGGGTACCGACGATCTTGTCGTGAAAGGCTTCGCCGTCGCGATCCCACAATGCCCAGAAGAATCCGAGCCCGAAAGGAGCCATCGACAACCAATAGCAGGCGGCCCGAAACAGTGCCGAACCGGCAGTCAAACGTTTGCCGTCCCGGTCGACAACGCGGAGTCCGTAAATCCACTTGCCGATTGTCCGGCCGCGCCAGGCGACAGCAATCCAGGCGTACAGCGTCAGCACCAGCGGCCAGGCCTGCGGGTACTGGTACACCACGATCAACACCAGCAGTGCGTCGATCAGGAAGGCACCGACCCGTTGGGAGCGGCCGACAACTTCGATGCTTGCCTGTCGTGACAGCTCGGCTGCGATGCGGTCGAGCTCCCTCAGCAGCTCCTCTGCTGTCTGATAGCGATGGCGCGGTTTCTTCTCCATCATTTTGCAGATGATGTCACAAACTGCCGGCGGCAGATCGGGATTCTTGATGCTCGGGTGCGGCAGTGGCTCGCTGACGTGTTTGTTCATTACCGCAAAGGCACTGCTGCCGCTGAACGGCGTTTCACCAGTGCACAGGTGGTAAAAGGTGGCGCCGAGTGAATAGATGTCGGAGCGGGCATCGACGCGTTTGGCGTCTTTGGCCTGCTCAGGCGCGATGTAGCCGGGCGTACCGATGCTAACGCCGGTGCCGGTAGCGTTCATGTAATCGTGGCCGTCGGTGCATTTGGCGAAACCGAGGTCGGCGAGTTTCGCGGTGCCGTCTGCCGTCAGCATGATGTTGTCCGGCTTGATGTCGCGATGAATGATGTTGTACCGTGCCGCTGCCGCCAATGCCGCTGCGATGCTGCGCACGATGTCGATCGCCCGGGTCACCTGGATGCGGCCTTCGTTTTCGAGAAGTTGGCGTACGGTACCGCCGTCGACGTATTCCATGACTATGTAGTGGATACCGTCGTCGGAACCGGCGTCTACGGTGCTGACTATGTTGGGGTGATTGATGCGGGCCGCAATGCGCGCTTCCTTGATGAAGCGCTCGATGTATTGGGGATTCTCCCGCGCCAAGTGTGGCGTCAGTGTTTTTACGGCGACGGGGATATCCAGATCCGGGTTGCGGCCCAGCGACACTTCGCCCATGCTGCCGCGGCCCAGGGGGCTCGAGAGGCTATACTTGCCGAGCTTCACCAGCGGCGTGGCGATGGTCTCGTCCACGTCGCTTTCGGGGATCGTTTGTTGATCGTCGACGTTCATCTGGTCATGCTTGTCAGACTGTGTGGGTGTACGACAACAGCCTACCACTTGTAGCAATATACAGCTTTAGATGCAGTCTGACGAGTCGTCTTTGTTCGCGGCCGCCGACAGCGCTGTCGGCGGCCGCTCCGAATGCCCTTGCACTGCACGGAGGGTGGGTCTATCTTCCCTGTTTACCATGCCGTTTCTGTGAAGGATACGGGCGGCACAACTTTCCACATCACGCGGTCATTGACCATGTCTTCGCCTCGAGATTATCTGCAACTGACGAAACCGTCCATCATGATGCTGGTGGTGGTTACCGGTGCTACCGGATTGGTGATGGAAAAGGAGTTTTTGTCAAAACCGCTGGATTTTCTGCTGGTTCTGGTCGGGTTGTTCCTGACTGGTGGTTCGGCGAATGCGCTGAATCAGTATTTCGAACGTGAACTCGACGCGAAGATGACACGCACGGCGAAGAGTCGGCCGTTGCCCACCGGCAGGATCAGTGCGGGCAACGCCCTTGCGTTCGCCATCCTCATCGGCGTAGCAGGTGTGGCACTCTTTGCCTGGCGCTACAACATTCTCAGCGCTGCTCTGGCCCTGGGCACCGTTCTTTTCTACGGCTTTTTCTATACGTTGTGGCTCAAGCCGAACACGACACAAAATATTGTGGTCGGCGGTGCCGCCGGTGCCATGGCGCCGGTCATTGCTTGGGCTGCTGCTGCGGGGACCGTAGCGGGTCCGGTGCCGTGGATTCTCTTTGGTATCATCTTCCTGTGGACGCCGCCGCACTTCTGGGCGCTGGCGCTTTATCTCAAGGACGATTATCGCAAGGTCGGTCTGCCGATGCTGCCGGTCATCAAAGGCGATGAAGCCACGCTCACACAAATCTGGTACTATACGCTCGCGGTTGTCGCCATCAGCCTGTCACTGCTGTGGTGGGCTCCCGGGATTCTCTATGCCGTTGCTGCGGTGTATTGCGGTGCGATGTTCATCAAAAAATCCTTCATCGCCCGACGGGACCAGACCGAGAGTGCCGAGCGCAAGCTTTTCGGCTACTCGATCCTTTATCTCTTCGCCCTCTTTTTCAGTATCATTATTGAAGGGCTGGCGAACCTCGTCATCTGACGCGCTCGGCTGTAAGTATTACCCTCTGGAGCGCCGTTTCTGCGGGCTTCCATGTCAAAGATCGCGATGATGTCGTGCCAGCCGCCCAGTCATGATTACACACTGACATCCTCGGCCACAGCCTCCGCACACTCGTGCTCGGCAAGCAACGGATCGACGACTTCCGCGACAAACTCTTTCACCTGCTCCGGAGCGCGGCCGATGAATTGCGACGGGTCGCTGGCAAACGTATCGAGCCGGTCATGAATCGCTGCGAACAGGGCATCGCCGGCAATGCGCTCGAACAAGTCATTTTCCACGCCCTCGTCTTTGACGCGTTGGGCGCTGGCGATCGAATGCACGCGGATCGCCTCGTGCAGGTCCTGACGGTCGCCGCCGGCAGTGACGCAGGCCATGAGGATTGCCTCGGTCGCCATGTACGGCAGTTCCTCATCGATGTGTTTGCGGATCATTTTTGGCCAGATCCGGAAACCGTCCATGACATTGGCAGAGATTTGCAGGATGACGTCGGTACCCAGGAAGGCTTCCGGCAGCGACAGTCGGCGATTTGCGGAGTCGTCCAGGGTGCGCTCGAACCACTGGGTGGCATGGGTGTTCGAGGCGTTGGCCGTCAGTGACATGATGTAGCGCGCCAGCGAACAGATTCGTTCGCTGCGCATCGGGTTGCGCTTGTACGCCATGGCACTGGAACCGATCTGTTTCGAACTGAACGGCTCGTCCACTTCCTTGAGATTCATCAGCAGGCGGATGTCGGTCGCCGTCTTGTGGCAGGACTGCGCAATGCCTGAGAGTGTCGAAAGCACGCGATAGTCGATCTTGCGGCTGTACGTTTGGCCGGTGATCGGCAGCGTACGATTGAAGTCCATCTGTTCGCTGACCATCCGGTCGAGCTGTCGCACTTTCTCGCCGTCGCCGTTGAACAGCGCCAGAAAAGTCGCTTGTGTACCCGTGGTGCCTTTAACGCCACGGAACGGCAACTCCGTGTGCAGCCGTTGTACTTCCTCGAAGTCGAAGACAATATCCTGCAGCCACATCGCCATGCGCTTGCCGACGGTCGTCAACTGCGCCGGTTGGTAATGGGTGAAAGCCAGCGTCGGCAGGTCTTGTTGGGCCAGCGCGTGATCGCGCATCAGGCGGATCAGGCGGATCAGCCGCTGCTTGACGATCTGCAGGCTCTCGCGAATCTGGCACAGTTCGGTGTTGTCGGTGACGTAGCAACTTGTGGCGCCCAGATGGATGATCGGCCGAGCCTCAGGGCACTGCTCGCCGAAGGCATGGACGTGGCTCATGACGTCGTGCCGCGTCTCTTGCTCGATTTTTTCGGCCCGCTCGAAGTCGATATCCTCGACGCAGGCTTCCATTTGCGCAATCTGTGCCTCGGTAATCGTGTCGACACCGAGCTCCCGTTCGGCACGCGCCAGCGCCACCCACAACCGCCGCCACGTCGAGAACTTCTTCTGCGGCGACCAGATGTAGCTCATATTCGCGCTGGCATAGCGGTCGACCAATGGGTTCTCATAGCGATTCTTTGTTTCGCTCATTCCGTCATGAAGTCCCATAGTTGAATTTCACATGTACCCGTGCATTTTTAGACAATGCGACTACAATATGAGTCTCGACTGCGACGTTGCAAACTGCCCCGAAACTACGCCTTACACCGGGAAGTGATCAGTAGCTGGATCAGAATTCGTTCGTACCGTGGCCATGTTGCCTGCGGTCACCTCGAACCGTCGTTGCGAACGCCGCAACTCATGCGTATATATGCTGTCTCAAAAGCAACAAAACGCCAGTCGTCATTACGGTGTGGTTATCCAGGTGCACGACCTGACCGAGGTCAAGGCGTTTTACCGGGACACCTTGAAACTGACGGGGCCGACCGTCGACAGCACGTTCTGGGTGGAGTTCGCCTTGCCGGGCAATGGCATTGTCGCTCTCGAGAAGTGCGAGAATGTCGTGCCGACAGCGCGAAAGCGAGAAATCTCATGGGTGTTGCACGTCGACGATTTCGAAGAAAAAGTGAAGGATCTGCGTGATCGCAATGTACCGGAAGTCCGACCGTCACTCGATATTCCCGGCAAACGCTGTCACACCTTCGCCGATCCGGAGGGAAATCCATTCACGGTCTACGCCGACGTACCGGACGCCGAATAGGACTGCGCGATTTTCCCGACGATCGTCCGCCTTCACCACCTCCAGGTTTGTCTGATGACTGATGACCAGTTGCTTACCGCTTACCGCACGATGTGCCGCATCCGCGCCTTCGAACTGCGGCTCAATGAGCTTTTTCTGCAGGGCCTCGTCCCCGGCACCACCCACCTGTGTATCGGTCAGGAAGCCTGTGCGGTCGGCGTCAATATGGCCCTCACCGCCGACGACATGGTATTCAGCAACCATCGCGGCCACGGGCACCTGCTGGGCCGCGGCGGCGATCCTGCGCGGATGCTGGCGGAGATCTTCGGACATCCGCACGGCTACTCCGGCGGTCGCGGCGGCAGCCAGCACATGGCGGTCAAGGACCTCAACTTCATGGGCACCCACGGCATCACTGGCGGGACGATACCGCTGGCTGTCGGTGCCGCGTTGAACCGTAAAATCCATCGGCAACCCGGCGTTGCTGTGGTTTTTTTCGGAGAAGGCGCCATCGGCGAAGGTATCTTTCACGAGAGCCTCAACATGGCGTCGATCTGGAAACTGCCGGTGCTCTTCGTTTGTGAGAACAATCAGTATGCCATGTCGACCAGTCACGGCGATATTTCGCCGGTCAGGAACGCTGCGGAACGCGCTGCTGCCTATGCCATGATTTCCCGCATAGTCGATGGCAACGATGTCGCTGCAACGTATGAAACGACCGCCGAGGCGCGTTCCGGTGTTGCTGCCGGGGAGGGGCCCGTCTTTATCGAACTGCAGACCTATCGCATCAGCGGTCATTCGCGCGGTGACGAGTGCCCGTACCGCAGCCGCGAAGAGGAAGCACAGTGGGCCGAACGCGATCCCATCGCCCAGCTGCGCAAGCGCCTCGCGGAGGCCGGACTGTGGACCGATGCCGCCGATACGGCGCTTGAAACACAACTCGCTGCGGAGCTCGCAGAAGCCGAGGAGACCGCCCGGGAATCATGAGTACGACCCGACAAATATCGATGTCCGCCGCTATCCGCGAGGCGCTGACGCTGCTGCTGCGTGAGCACGAAGAAGTCTTTCTCATCGGCGAGGACATCGGTGTCTATGGCGGTGCGTTCAAAATCACTCGCGGCATCGTCGACGAGTTCGGGCCCGAACGCATCATCGACACACCGATAAGTGAAGCCGGCATCGTCAGCGTTGCCGCCGGCGCCGCGCTCATGGGTAGTCGGCCGATCATTGAGATCATGTTTATGGATTTCATGGCACTCGCTTTCGACGGCATCATCAATATTGCGGCAAAATGGCAGGCAACCTACGGCGACGAGTTCGCCACGCCTTTGATCATTCGCGCCCCTGCCGGCGGCGGCCGCAACTACGGGCCGACACATTCCCAGAGTTTCGAGGGATTGTTGCTCAACGTTCCGAACCTGACCATCTGTTGCCCGTCAAATCCCGCCGATGCCGCCGGTTTACTGCTGGGAGCTTACGATGCTGCGACGACCGTGATCATGGTCGAGCACAAGACCTTGTATGCCCGCCAGGGACCTGTGGCGGAGCACCTGGAAACCGTCCCGATCGGGCAGGGCGCCAGGCTGCGCAGCGGCAGTGACATTTCACTGATCGCTTATGGGCGTCATGTCCCGGCGGCACTGCAGGCGGCCGAGATTCTCGCGGCCGAAGACGTGCAGGCCGATGTCATCGACCTGCGCACCGTCAAACCGCTGGATACCAGCCTCATTATCGACAGCCTGTCCAATACCGGTCGCGGTATCAGCATCGAGGAATCACCGGTTATTGGTGGTGTAGGTGCCGAGATCAGCGCGGTGATCATGGCGTCGGCGTTCGAGTACCTCGAAGCACCTTTCGCCAGGCTCGGCGCCGCCGAGCAGATCATCCCGTGCAGCCCCGCCCTCGAGCCCGCCTGTTTCCCGTCGGTCGACAGTATCGCGGTCAAAGCCCGCGAGCTGATGAGCTACTGAGGTGGCGCGAATATCTCCGAACAAGCGGCGCGTGCAACGGTGTCTGCACTGGTGTAGGTGACCGCTTCAAGCCACGCATGTGAGTCAGGTATCGAATAGCGTTCCGTGCGGCGAAGGGGGCCGAATAGACAGATGCATAGACGCGGGGAATGTGGCGTAAAAGAAAAAACGCAGCGCTGACTCAGTTGATCGAGATGGAGTAGCTGGCGTATTCGTTTTCCTCGGCACCCTGTAGGGTGTGGAAAAAGAATTCGTAGCCCAGTACCAGCCCCCAATTGCCATCGCCGCTGAGCTTGCCCATCAACTTGCCGCGCATCTTCCGGCTGCGCAGCCGAACCACACGGGAACCCCACGGTCCACGGATTTTGGCATGCTTGATGGGGCCGGAAAACTTGACGTTCCGATCAGTGTATTGATAAAATTTCTTGCGGGTCCGGCTGTCCACCAACTCGCTGGTTTCCAGAACGAAACGCTTGAGCATCTTGTCTGGTACGTCGAGTGTGTATGAACCGTCCCGGTTCGGTTCGTTCTCGCTGTCGCTGGCCAGCGACGGGATGGCGGTGTTGACGATGAACTGAATCGGATTGTTGATTCCGGCAACCTGCTGGTGGCGGCCGGTGACACGTATGGTCGATTGGACGAATTCGTACTTGATCGTGAAATCGAGATTGCCTTCGAGTCGCCCGGTCAACTCGATGCTTTTAGGATTGCGCACCGGTTCTGTCGCGTCGTAGTATGCCGCCACGTTACGGCGCTGGATCTCGCGCTTGGTGCGATGATAATAATTGCCCGCTGGCTGCCCGAAGACGATTGGCTTGCCGACAATCTCCCCGTTCTGCTTGAGATAGATGCGCATGACGCCATCGGTGTGCAGTCGGGCGGTGAAGTTATCTCGTTCATACAGGGCGTAGGTCGTTGCATCGGCACCACTCTCTTCGAGCGCCGGCAGCAGCGATTTCACCGGGCCACTGCGCGTGCCGCTGCCAAAGGCGCTGGCGGCGAGCACGAGTGAAATGATCATGTACCTGGTCATGTCAACCTATGGTGTAACTGATTTGAGCAGGTGGAAGGAACGAATCGGGCAGTACACAACTACACAGCAACCGACTACTATACAATGTCTATGGCCGGCGGGGAAATCATAGCGCCGCGCATTGGATGTGAGACAATTCACTTGCCGTGCGGTACACCTCCGGCACCGTGCGTGCGTGTAAGACAGCGCCTGCCATGGGCTGATCAAAGATCGCCTCAGCGGCATCCACGCGCGAGAATAGGATTGCGTCGGAACTGAAACCTCAGGCTTCGAGATAGATATCGAAAACGATGCTGTCGATGCCGTCGTCATTCGCCTTCACTGCCAACACGCGGTGTGTGGCGTGTTTACTTGAAGCCCAGGGGTCGTCGTCGATGTGCGGGTCACCGGCGAAGTACAATTGGGAGATCAGTTCCCGATGCCCGGCGCCGGTGACGCGGAAGTGGATGTGCGCCGGCCGGAACTGTCGACCATTTAGATAGCGGCCCGGCATGATCGTGGTAAAGGCGTACCCGCCGCCGTCATCGACCCGCTGCCGGCCGCGCAGGCGGAAGTCATTCGAGCGGTTGTCATATTCTCCGTTACCATCGCATTGCCACACGTCGACCAGGGCGTCTTTCACGACGGTTTTGCAGTCGTTGCCGATGACGCGGCCTTTGACGACCAGCTTCCTTCCTCTAACCCCATTCCCGGTGAGATCATTGCGGAAGGGTGCGTTGCGGCGGTAGAACGGTCCGAGAATATCGCCAGTGGTGACGCAATCACCAGCGGTTTCCCCGTCTGCTGCTGATCCCAGCGTCCCTATTGACAAAGACACCGCAGCAATGGTCCAGACGCCTTGCTTGAGAAAGGTGCGTCGGGAGATATCAGCTGTCGGGCGTTGCTGCATCTGTCTGTTCAGACACCATAGGTTGTGTGCAGTTCCCCTACGAATCGCTCGGTCAAATCGGCATATACCGCGGTTGTCTCGGCCGGGTGGATAGCAACATCCGCGGCGGGTGCTGCGAAGTCCGCAAAGAGTTCGGGCCAGTCGACGTCGGTGCAGGCGTGGGCCGCTCTCAGCGCAGCACCGAGGGCAGCCGAGTTCGAGACGTCGATAGTTTGCACTCGGGCGCCGAAGACATCAGCGAACACTTGCAGAATGCCGCGGTTTTTCGATGCTCCGCCGGTGGCCAGCAAGGTTTCCGGCGTCTCGTCGATCCAGGCGGCGTGCAGGCGCATGCTGACGGCCTGGGCCTCGACGATGCCGCGAGCCGCAGCGGCAGGATCCTGCCAGCTCGTAAAGTTGTCGTCGCCGATCAGTTTGAGTTGCGGTTCGAGAATGACCGGGGTGATTTCCGACTCGATGTAAGGCAGCATGAAGTTGCCGTTATTACCCGGTGCGGTGTCGAGAATCGCGCCGCTGAAGGCGTCCCAATCCATGCCAACGCGGTTGGCGACGTGTTCGCGGGTGAGCGAACCGTTCTTGAAGCAGATAAGACTCATGAAGCCGCCGGCAGGATTGCCGAAGACATGGCCGTAACCTTTCGGATCGGTCCGCGGCGCGCGCATGGCGCCGAAAAACGTATCGCCGGTGCTGAGGCTGATGATCGCCGAGCCCGGGGCGGCACCGCCCATGCCGATGAGGCTGCAGGGATTGTCACCCGACCAGGCGATGACCGGGGTATCGGCTGCGAAACCGTATTTTTCGCAGAAGTACGGCGCGAGCTCGCCCGTTACGGTGTTCGACGCAGCGACCGGCGGCAGTTTATCGGCCAGTCCGGGGGCGGCGGCGTCGAGCATCTTCGGGTCCCAGGTGCCGTCCGCCAGATTGAGGAGATTCATACCGGCACCGTCGCCAAAGTCGATCGGCACATCACGACCGCTGAGCAGGAATGCCATGAACGAGCTGACCAGATAGATGCGGGCAGTGGCTTCGTAAGTATCCGGATCGACCTTGTGCAGCTTGCGGATCTGCGACGCCGGGAAACGCTCGATTGGCCGCGAGCCGGTGATTGCCATGACGTACTCGTCGCCGCCCACGGCGGCCGCGAGCTCACGGCATTCTGCAGTGGTGGAGCTGTCCATCCAGATCGGTGAAGTTTGACGGGTGAGCAGGGGGCGTACCTGATCAACCAGCGGCTGGCCGCTGTCCCAGTTTGCGGAGTCCGCAAATCCTGGTTTGAGGTAGACGGTGCCGTGCTGCTGGCCGGACCCGCTGATGCCGCGGATGTTGCCCCAGTCGAATCCGTCGGCACGGCATTTCTCGAACAGGTAGTCGAGGGCTTCGACCCACATGAGCGGGTCGGCGTGTCGAACCAGCGGATCGGGGTTGGCCAGGAAACCGGCGGGCGACTCATAGGCCGGCAGTGCTTCACCGAAATTGGCTGCAACATCGAGTACTGTCTCGCCGGTGTCAAGGTCGACGACTATCGCGGAGAGGCTTTGGGTACTGGAGTCGAGGCCCAGAAACTGGTGCATAGGAGGGGTCCGGAAATTGGTTCGAAATGTGAAATAGCTGAAGCGCGATGGGAAACGGGAAAAACCTGAATGACCCGCCAGCTTTCCGGTTTCAGGGTCCGGCAGTTTCGGCCGATTAGTTTGCGGTGGTGCCGACCGTGCCGTCTTCGGGCGACCCGGTCGGCGAAAAAAGGCCTTCATCGAACATTTGTCGCTCGATCTCTTCGCGGAGCCCAGCTTCGATCCTTTCGTAGTAAATGGCTTCCCTGACATCGACATCGGGTTTGACCTCGTTTTCGATGATGGTCGGGACCGCGACAAACGAACCCCGCACTTTGAGGTAACCGTGTTCGAGCAAAACACCGGGTTTGATTCTGGGTATCTCTTTCTTGAGGAAATCGCGCCGCGGCAGTTCGTAATTGATTTTGACGTGGTGGGCGCGGTATTGCTTGTTCTTGTCCGCGTCGAAGGAGACTTCGGAATGCGGTTCGAGCAGGTCCCGGATCGCGACCCAGCTGGTGTCGATCTTTATTTTTGTCTGGTTGGCACCGCCAAAGGTGCCTTCGTAGCGGCGTTTCTGCGGGCCTACGAGGACTTCGATCGGATCGCCGACTGCGTAGAACGGGAATTTTGTCACGGCCTCTGCTATCAAGTCTTCACGCAGCGACGGCGGGTACTTGAGGTCACAACTTGAGTTGGCGCGCTGTTCGATGAGAGCATTAACCTCGTCGAAGGAAAGCATGTTTTCCGGCAACTGATCGAGGTCGTAATTTGTCAGTTTCAGCAGCAGATCGCGGGTCAGGGTACGGCTGTCGAAAGGTTTGACCTTGGCGCGTGCTTCGGCAAAGCGCTCTTTCGCTATGACCTTGACCTTCGCCAGTTGTTCTTCCGAGAGCTGTAGTTCCGGACCTTCTTCGCCTTCCTCGGAGGCCTTGCATCCGATCAGGAGCATCGTCATCGTCAGGAGCAAGGGCATACAAACGAGAGTGACGTGGGGGCAGCGCATGACAACAACTTTTTTGCGTTCGTCGTGTTCGTTGGGTCCGGTTGACCCGGGGAACGAAAACCTCGACGGCTCCGTTAATCTACGAACTCTGGGCCCGAAGGTCAATGCTGTTTCTTTTTCGGTCGGTAGATGTGGGTGCTGGCGCCCCCGACCATTTCCGCAGCTTCCATGACCGTTTCAGACAGTGTCGGGTGCGGGTGGATGCTGAGTTTCAGGTCGGTGGCCAGCGCTGCCATCTCCACTGCCAGCACGCCCTCGGCGATCATCTCACCAGCACCGGCGCCGCAGATGCCGACGCCCAGCACGCGTTCGGTCTCGGGGTCAAAAAGGATTTTGGTGAGCCCGTCCGGGCGGTCGATCGAGATGGCGCGGCCGGACGCGGCCCATGGGAACTTTGTGACGTTGACCTTGCGTCCTGCGGCCTCCGCTTCGGTTTCAGTGAGGCCGCACCAGGCGAGCTCGGGGTCAGTGAAAACGACGGCCGGAATCGCCTTGGCCTCAAATGCCACACGCCCGCCGGCGATAACTTCTGCTGCCACCATCCCTTCGTGAGACCCCTTGTGCGCCAGCATCGGCTCGCCGGCGATATCACCGACGGCGAAGATATTCGGCACATTCGTCCGACGCTGCGCATCGACGGTCACGAAGCCGCGATCG
>Ga0310124_10001443_pt1 | contig 16574 bp, 13 predicted proteins | sample CB11b_AW_Bot5_MG_FD_203507 | JGI IMG/M metagenome (GOLD analysis project Ga0310124, IMG submission 203507) | Marine microbial communities from Western Arctic Ocean, Canada - CB11b_AW_Bot5 | ecosystem: Environmental > Aquatic > Marine > Oceanic | place: Canada: Western Arctic Ocean | collected... | reverse complement strand
TCCCTTTATTCGATTCTGGGAGTGACGAGTTTTCGAGTATCTGGTCGAGATGTTCAGACAAGGTTTCAATACTTCGTAAGATCGCGGCAATAGGGTTGTTCAACTCATGTGCAACGCCCGCGACAAGTTGCCCGAGCATCGCCATCTTCTCTTTCTCGATCAATTGTTGATGTGCAGACTCTAGTGACTCCAACGTTTGTTGGAGCTTGATTTTATTAGTGATACTTCTTTGCAAGCGGCGGTTAAAGTGACGGAGCAATAGATTGGTGAATAACGGCAGCAGGGTATTGTTTGAGTGCATCACTTGAGCAAAGCTATCTTTATCCAGCTTGATGACTCGTGTCTGGGTTAGGGTTATCGCGGTTGAGAAGGAAGGTTCACCCGTCACAAACGACATCCCGCCGACAATATTGCCCTTAGAGTGTCGCACCACTTCCCGCTGTTGTCCCAACTCGTCTTTTTTATAGAGAGCGGCTTCACCCTCAATGATCAGCCATAAAAAGCGATTGTCTTCACCTTCTACAGTGAGGAGATGTTCGGGTGAGTAGTCTCGAATGGCCTTGGTTTTGTCATCTTTTGAAAACACATCTTGTAATGCACTGACGACACGCTCCGCAAGGGCATTGTCAGAAAGCTGGTGGTAGTCGTGAATGAACCCCGATTGAAAAGAATGAATCTTTTGCTCGATGTGCGCTCTGAATAAGCGCTGTTGATCCAACGCATCACTGTAAGATAACAGGTTTTCTGAGTCGTATTGGATAACAAAAGAGGTCAGCTCTTTTTGCGCCGATTTGAATAGAACTTGATCTTGAACGGGTTTGGTTAGGCAGTGATTGAGCCGGCCTTCATTCACCGCGGTCAGAATGGATTGAATGTCTGACGAAGCGCTGACTAATATCGTTCTTGCGGTATTACTATGGGGCAGCTGTTCCAGTTCAATAAGAAATTGCACACCATTAAATCCAGAATGATGATGAGTGATCACTAAAGCAACGGTTTGGTGGTGATCATGGATATCTTCTAATGCGTGATGCGCGTCTTCTATGTTCTCGGCAGTATAAATATCGAATACAGAAGCTAACGGAGCCAGCTCCGAACGTATTCTTTCAATGCTAACCGGATTATTGTCCAAACAGATAACAGCGTATTGATTCACAGCTTAACCTTAATAGTAGCGACGTCTCTAGCCTAGCAAGAACCGCTCAATAAGGATGAGAGCTAGCCGTTAATTTATTGAGGCAATCGAAGTATCGAGCAATAGACTGATTTAACTCAATGTTTCTTGTTTGCTACTGATGGGTTAGACTAAAAAAAACAGACTAGTGTAGAAAGAGAACTCATGGAACAGTTAAGAAAAATTGGTGCAATTGGCGGAGCAATCTCATTGGCACTTTGTTGGCCATTAGCGGTTGGGCAAATTGGACAAAATGCGATTACTGATGGCGTTGCAAAGCTTAACAATTCAAGCATTCAAGCTGAGATCGTGGAATACGATAGAGGTTATCTTTCTTCTACTGTAACCACTCGCGTAACTGTGACGGATGAGAGCTTGAAAGAGCAGCTTGCGCTCGATGGCTTACCGAGTGAGTTTGTCATTAATAGTGCGGTGAGCCATGGCTTAGTGAGCTTAAACGCGCTGTCGACGTTTGAGAACACTGACATTCTGCCTCTTACTCTGACTACCAGCACTGAGCTAAACGGCAACACGGATTTCAACTTCGAGTTAAGCCAGTTCAATCACCAAGGCTCAGAAGAAAATGGTACCTCGGTATCTATCACGAAGTCGAATCTGTCTGGCCACGCTACTGTATTAGGGCAGGTTGATTACCAGCTTTCTATCCCATCGGTTCAAATTGATTTTGAAACGGGTGAAGAGGTAACACTCTCTAACTTAAAAGGCATTGGCTCAGGCCAGCAAGCGAAAGGTTACTGGTTAGGCACGCAGAATTTTACTATTAATAGCTTCTTGATTTCAGATTCTGCAATGCAGCCTTTCATGACCATCGAAAACTCTAAGTACGATTTTGAATCGCATCTAGATGAAGCGACTAAGCGCTTGAGCAGCAGTCTTAAGTTGGATATCGCCAACATTGAGACCAACGAAGGCCAGTTGAACAATCTAAACGTCGATTTTGAAATGTCGAAACTGGACAGCCAGTCGTTTGAGAAAATCTTTGAAATTTACCAGGCGAATCCTGTTCTGACACAAGAAGATGTGGCTGAGATCATTCCGTTCATCGACGTACTGTTTGCTAAAGGCTTCGACCTTTCAATGAACAATATGTCGTTAGAATTAGGTAAAGGTCAGTTTGAATCTAAATGGTTGGTGAGCGTACCGGAAGGCACAGAAAACATCAGCAGTAACCCTTCAATGATTGTTCCTGCATTAACAGGTAATGTTCAATCTAGCTTCTCAAATGAGCTTGTTGAAGAATACCCTTTTATCCGTGAAGGTATCGACGAATTGATCGTGATGGAAATGATCAAGCAAACAGAAAGTGGTTATGAAATCACGGCTGACCTAGAGAATGGAAATCTAGTGTTTGAAAATGGACAAGAAATTCCATTAATTGCACTGCTTATGCCGGCTTTTGTTCAATAAAAAGAGTCGGGCTTAATACTGATAGGGCGATCTAACGGGTTAAGTTAAACATTTTGTACGGTACGAAACAAAAGAGGTCTTAAGACCTCTTTTGTTGTTTTTATGTTGGGTAAAACATGGTATTACTTGCATAGTTATTATTTAGCAGGAGCAATTATCCCCATGGAACTTACATTAGATAACGTATTCAACTTTAGTGCTGGCCCAGCGGCACTGCCTAAACCGGTAATGAAACAAGCGCAAGCAGACTTCATTGATTGGAATGGTTTAGGCACTTCCGTTATGGAAATCAGCCATCGCAGCAAAGAATTTATTCAAGTTGCCGATGAGTCTGAGCAAGACCTACGTGATCTTCTGAACATCCCAGACAACTATAAAGTTCTTTTCTGTCAGGGGGGCGCTCGTGCTCAATTCGCTGCTGTTCCTCTAAACCTTCTAGGTGACGCGACGAAAGCAACTTACATTGATGCGGGTTACTGGGCAGAAAGCGCAGTGACTGAAGCGAGCAAATATTGCGAAATCGATGTATTTAACGCGAAGATATCTATTGATGGCAAAGCGGCGGTTGTTCCGGCTAAAGATTGGAAAATCGACCCAGAAGCGGCGTACGTACATTTCTGTCCAAACGAAACCATCGATGGCATTGAAATCAGTGAGCTTCCTCAAACGGATAAGCCAATCGTCGCGGATATGTCATCTAACATTCTGTCTCGTAAGATCGATGTTTCTCAGTATGGTGTTATCTACGCGGGTGCTCAAAAGAATATCGGCCCAGCTGGTATCTGCATTGCTATCGTACGTGATGATCTACTAGAACTAGCAAACGAAGTATTGCCGAGCATTCTTAACTACAAAGTACTTGCTGAAAAAGACTCAATGTTCAACACACCACCAACCTACGCTTGGTACCTATCAGGACTTGTATTCAAGTGGCTGAAAGCTCAAGGTGGCGTTGAAGCGATGGAGTTGGTGAACAAAGAGAAAGCGGCGTTGCTTTATAATGCGATTGATAGCTCTGCTTTCTACAAAAACGATGTTCACACCGCAAACCGTTCAAGAATGAACGTACCTTTCCAATTGGCGAAACCAGAACTAGACGCAAAGTTTTTAGAGTTAGCCGATGCTGCGGGTCTGAAATCGCTAAAAGGTCACAGAGCGGTAGGCGGAATGAGAGCTTCACTTTACAACGCGATGTCTTTGGAAGGCGTGCAAGTATTAGTCAGCTTCATGAAGGATTTTGAAGAGAAATACGCTTAATTCAATAGGCGAACTTCGATATTAACCAATAAAGAGAGGAGCCTGGGGCTCCTCTCTTTTTATCTCTACAGATGCTAAAAATATAGAGGCTAAAATTATCTTCTTCGACCATTTAAGCGAAACTGCTGCGGGGTGACATTGAAGGAAGCCTTGAATGCTTTGATGTAGGACGAGTCGTTTTGATAACCGATTTGGTCGGCAATGCTTTGGATTGAGAACTCTTCATCGAGCAAAGACAACGAGTAAATCAGGCGGATTTGTTGTCGCCATAACTGAAATGATGTGTTGAACTCTTTTGAGAATAAGCGCGACAAGGTTCGCTCTGATGCGCCGACTTTATCTCCCCATTCCTTCAACGAAAAGTCCAACGTTGGCGTCTCTGTCAGCGCTTCAAATATAAGCTTCAAGCGCCTGTCTTCGGGTAGCAACAATTGAAAAGTTTGAATGTTGTCTTTCATGATTTGATCGTGCAATACCGAAAGCAATCGAGATACCTCTTCATTACTCACTAATCCTTCGCACTGTCTGCGAATTTCCTGCAAGAGCTCATTTAAAAACGGCGTCAGGGTAATGGTTCGCACTTGAGGCTCATACTTGATCCCAAAGGCTGGATTGAGGTAAATGCCGACAAACGTCGTATGGCTGAGTGCGATAGATTCATGTTGAATCCCTGCAGGCACAAACAAAGCCGAGGTATGGGGCACAAGATGTTGGTAGTGCTCGGTTTTCGTTTGCAGCAGACCTTTGATCGGGAAGATCACTTGATGCCACGTATGTTGGTGCATTGCATCGACGTAACCCTTGGGCATATCGATGGTCTTCACCAACGCGGGCGAATTAGGATTGGCGACCATCATCTCATTTGAGGTGATGATTCCGGAGTGAGAATCTATTTGGCGGGTTGGCATGGTTAACTGTCTTTATGTCCCTATTCTGACGTGGCGAGACTAGGCTATCATGCCCGGCAGAGTGAATGAAGTAGAGAGGGCACGCGTATGCGATATCAAGTTGAAATATCGAAAGAAAACCAACTACTATTCAAAGTCGATATTGAAGGTATTAACCAAAATAAGTGTGAAACATCGCTCGAAACGGTCTTGGCTAAGTTTCCGAAAACAGAAGGTTATCAGCGCCATCTATTGCTTTCGAACAGCGAAACGCGTTACCTAAAGAGCACAGAAAACCACATTGAAGTATTAGCAGCGGTTCCGGTATTTAAATCACTGGGCGAGCAATAAGTTGGCTTTAGCTCGTATAAAACAGCAAATAAGTTTCAGGTAAGAAGGAAGAGATATGAAGAAGTTAGGCTTAGTAAATAGCGTATTGGTAGGCAAAACTGTTGCCTTTGCACACGGTGCAAACAGTGCCATCAACAAGCAGGTTTTACCTGAGCGTCAGCATGCCACAGAACTTGGTTTTACCTATGACGAACAAGGCGACCCTCGCTTTCACGGTGGTATTCAAAAAGCCCTTCATATCTACCCAAGCGAGCACTACCCAGTTTGGCAGGAAGAGTTAGGTGACAAAATCATCTTCCAATCTGCAGGCGCATTTGGCGAGAACCTAAGCTCAAGCGGCATCACGGAACACTCAATTTGCTTGAAAGATAAGATTCGTATTGGTTCAACATTGTTGGAAGTCTCGCAAGGGCGTATGCCGTGCTGGAAGCTGAACGTGAGATTCGATCAAAATGATATGGCAAGAAGGCTGCAAGATACGCTAAGAACTGGCTGGTATTTCCGCGTATTGGAAGAGGGTGATATCGGTGCTGGAGATGAGATCATTCTATGTGAAAGACCTTATCCAGAATGGCCGTTAACTCGTATCATGGGGGCGGTGTTCACAGGTTGTTTGGATAAACAAGAGCTTAAAGAACTGGCGGAGCTACCTTTAGTCGAATCTTGGGGAGTACTTATAGATCGTCGCCTTGAAACTGGTAAAGTCGAAGATTGGGAAATGCGATTAGTTGGTCCGACAGCGGAGTAAGCTTTTCCTAATACGCAAAAAAAAACGCTCACTATTTAGATAATGTGAGCGTTATGAGTATTAAGGTGTAAAACGGCTAACGGCTAACGGCTAACGGCTAACGGTTAATGCCTAATCGCTTCACGTACGATTTAAACAGTATTTAAATCTAGCTATAACCAGAAATCTTTAACCGGCATGTCAGGGCTAAAATGATGCGCAATCTGCGCTTGTAGTAACTCTGCGGTTGCAATTGCATCTGTTAATGCATGATGCGGCGTGTAGTCCGGCAAGTGGTATCGACGGCGACTCTGACCAAGCCTTACTGATGCTGGTTTCTTGCCTTTGAGCTTATTCCATAAGCCGCCAGCCAGTTTGTCCTGGATTTGAGATTCAATCTCGAGCGTGTCGAGGACTGGAAATTCGATCCCTTCACCTAATCTCACTTTCAGTGCGTTATCCAAGAAATCACGCTCGATACGACGGTAATGAACCACTGGAATGTGACCCGCCAGCGATTCTAATATCTCATCTAACACCTCGCTAAGGTCTGGCGCGTCAATGATGTCGTTGTGAGTGATGCCATGAATAACCACAGAGTCTTCTTCTAATTTCTGCTTTGGTCTCAGTGTCCAGTGTTTGGCTTGTCGTAAGTAAATACGATTTAGCGTAAACGGGACAAGGCCAATGGTAATGATGCCATCTTTGTTTGGGTTTAAACCCGTAGTCTCAAAGTCGACAGCTAAGAAGGTTACTTCTGATAATGGCGTATCAGGCGCAGGAAGAGGTTGGCTATAAAATTGCTTCAAGCGTTCGTCTCTCGCTCGTTCCAGCTTTTGAGCAAACTTAAATGGCCAGTCGACCGCAGGTGATCTGAATAGTTTGTTCATAGGCCCTACTTAAACTTATTGCTGGCTTGATAACGGAACTTAAGGAAGTTCTGCGCATTACTTAATATTTGGAATGCGTCCTTTAGGTTACGTCGCTCGAAGTCAGATAGGTTCTCTGGCTCAATGTTGTTATCCGGTTCTATGTTGTTGTCGACATCGTGTGCTTGGTGGCGAATACGAACCAGAGATATAAACTCCATCGCATCTTTCAAATCTTGAGCTCGGCCTTTTGGCAGAATACCTGCGTCGATAATGTCATCCAAACGTTCAAACGAGTTCTTCGAGCGAGAGGCTACCGCCAACGAGTGAACACGAATTAGATCGGCAAGTGGTGCGGTACCACGACGCTTAAGGTTGATCGAGTTGTTGTGACGGCCATCTTTCTCCATCACGAAATCTTTGAAGAATCCGAGTGGCGGTGTGCGGTTAAGCGCATTACGAGCAAGACATGCTAAGAAACGGTTGTTCTTACGTGCACGGCGAACAATAAAGCTGTTCAGTTGTTCCGCCCATTTCAAGCGGCCGTAGACGCCGTCTAAATCAAAGAAGATAGAAGCGTTCAACAGCGCTTTCGGGTTTGGATCATCAATCCAATCGGCAAAGCACTCTTCCCATTGGCGACGAGTCATGCGCCACGTTGGGTTGGTGGCCATGATGTCACCGGTACAGTACACATAGCCACACTGATCTAAGCCATCACAAATGAAGGTCGATAGCTCTTCAAAGTATTTACCGTGTTTTTTCTCGTCGTAGGTGTCATCAAGAATAATGGCGTTATCTTGGTCAGTGACGAGCAATTGCTCATCACGACCCATCGAGCCGAGTGCAAGGAAACAATAAGGAATGGGCGCTTTACCTAATTTCTCTTCGCCTAGCTCGATAATACGTTGCTTAAAGCTACGGCCGATTACCGACATTGCGGTACCCACCATGTGTGCGTTGGCATCTTCGTTAACCAAGCGCACAAAGCTGTCTTTTACTTGTTCAGAAAGTACTTTGAGATCTTCAATGCTTTGTTGTTGGAAGATGCTGCTTACCAATAACAGCGAGTTTTGAGACTCGTAGCGAACAATATCGGTCGCTTCGATAATACCGATAGGTTTCTTATCTTTAAGCACTGGCAAGTGGTGTACGTTGTAGCGAAGCATGGTCATCATTGCTTCATATACATAGGCATTGTGGTCGAGTGAGATAACCTCTGGTGTCATCACACTGGATACTTCATCCGACGGGTCAAGGCCTTCGGCTAGAACGCGAGTACATAAGTCTCGGTCGGTAATGATGCCGATAACAGGTGTTGAATCGTCTTCATCATCTTCAACAATATCAGGGTCGATGATCAGTAGAGAAGAGACATTGTCTTCTGCCATCATGGTTGCTGCTTGTTGGATGGTGCGCGTTTTCTCGATCATCGGCGCTTCGCTGGTCAATAGCGTTTTGACCTTAGATGTCGATAAATCGTTGGCGTCGTTGCTGTCTGAGTTTGCTTGGCGAAGTCGCGCGTTATCTTCTACCTCGACAAAGTCGGCGAATGAATCATAGTTGTCGTAGAGCTCTTGGAAAATCGGCTCAGGGATGCAATAGAGAAGGGTATCTTCGGTCGCTTTAACTGGGAAGCGAACTTTGTTGTTGGTCAGCAACCCCATTTGTCCAAACACATGCCCTTCGTCAAGGCGATTATAGAGTTCGCCCTTACGACGATAGACTTCAACTTCGCCACTTCGAACGATATAGAGGTCATGAATTTGATCACCAAAGTGAATGATAGGGGTATCTTGGCGGTAATAAGAAATTTCCACACTACTGGTCACTTTCACCAATATCTCTTCAGGAAGTTCAGAGAAAGGGGGGTATTGTGCCAGAAAGTTTTGAATCTCTAATAACTCAGCATCCATAATGATCATCCATTGGTTTGTATGATTTCATGGTACAACATTTGATAATAATTTTCCGGCACAAATCAATCTGTGAGCTAAAACCTTTTTAAAGTCTTATGGATAGACTAATCTTTTAGTTAATGGAGTGGCAGTTGAAGGATGATAGGAATGTCGAAGTGGAAGCTTAGTTTGGTACCTGCGGTTTTTATGTTTTCTCCAAGTTTGTGGGCGGACACTAACGCGGTGGATATTCTTGATTATGACCATATATATGCCACCGCGCATTCGGGCAGTTTAAATGAAGATGCAGGCGGCAATAATAATGCCTCATCGTATGGATTAGGCGTCAGTTACGCGATGACCGATGATTGGTTGTTGTTAGGAGACTATAGTGCGCGCTTCATTCATCCAGATGAAAGTACCACTCGAATTGATACCTTAATGGCAGGGGCTGGGTATCGATACAGCATCAAGAAAGATTTGGATATTGTCGCTTCTTACTTGCTGGGTATTACTAAAGGTGAGGTAGAGCTTAATGGCAGCAACGAAACCATCGAATCGGATACTGAATTTGTCCAAGGTGTAAAAGCCGAGCTTAACTATGGTTTTGCGAAACGTTGGATTGCTAACGGCAGCGTGCAAGTGAACCGAAGTGACCTGTTTGATGAAGAAATTTACCACGTGGGTTTACGTTATCTCGTGACCAATAAGTTTGCGATTGGTGGCTCTTATCAACACAGAGATGGTGAGGGTAGTAAAGGTGGAAGCGAGAGGACGAACGAGCTAGGTGTAGAGTTCTTCTTAGAGTACTAACCAGCAACGCAGAGGCTAAGCGTTAGTACGCAGAGACTAAGTGTTAGTAACGAAAAGGCTAAGTGCCTTAATAGCTCTTATATACTTAGCTATTATATACACAGTTCTTATACACAAAGAGACAGACACAAAAAAGCCAGTTTAATCGCTGGCTTTTGTCTATCTATAGGTCGACAGATACAGGTTTCGCTTTTCGATTAAAGAACCGCAGCAAGACCTTTACATAGAGGACCCATGTTTGACTTAGTCATGCCAGCAACACTGATACGGCCAGAGCCAACAATGTAGATAGCGAATTCGTCTTTCAGGCGAGTTACTTGCTCTTTGCTTAGGCCAGAGAACGAGAACATGCCGTTTTGGCGCTCGATGAATGTGAAGTCTGCATCAACACCTTCAGATTTCAGTGTTGTTACGAATAGCTCACGCATCTCTTGGATACGGTCACGCATTTCTGCCACTTCCGCTTCCCATTCAGCACGTAGATCAGCATCACCAAGGATGTGAGTTACTACAGCACTACCGTGCGCTGGTGGGTTAGAGTAGATAGAACGGATGATGCTCTTAACTTGAGAGAACGCTGTCGTTGCTACGTCTGCAGATTCTGCAACTAGAGTGAATGCGCCCACACGCTCGTTGTACAAGCCGAAGTTCTTAGAGAATGAGCTCGCAACAAGGATCTCTTTGTTGTATTGAGCAAAAATACGTAGACCAGCTGCATCTTCTTCAACGCCTTTTGCAAAACCTTGGTAAGCAAAATCGAATAAAGGAAGCAGTTTCTTCTCAGCAACCAGTTTAGCTAGCACTTCCCACTCGTCAGTTGTTGGGTCGATACCTGTTGGGTTGTGACAGCAGCCGTGAAGAAGAACGATATCTCCTTCAGAAGCTTTCTCTAGGTCAGCAACCATGCCTGCGAAGTCTTTGTCTTTTGTTTCAGCGTTGTAGTAGCTGTATTGAGCTGTCTCGATACCCGCAGCAGCGAAAACGCCGTTGTGGTTTGCCCAAGTTGGGTTACTGATCCAGATTTTAGCATCGCCTAGTTGGCGCTTGATGAATTCGCCAGCAACGCGAAGTGCACCAGTACCACCAGGAGCTTGTGCAGTTTTCGCGCGTTGAGACGTTACGATCTCTGCGTCTGAACCGAAAAGAAGCTTCTGAACCGCTAGGCCGTACTCAGCTGTACCTTCAATTGTCAGGTAAGATTTGGTTTTTTCGCTTTCAAGAAGTGCAGCTTCTGCTTTCTTTACTGTTTTAAGTACAGGCGTTTGGCCAGCTTCATTTTTGTAGATGCCAACACCAAGGTTGATTTTCTCTGCACGAGAGTCTTTTTTAAACTCTTCAGTAAGGCCGAGGATAGGATCGGCGGGAGCAGCTAACACTTTTTCAAACATAATCTTCATCCATGTCAATTGAGAGGGGGGAATAATAACTCCAGTATTTATACCTTTCAACGTGACTCGGTACAACTGTAAATGGAGAGTAAATTTAGATAAATGGACGATATTTCTGAGCGGACGGCTGAAAGAGATAAAAATTTAAGTTTCTTTTTCTAGCGGCCTTGGAATTACACAGTAAATTTGTTGAGTATGTAATGTTAAGTCAATCACAAAATTGATATGCAACTAGTGATATATGGAGTAATCAGTCATGTGATGTGGGTTCAGAAATGATTTTTTAACCAAATTGTATTTAACTAAAGAATTAACAAGCGATGAATTTAGCTATGGGTATATTAATCAAGGAGTAGAGGATGAGCTTTAAATTGAGGATAGGGACATTACTTGTATCAGCAGCACTGATTGGAGGGTGTTGGAGTGATCGTGATACGATATCAACGGAGTCGTCAAGCACCACTGATACAACCACTGATAGCACAACTTTTGCAGGTACGTTGCTCGTACCTGAATCTACAGAGATTAGAAGTGCAAGGGCCCTTAACAGAAATCTAAACATATCAAGTTACAGTGCGGAGTGCACCAATGTACCGACTGGTTACCTACCAATGTCGAGTGCGACCGTTGCTATTGAAGACTCTGTTAGTGGTCAAGTTGGTGATACAACGACAACAGATAGCTGTGGCTCTTTTGTCATCGAAGTTCCTGTTGATAGCGCTGACACCGAAGGATATGTCATTGCAGCGACAGCAGATGGTTATAAGGCGCTGAAAGCGAATGCCGCAAACTTCCAGCAATCAGGGACTACTCCAAATACAAGTGTTGTTGCTTCGACTATCCCTTCCAATGCAACTTATGTCATCAGTGCGATGCAAAAGGCTGGTGGCAGTGAATTTATTTTTTCCATAACAGATTCTGTAACCAATAATGCGGTCATTCAGTTGTCTAAAGATGCTTTCTTATTAGAAATCAATGATTTTCCGGTAAATTTTTTGTCGTTGAACACTTCTGAACAGCTTGCAGTGTCCACTTCAAATGTTCTCGCATTGGATGCGAGTGGCTCTATGTTTGCCAATGAATTCGATGAAAGCGTCGATCCGCCGGTCGCGATTATTGATGGCAATGGCAATCCTGTAACGTTACTTCAGTTAACAGCATCGGCAGCACATCAATTTATCACTGAAAAAGCAGACGCAGACGAGGTAGCCGTTGTACCTTTTGATAGCAACGTAGAGTTGATCGATAACACACTTTTGGCTAACTACTCAATGACTGACAGTGACAGTGCCAATGTCACCTATAATTACTCAGATTCTGGCTTCGTTACGAGTAAAGCGGACTTACATTTTTCTGTAGATATGTATAACGCGTTCTCACCACTATGGAATAATTTTTATCGGTACGATGAAAAACATGCCGATCGTACTGATTCTGTATCTTCTCTAAATGATGACTACAGATGGAGTGGTGGTACTCAATTAGAGGGCGCTATCAATGATTCTGTTACATTAGCTTCAGCTAGAAGCAACACGCTCAAACGCATATTCGTAATGACGGATGGGAACAGTTCATTTGCGGACCGTGATGGAGTTGTTGCTGCAGCATTACAAAACTCGATTCCTGTGAATGCTATTTCGGTCGGTAGTGGTGCGAACACTGTTGATTTGTCAGTCATTGCCCAAGAAACCGGCGGTGCATTCTTTGAGTTGACTGACGCGATAAACATTGCTGGGATTTATTCATCTCTGCAAACGTCAGTGAAATTCTCTTACGTCGCTTACTTGGGTATTCCACTTCAAGCGGGTGATGTTATTAAATTGACGTTAGACCTTAATGGTGAAACTGTTATTAGAACAATAACTCTATAACTTGTTAAATAAAAGTGGCGCTATAAGCGCCACTTTTATTCTATTGCACATCTTGATAAGTCGCGGCAATCGAAACAAACTCTTGTTCGACAGCCAGAAAAGCTTGGACAACTTGCGGATCAAAATGCGTCCCATTGCCCTCTAAGATAATCTGCTTAGCTTGTTCATGAGTAAAGGCTGGCTTGTAGACTCGTTTTGATATTAACGCGTCATAAACATCGGCTAATGCCATCAAGCGACCGGATAATGGGATATCCTCACCAGACAGCTGATTTGGATAACCGCTGCCGTTCCATTTTTCGTGGTGGGTCAGAGATATCTCTTTCGCGACTCTTAAGAAAGAGCTGCTTCCTAACTGCTTTTCTGCAATAGATAACGCTTCAGCACCAATTGCGGGGTGACCTTTCATTATCTCAAACTCTTCGTCAGTTAATTTGCCCGGCTTTAATAACACGTTATCAGGAACGCCTACTTTGCCTACATCATGAAGTGGGGCAGATTTGTAGAGCAACTCGATGTAGTTTGGTGTTAACAAGCTTGAGTGGGTTTCTGATTTGCTGAGCTCTTGTGCGAGTACCTTTACGTATTCTTGGGTTCTCAGAATGTGAGCACCGGTTTCATTGTCTCGAGATTCTGCCAACGCAGACAAGCTTACAATCGCAACGTCACGTGTGGTTTTGACTTCGTTTTGTGCCGTTTCGAGGCTATCAAGCATAGTGTTGGTCATTGATGCCATTGAACCCAGCTCGTTGTAACCGAAAATAGGTAAACGAACGCCTTGTTCGCCATTGGTGACCTTGCTCAATGCACACTCTTGGCTAAGCAAAATGCGTTTAATCAGTTTGCTCCAAAGTGTCATGATGATGATTGCGTAGCCACCCAGCACCACTGCCAAATAAATGAATTCTTTGATCACACTGATCTTGCCGGTGCCGTCTAACAAACGGTCAGGGTTATGTTCTAGCCAAAAGATGTCTTTGACGGCAATCATCGTCAGCATGGTGGTTAGTGTTACCAGAAGCACGATAACCAAACCAATCATTTGCTTAACCAGCGAACTCCTTTCGCCAATCAGTTGGAAGTCAAATTGCCCAGTCGCCTCCATTTTATCCATTTGACTAAGCTTGGCATTCAGTTGAAGAATGGTTCCAGTAAAGAAGCCAAATAGGCTCATGCCAAACAACACCTTCAAATTGCTATCTATGGTGAATTCATAGCTTAAGTTGTAGTAGAGCGCGAAAGGCACACTTGCAGCAAAAAATAGCAGGGTATCGAGCTGCGCGAATCGACCTTGCTTGACTAAGGAGTGTTGCGCTAATAAGTAACGACGCGCGAGCCATAATAAGACAAACACAATACTGACTTGTGTGAAAATCTCTAACGTCGTTAAGCTTTCGAGCATAGGGCACACCCGGCTGCCGTAGGTGCCAAACAGCACGCCAGCGATGACGTATAATTTAGTCGTTAGCGATTGATTGTAATTTGAAGTATCCATCGATAAGCCTTTGTTGATTTTCATCTTAGGGTTTCGTAACTAATCCTAAGTTTACGAATACGCGATTTTCACATTGATTTATGATTTTCACATTGATTCACGATGTTGGAGATTTTCATGATTAGCATTGCTGTCGTGAATGTGACCGGAAATTCTATCGATAGCTTTCGTTGAATGATACAAGAAACTGGTTTGTGTTAGTGATTTGTTAGCTAGGTGGGGGTTATTGCAGCATTACTATGAAGATACTTGAATAGCCTCGTTGAGATTAGAGGCTATTCAGTCGGTATACTTGAGTGGAATCGCGAGTGATTGAGTTCGCTATCTACTTTAAAACAATTACTTTTTCAGGTTGATTTCAGCTTCGATAGAACCTGTTTCAATCTCAGGGTGAGACGCTAGTTTGTCTGATGCCCATTGGTTAAGGTGTTTCAGAATAGCAGACACCGCGTGTTTCTCAGTTGGTGCTTGGTCTTGATCGACGTCGATCTTCTGCTTTGGATGTGAGCCTGTTGCATCTTCAGCGATATGTAGCCAATCTGGGTGCCAGTAATATGGCTGGCCACTCGGTGTTGTCCAACTATGAACACCGTTTGACTCTCCTTTATAACTTAATTGGTCTGCTTCTATTTTTTTCATTGTTATCTCGCATGTTTTTTGGGTTACATCAAATTATAGAGGCGTAGAACGAACTTGGCTCCCGCCTTGGTTACAAACTTAGCAAAGCATACAAAGTTATCTGTGAACCAATTCACACTATTATAGAAATTAGGTCCAATCATATGGATAGCAGCAATAGTTGTTAACGTTAGTGATAAAATCCCCGGCTTATTAGAATTTATCTAGGTAGTACAATTAGATGGCGCGTTATGAAGAGCTTGCAAAGGATATTCGAACTCAGATCGCTAATAACACTTGGCGATCCGGAGAGAAGATCCCTTCGGTACGCATGAGTTGTCGAAATTACAACGTCAGCAATAGTACTGTCTTACAAGCCTACCAATTGTTAGAAAGCGAAGGGTGGATCATCGCTAAGCCTCAGTCGGGCTACTTTGTTGCACCACGTGTGGACGGCGTTGATTATGAACTGCCGTTAGTACACAAAAAGAAAGCCATTAATGATCGCTTATTCGACTTTTTGAAATCGAGTTCAGCAGAGGGTGTGATTCCTTTTGGCTCAGCGTTCCCCGATCCTGACCTTTTCCCATTACCTACCTTGACTCGAAACCTTGCCAGTGCTGGTAGAAAGATGACAGGTGCTAGTGTGATCAATAATCTGCCACCGGGCAGTGAGTCCTTAAGAAGACAAATCGCGCAACGTTACCTGCAACAAGGCATTACGGTTAACCATCAAGATATCGTGATTACCTCTGGCGCAATGGAAGCGCTTAACTTAAGCCTGCAAACGGTTACTAAGTCGGGTGATAATGTTGTGATTGAATCTCCCGCTTTCTATGGTGCTTTGCAGGCCGTAGAAAGATTAGGACTCAATCCTATCGAAGTGGATGTTTGTCCAATCAATGGATTGAACATTGAGCAGTTTGAAAGCGTACTACAAAACCAAGATGTAAAAGCGTGTTGGCTGATGACGACGTTTCAAAACCCGACAGGGACAAGTTTGTCTGAAGAAGCGAAGCGCCGTGTAGTTCAGATTGCAGAACAACACGAAACCTACATTATTGAAGATGACGTATATGGTGACCTCTACTTCGAAGGGCATAAACCCAAGCCACTAAAAGCCTTCGATAAGACCGATTCTGTCCTACTTTGTGGTTCGTACTCAAAAAGTCTGTGTCCGGGCTATCGGGTCGGCTGGGTTGTGAACACGCGTTTCAATGATGCCATTCAAAAGCTGCAGCTTCTTTCTACACTGTCGAGTAGTGCGCCTGTGCAACTTGGCGTCGCACACTTCTTAACACATGAAAGCTACGACAATCACCTTCGTAAATTACGTAAAAATCTTCTAGTGAGAAAAGAACGATTCATTGAGGTCATCAAGCAGTACTTCCCGCATTCCGTCGAGATTGAAGAACCGGCTGGTGGCTACTTCATATGGATTCGTCTTTCCGCAAAATTCGACAGTCAACAATTTTACCAACTAGCGATTGCTCAGGGGATCAGCGTCGCTTCAGGCGATCTGTTTAGTGAGCAGGGCAGAGTAGATAACGCGATCAGATTGAACTTCTCTTATGAACTCACAGAAGAGAAAGAACAAGCACTAATCTTGCTTGGCAAACTGGCACATCAACTTACGCATTCGTAAAATCTTAAGTCACTCATAAAACAGAGCATGATTTCAACTGTACGGATTGTTTCTGGTGCAACTGTACGCCTTGTACAACAAAGAGTTGTGATTCAATACAGTTAGACCAAATATTGGAGATACCGTTATGTTGAAAATGACTATGGGAAATGA
>Ga0310124_10001442_pt1 | contig 16581 bp, 9 predicted proteins | sample CB11b_AW_Bot5_MG_FD_203507 | JGI IMG/M metagenome (GOLD analysis project Ga0310124, IMG submission 203507) | Marine microbial communities from Western Arctic Ocean, Canada - CB11b_AW_Bot5 | ecosystem: Environmental > Aquatic > Marine > Oceanic | place: Canada: Western Arctic Ocean | collected... | reverse complement strand
TGGGATCGGCCGTCGCTGAGCCCAGCAGTCGGCTCGAGCTGTTTCGCACCCAGCACGCCCAACTCCGCAAGGACCACCTGACCGCTCTCGACAAGATCCGAGCATTCTGTGCGGCTGAGAGACTCAGCGAGGGAGTCCGGGCCGTCGAGGCGGCGATCGGGCAGGCGGCCACCAAGCCGGCCACCAACCTGCAACTCCCCAACGAGGTCGCCCCAGGCCTCTCGCCAGACCTGCCCGCTCCCCAGCGACAATGGCAAAGCCAGCTCCGCACTCAACGACGCAAACACGCCCAGGCCCTGTTCGTACTCAGCCGCCGTGTGCTCAAGGCCGCGTACACCAGCTTCGCCTACGACCTGGTCCGCGAATCCGCGGCCAGCGACCCCGACTCACGGCCCGCCCGGCTACTGCTCGGATTCGTTCGCTCGGGCAAACGCTGGGTCACTCCGTTTGCCGCGGCGCAGCTGAGGCGGCGACATGTCTGGCACAGCAAGTTCGGATGGCTGCCGGCCTCCCATGTCGAGAAGTACGACTCCGGACAACGGTTCTTCAAGCGACGCTGGGTCTCGCTGCAACGCGAAGCGGAACTCCGTCGCGACTTCCGTAACGCCTGGGAAGTCCGCACCGATCACTTCCTGGTCCGCACCAACCACAGCCTCGAGGAAGGGGTCGCTCTGGCCGAAAGTCTCGAGACCTTCTACCGGTTCTTCCATTCGACGTTTGCCGGCTTCTTCAAGACTCCCGAGCAGATTCAGAAACTCTTCGACGGATCCATCCGGGTGACCGGCAGCCAATCACGCACTCCGCCACGCCCCCACGTGGTCCACTTCTATCGAGATCGCGACGAATACCGCCGCACGCTCAAGCAGCGGATCCCCCAGATCGATATCACCAACGGGCTGTACATGCCCGAGGACCGTATCGCGTATTTCTTTCACGGTGAGCCGGTCGATCCGCTTTTCCCCCGAGCCACCCTGTTCCACGAAGCCACTCACCAACTGCTCTACGAAAGCCAGTCGCGACAACGGCCGATCGCCCACAATGCGAACTTCTGGATCGTCGAGGGCTTTGCCTGCTACATGGAGTCGTTTCAGCCATCCCCATCCGGATACAACATCGGGGATCCGAACTACGTGAGATTCCACTGGGCGCGGCACCGGGTACTCAAGCAACAGTACTACATCCCGCTGAAGACCTTTGCGTCGATGGGAATGCGCGCGTTCCAGACCGATCCCAATATCTCGCGGAACTACTCGCAGGCGTCGGGCCTGGCCCACTTCCTGCTGCACCACGACGGCGGTCGCTATCGCGACGCGCTGATCCGACACCTCTCGGAGATCTATACCCCGGGCCGCCGCATTTCGGTTTCATCGCTCGAGACGCTGACCCGAGTCGGCACGGGTGAGCTCGATCGGCAGTACCGTCGCTACCTGGCCCTTCAGCAGTCGCGGCTCTCCTCGACCCGCGACCGGACCCCCCGCCAGTAGACGTCCTGACCTACGCTGCGCGTCTCGACACACTCCAGGTTGGCCGTCTCGGGGACCTGCGCGAGGCCCCGGCCACCCACCGCCCCCAACGCCGCTCGACCACCGACCAGCTTCGGAGACAGGAACACGTGGGCCTCGTCGATAAAGCCCCCGTCAGCCAGGCTCCCCAACACCTCGCTGCCACCCTCGACCAGCACGTTGCTCCACCGCCTGATCCCGAATTCCATCAACAGGCCGAAGAGGTCGATCCGCCCCGTCTCACCACACTCGCCCCGGAACACGTCGACTCCAGCCGCCGCCAACGCAGCGACTCTCTCGGAATCGGCCGACTCGCAGCAGCACACCATCACCGGCACTTCCCCGGCGGTGCGGACCAGTTGTGAGTCGAGACCCAGGCGAGCGTGGGAATCGAGCACCACGCGAGTGGCCGTCCGCGGGCCCGGCGGACGGGCACTCAGCAACGGATCATCAGCCAATGCGGTGCCGATACCGACCACCACCGCGTCGACCCGTCCACGCAACTCGTGGACCAAGCCTCGAGACTCCTCGCACGAAATCCACTGCGAATGGCCTGCGGATGTGGCGATGCGTCCGTCGAGCGTCATGGCCCACTTGGCGTGAACCCACGGCCGAGAGGTCGTGACCAGGTGCAGGAACGGAGCATTGAGCCGCCGGACCGACTCGGCCCCCACGCCGACCTCAACCTCGAGTCCCGCCTCGCGGAGAATCGCAAGACCGCTGCCGTGGGCATGTGGCGAGGGATCCTCGATTCCCACCACCACTTTAGCGATACCCGAGGCCAGCACGGCGTCGGTACAGGGAGGCGTCTGGCCCTGATGGCAGCACGGTTCGAGCGTCACGACCAGCGTCGCGCCGCGAGCCCCCTGGCCGGCAGCCGCCAGAGCGTCGACTTCGGCATGGGCGCCGCCGAAGACCCCGTGCCAACCCTCACCCAGGACTCGCAACCCCGAATCGATGACCACCGCTCCCACCGCCGGGTTCGGCTCGACATGCCCCACGCCCCGGGCGGCCAGGCCCACGGCATGCTGCATCACCGCCTCGAGAGTTTCGAACGACTCGGTCATGCCGCTGTGCCCGCGTCGAGACGGAAGGGGTCCCCGAGTTCAGTCCTGGCCGGGGACCCAGAGTTTTTTTGCGGCACCGCCCTCGCCCTCGCCCTCGCCCTCGCCCTCGCCCTCGCCCTCGCCCTCGGGGGCCGGGGTGGGATCGCCCGGAGTCCACAGCCCCGAAGCGGTGACGCTGCCTCCGTCGGCGGACCAGGGAGGAGTGATGTCTTCCGCCTCGACCAACGACTGCAGTTCTTCGCGAAGCTGAGGCAGCTTGCTGCCGTAGTCGGTCCACAGGCGAGAGAGCAGGTCCCGTAGACCGGGGTCCTCGGTGTCCTGCAGCCGCAGGTTCAACTCCCGCATCTCCAGCTGAAGCGTCTGCTCGAATTCGTTCTCAAGGCCCATCGCCGCCTGGCGTGCCCGAGCCAACCACTTCAACGCCGAGGCCCGGTCGTGCCGTACCTCGCACAGATCCGCCAGGGTCACAGCCGCCCGCAGGAAGTCTTCACCCTGCTGCAGAGACTCCCGGCCGGTGTACTCGGTCAACACCCGGAACATCAGGCCGCTGTGGTGCACCAACAGCGAGCGATTCAGCAGCATCACCAGGTAGTCGTCGTCGAGTGAGCCGGGGACGACCCTCAGCAGGTCGCCGGTCGATAGCATCGCCAGCTGGTCGTCCGATTCGACGACGATCGATGTGGGTTCGGGCAACTGCATCGCCTGGCGGATGGCCGGCAGGTCCACCGTCAGCAGGTTCTGTTCGCAACGTGACTCGAGCACCCACACGGCTCCGGCCAACGCCGAAACCTGATCCGCATCCCCGGCCGACTCCGAGGGTGTCTTGCCGCCCAGGGCCGTTAACGGGGTCGACGGCCAGATCTCGGTCACGAACTTCTCAACGAACTCCCGATGCAGCCTCCGCTTGACCGTTTCGGATGTCTTCGGAGCAAAGTGCCAGGAGGTGTAGAGCGCCTCGAACTCACGCGGTATCAGGTCGACGACCTGGTCGCCTTGCACTTCATCCTTGTCCTCATCCTTGTCCTCATCCTTGTCCTCATCCTCGTCCTCACTGGCACCCCCGAAGGCACGCAACTCGTCACCCACCTCCCGCAACGCCGCCTCGGCCGCATCGATGTCGTCCCCACCCTTGGCGATCAGGTCGATCGAAGCGGGTTCCTCGTCATCAGCCGCCTGCACCATCAAGCGGGCCGTGACCCGCGGCACCGTCTCCAGCGTCAGCGAATCGGCCTGCGACGCCTCGACCACATCGCCCTCAACCAGGTGGTACATCCCCACCGGAGCCCCTTCTTCCTTGGAACCCTCTTCGTCCACGCGGATGAACTGTTCCGAGGAATCGAGATCGGTGAGCCACTTCGAGACGTTGTCGATCTCGAACCGTCGATCGACCATCTGGATCGCGTCGTCGCGTTCACCCAGCACCAGCAGCTGGGCCAGGGCCTGGCACTCTTCGGCCCGGTCCGAGTGCTCGGCCAGTCCCGCCGCCCTAACCAGCGCTTCGGAAGCCGGTGTCGACTGGCCCGACCAGGCCAGGCACAGAGCCTGGTTGTATCGCAACCCGAAGTCGTCGGGACTCTCCGCGGCCAATAACTCGTACCGTTTCGCTGCCTCACCCCAACACCCGCAGCCGGCGACCGCCGCAGGATCCTCACCACCAGCCTCTTGTAGCGAATAGACGCTGCGGAACGGGTAGGGAATCTCGCGGGTGCCGTCGAATTCGGCCAACCGCCCGAAAATCGCCTGCTGCTGCTCGGCCAGGACCGCCGACTGCAACGCCAGCACCAGGTGCTGACGCGCTGCCATCAACTCGCCGTGCATCCGCATCCAGGCCGCCACGCCCATCGCCAGGTTGCCCGCCATGTCGGGCCGCACCGTTGCACATCGCCGGAACGCCCGCTCGATCGCCTCACGTGCCTCCACATATCCGATTTCCGAGAGCTGGATCATCGCCACCAGCGCCAGTGCGTAGCTGTGCTCGGGGTCGATGGCAATCACCTCCGACAGCTCGCGGTGAGCCCCCTCGAGATCTCCGCCGTCAAAGAGCAGTCCGCCCCGAGTCGTCCGTACCCAGGTGTTCTCAGGATGCTTGCGACCCAGTTCGTCCAGCGCGTTGAGTGCCATCCGCGGCTGGTTGTTCTCCTGGAACTTCAGGACCCGTTCCATGTCGTCGGAGAGATCCCGACAGCAGAACTTCAACTTGCGGCCGCTGCCGCAGGGGCAGGGAGAGTAGAGGTCCAGGGGCATAAGCGTGCGAGCTTGAAGGAAAGCGGGAGGGGCGAGAGGGGTAGATCGTAGCAGCCGGGTCGACTTTTTTCAGTCGGCAGGCCAGTGACCGTACCGCTGCTCCCGGATCGCCTCGACCACCGGACGCGACGATCCGTTTTCATCGATCAGTCCGGCCGAAGGAAACCCCGACGGGCCGGAATCGTCGAGCTGAGCCCAGGTGATTCCCGCCACGCTCTGCTTGGCCAAGAGCAACGGCAGAACCGCTTTGGCCCACTCGGCCTGACGCACACCACTCCATTGCTCCGTCTCCCGTTCCCCCTCGGGTCCCGCATCCGCAACGCTCGCCGAACCACCCTCCGACTCGATCCCCCGACGCACAAACCGGCCGCCGGAATCCACGCCTCCCGAGCAGGGCGCAGCCATCGTCACGTGCAACGGCAATCCCAGCGTGCTCCAGATGTCCAGCAGCCGCGAGAGATCAATCAGGTCACGGCGGCCCGGCTCACAGGGGGCAAACCCGGAAGTGATTTCCAGCGAGATGGCCGAGAGTCCGGGGGCACAACGGATCAGGCCGTCGATAAACTGCAACGGACTCAACAGGTGCCGACCCTGCGACTGGTAGCCACCCCAGGGCTGCTCGATCCGGACCATCAACTGCTCGATGTCGTCGACCCCTCGAGCCACCTCGACGGCTCGGGATAACAACGCCAGCCGTGCCTCCTCGGACAACTGCAACCCGCCTCCGGTGTTGACCCGCGAAGCCAGTTCCCAGACCCGGATCCGCCCGACGTAGCGAGACAGGGCCGTCTCGATGAAATCACACACGAAACTCTGCAGGTTCTCCACGTCCCCCGACCACGCCCCCAACCACTCGGGAAAGCCGTCCGCACCGAAATCCAGTAACGGGCCACCGTGCACCAGCAGCCGCTGCTCTACCGCCCAGTCGATCAGACCGTCCGACTCCTCCCACTCGTACTCACCCTCGATCGCCTCGATCCGACGCCAGCAGACCGGCAGCGTGACCGAGTTGAAGACTCCAGCGGGCAGATTCTCCCAGGCCGAAGGGGCCGCTCCCGAGAGACCACAGCCCAGCGATGCGGGGAATCGCTCGGATCGGCGACAACGCACGGCCAGCCGCTGAGCAATGTAGGCGCTGGCCAGCATCTGGGCCGAATTGTGAGCATGCACCAGGGCCGCCTCCGAGAGACGACTCGCTTCTTCAGGATCCGCCTGGGCGGTGGTTGCCCGAGCAAAGATCTGGTGCGCCTGGCGACTCGCCTCGGCGAAGCCCGGCGGGACCGACATCCCCGCGATCTCCCACGCCGCCTGCTGGTTCCGCAATTGACCGATCTTGCCGCGAGCCAACTCCAGCGGCAGCAGGTAGGCCGCCTCCTGCTCCCGGAGACTCGATGTGCTGACCAAGGTGCGGCCGAATCCGGGTACCGGCCAGGCCACGTGCAACTTGCCACTGTCGGAACTCGGGCGACGACACACCAACTCGTCACCGTCACGCTCGACGCGAGTCGGAAACACGCGGCCGTCGAACCCGCTGATGTAGGCCTGCTCGGCCTCCGGCCAGCCGGCAAGGAACCCGGGAGGAGACACCCGGAATCGCATCTCGCCCATGGATGTCCCCACACTCAACATGCCGTTTCAAGCGACACGGGCGGCCCGTCACCCGGCCCGAAACCACCCTCCCAGTCTATACCCCCGCCCGGTGCGTTGTCCAAGTGAGGTTGCGGTGGTAGATTCTTGCCCGACACCACACCAGACGCCTACCCGAAAGAGGACGTGCAATGAGTGCCGCCGCTTTACTCGAAAGCTCCGTTGAAGGGATTCCCGTTCGCCGAGGTAAGGTTCGAGATATCTACGACTTCGGCGACCGATTGCTGTTTGTCGCCTCGGATCGGATCAGCGCCTTCGACTGGGTCCTGCCCACCGGGATCCCCGACAAGGGGCGCGTGCTGACTCAACTCAGCCGCATGTGGTTCGATCGGCTCGACGTCGAACACCACCTGCTGAGCATGCAGCTCGATGACCTGCCGCTGCCCGCAGACGCCGACCTCGAGGCACTCGAGGGACGCAGCATGGTCGTGACCAAGACCGATGTGGTGCCCGTGGAATGCGTCGTCCGAGGATACCTCTCGGGGTCCGGCTGGAAAGAATACCAACGCGACCAGGCGGTCTGCGGAATCGAACTGCCCAAAGGACTCACCGAGAGCGATCGGCTGCCGGAACTGATCTTCACTCCGGCCACCAAGGCCGAAGAAGGTCACGATATCAACATCTCGTTCGAACAGATGATCGAAATCGTCGGCGAAGAACTGTCGGTGCAACTGCGAGAACTCAGCCTCGACATCTATCGGCAAGGCGCACAGTACGCTCTGACCAAGGGGATCATCATCGCCGATACCAAGTTCGAGTTCGGCATCAAGGATGGACAGGTCCTGCTGATCGATGAAGTGCTGACTCCGGACAGCTCGAGATTCTGGCCGCAGCAACTCTACCAGCCCGGACACGGTCAACCCTCCTTCGATAAACAGTTCGTCAGAGACTGGCTCGAAACCACCGACTGGGACAAGGACAGTACCCCTCCGGGACTGCCCGAAGACATCGTGTCGCAGACAAGAGCGAAGTACATCGAGGCCTTCGAACTGCTCGTCGGTGATGCGTTTGCCTGGGCCTAGACTTCGCCGCGTTTGCCATTTGCAACCGTGAGCAGTGGGTCACATAATGAGTGCGCAGGGATCGGCCGGGGAGCCGATCAGCACACCGCAGCCAACTCCCGAGGGGAACGATGGATACCCCTGTGCCCGAACCACCGGTTTCCGAGACGCCGCCCGGTGAGGACGGTGATGCGGCCGAGCAGGGTCTGCAGGAAACCTACGTCCCCGGTGAGGCGGATACCGGTGACCTGGCCGAGATGGCTCGAAGCGATGCAATACCCAAGAGCACTTCGGCGGCGAAGACCTCGAGCAGCTCGAAGGAATCCTCGGGAAAGAGCCGGGCGTCGGAACTGGGTGACTTCAAGCTGCTGAAGAAACTCGGTGAGGGCGGGATGGGTGAGGTCTACCTCGCCCGCCAGCAGGGACTCAACCGTAACGTCGCACTCAAGGTCCTCTCCAAACAACTCGGAAAAAAGGACACCTTCGTCGAGCGGTTCTTCCGTGAGGCTCGGGCGATGGCCCGGCTCGATCACCCCAACGTGCTCAAGGTCTTTGCCGTCGAAACCGACAAGGGACGGCACTATGTGGCGATCGAGTACGTCGATGGCCAGACCATGCAGGAGTGGGTCAACCAACTGGGCCACCTCAGCGTTGCCGACTCCGTGCTGGTGACGATCCAGTGCGCCCAGGCACTGGTGCACGCACACGAGGCCGGCCTGGTCCACCGGGACATCAAGCCGGACAACGTGCTGGTGACCAGTACCGGGCAGGTCAAGGTGGCCGACTTCGGACTGGCCAAGACGGCCGACGAGGACGTGTCGATGACCCAGAGCGGGACCGGGATGGGGACCCCGCTTTACATGGCTCCCGAACAGGCCCGCAACGCCAAGGCAGTCGACCTCCGGGCCGACATCTACGCCCTGGGCTGCAGCCTCTATCACTTCCTCACCGGTGAACTCCCCTTCCAGGGTGAGACCGCCCTGGAACTGGTGATGGCCAAGGAGAAAGGCCTGTTCACCTCCGCACGCAAGCTCAACAACGAGATCCCCGATCGGCTCGATCTGCTCATCGATCGCATGATCGCCAAGGACCCCGACCACCGGTATGCCGATTGCAGCGAACTGCTCGGTGACCTCAACGCGATGAAACTGGCCGGTGAGACGTTGGGTTTCATCGAGGGGGCCGAACCGGCCGTCGGATCCGCTCAACACGCCGCCTCCGCCTCCTCGAGCTCCCGGCGAGCCACCACCAAACCACCCTCGTCACTCCCGGCCGTCACCCTGCCCCCTCCCAACTCCTCCCAAGACGCCGCCGCACAAAGGGCCACCGCGGCCGACGACGACAACTGGTTCATCCAACACACCAACGCCAAGGGCCGCACCGTCGTCAGCCGGATGTCGACCGCCAGGATCCGACAGGCCATCGATGGCAAATTGCTCGATCTCAAGGCCAAGGCCAAACAGCACCAGGCGGAATCGTTCATGCCCCTGGCCCAGTTCGCCGAGTTCGAACCCGCCATCAAGAAACGACTCTCGCAGGCCCGCTCGGGAACCGGCAGTGGACTGCAGGACATCTACCAAAAGCTCGACAAGCAGCACCACCGCCGAAAGAAGTGGCGATCGCTGAGCTTCCTGTTCCGAAGCGCCATGGGCTGGGTCTGGCTGACCGTCTTCCTGGCCGTGCTGGTCGTATTGGGACTGGGAGCCTGGTGGCTGATCGATGAACACGGACAGAAGATCAAGGACCTGTTCAACTAGAGATGGCAGCCGGCGCAGTCGTCACAATCGCACCGATCGCATCCCACAACACCACCACCGCGAATGGCCCACACTCGCACACCGCTGACGGTCGATAGCCCTTAAGCCGCACCCGGCTCCCTCCCCACCGACTGGCCCCCGCCGATCGAGCCCAACTCATGCAGCACCAGAGAGTTGCCGGGTTGATGGCAGTCGCGATGCTCTGCAGCGTACTCGTGAACGCTGGTGCAATCGCCGGTGAGATCAGGCTCTCGGATGGGACCGTGCTGCGAGGCACCATCCGAGCCCAGCAGTCCCTGGCACTCGCCTCGCAACGCAGCGCCGGCGAATTGACCACCTACCCGATCATAGCCGCCGTCACGCCGCTGAGACGCTACTACGTGCCCACACGCCACGTCGCAGAACTCAACAACGATTCCGACCTCGACCGGTTTCAGACCTTCGAACTCTCACGACGCAAGGCTCGCTTCTCGACACAACTGCTGTCGCTGGGGATCCCGGCCGAGGTCGGGCCGTGGGACGACTTCGGACGCCGACGGGTGATCTTTCGGGTCAAGGACCGACCACTGAACATCTATCAGTGGGTCACCAAGCTGACACCGCACCACGCCAGCGTCGTCGCCCAGGGCATCGGCTGGTCGCACGGCATCTCCACCAACGCCATCCCACCCGATGTGCTCGATCGCTGGCTCCGACGACTGACCGACGCCGATCGTCTCGACGACCGACTCGCCATCGCCCGCTTCTACCTCCAGGCCGACATGTTCAAGCAGGCCCGACGTGAACTGACGGCGGTGAAGGCCAAGTTTCCGAAACAGGCAACCAGGATCGACAGCCTGCAGGCACGACTCGATGAACTCGTCGGCCAGAAAATCCTCGACGAACTCAAACGACGCAGAGACAACGGACAGCACAAGCTGTTTCGAACCGCACTCGCCTCCTTCCCACTCGATCAACTCAGCGCCGTCATCAGACGGCAGGTGCGCGAGTTGATCGAACAGGACCGCACGCTGAGAGATCAGCTCGCGTCGGCCAAACAACTGCTCGCCGAAGCGCTGGCCGAGATCACCGAAACCAAGACCCGAGAACAACTCGAGCCGCTCGTCGATGAAATCGTCGCCGGAGTCGATGTCGAGTCGATCTCGAGACTCGATGCGTTCCTCAAACTCTCGGACGATGCGACACTCGAACCGTCCGAAAAACTGGCGCTGGCCGGGTCGGGCTGGCTGAGCGGATCGGCCAACGCCGTCACCGTGGTGAGTGATACTGTCTCGCTGTTCCGGGCCCGGGACCTGCTGCTGGAAGCCGCTCGAGCCGACCTGGCCGACCTGCCTGGTTTGCTCTCGCAACTCGAGTCCCTCGAAGGCATCTCCCCGGCACGCATCGCCACGCTGATCGGCAGGCTGCCGGCAATACTTCCCTCGCCTGAAATCCGACCGGGGACCACGACGCGGGTCGAGTCCACCGCCGGGGGGCCCGGCTACTGGGTGCTGCTCCCTCCGGAATACAACCCCAACCACCGCTACCCCACTCTCGTCATCCTGCACGATGCCGGCAGCTCGCCCGAAAAAAGCATCCACTGGTGGGCCGGGACTCAGAAGAAGCCCAGGCCGGCCAGGCGGAGAGGCTACATCGTGGTGGCTCCCGAGCTGCCCGGAGTCGTCCGAGCCGCCCCGGGGTCCCCAGCACCGGACCGGGCACCGGCCACCGACCTGCAGATCGGGCCCCGGCTGCACCAGGCCGTCCACTCGGTCGTGATCGATGCCCGACGACGGTTTCGAATCGACTCGGATCGCATCTACCTCGCCGGGCACGGACAGGGAGCCGATGCCGCGTTCGAAATCGGCATGAGCCGCCCGGGATGGTTCGCGGCCGTCGTGCCGATCGCGGGGCGGATGACCGAGTACTGCACCTACTACTGGAATAACGCCAGGAACCTGGCCTGGTATGTGGTCAACGGAGAACTCGATCGCGCACGAGTCGAACGCAACGCCTTCGGACTCAACCGCATGCTCCGACACAAGTTTCCGATGATCTACTGCGAGTACGCCGGACGAGGATACGAATCCTACACCGAGGAACTCTTCGCGATCTTCGACTGGCTGCCGCGGCACACTCGAGGTGACGAGCCGCGTGAGTTCGAAGCCGGGACGCTCAGGGCCAGCGACAACCGGTTTCACTGGGTGCACATGAGAGCCCTGCCGCTGAGCGACGTGCGCGGACGCAGGACCCGGCCGCTGAAACTGACCGCCAAGATCACCGTCGGGAACTCGATCCACGTCAACTCCGCCTCACGAGCCACCACGCTTTGGCTCTCGCCCAAGTTGGTCGACTTCGAGAACCGTGTCACGGTGACCGTCAACGGCCGACGAGGCAAAAGCCAGTTCCTCAAGCCCAGCATCTCCGACATGCTCGAAGATTTCAGGAACCGCGCCGACCGTGAGAAACTCTACTGGACGCGGATCGATATCGAATGAGTTCCCCGGAGCCCGAGGCGACCGAAGGGACCGGGGCGACCGGAGCGGGGGTGAGGCAGCCGATCGTCGCCGCCGCCGTCCAGATGACCTCAACTGACGATGTCGAAGAAAACCTCGACATCGCACATCGGCTGGTCCGGGTCGCCGCCAGTCGAGGCGCCTCGCTGATCGCACTGCCCGAACTGTTCACAGTGCTCGGTGAGCCCGAGGTGATCGCCGCGGGAGCTCAACCGGTGCCCGGTCCCGCCAGCCGGATGCTCGCCGGATGGGCCGAAGAACTCAACGTCACACTCGTCGGCGGAAGCCTCGCCGAACGACGAGAAGGACACCGGCGGATCTCAAATACCAGCCTGGTGTTCGGACCCCGAGGTGACCAGCTGGGGTGCTACCGCAAGATGCACCTCTTCGATATCGACCTGCCCGGCCGGGTCAGCTTCTGCGAGTCGGCGTTTGTCGAGCCGGGTGACGAGATCGTTGTCTGTGAAACACCCGCTGGTCGGATCGGACAGGCCACCTGCTATGACCTCAGGTTCCCCGAACTGTTCCGCGAGCTGGTCGATCGGGGAGCAGAGATCATTGTGGTTCCCTCGGCGTTTACCCAGGCGACAGGGCGCGATCACTGGGAAGTGCTCCTGAGAGCCCGGGCGATCGAGAACCAGGTGTTCGTCGTCGCCCCCAACCAGTTCGGACAGCATGCACCGGGCATCACCACCTACGGCCGCTCGGTGATCATCGACCCCTGGGGCACCGTGCTGGCCACCGCTCCCGACGGCGAAGCCGTGATCACCGCCGAACTCGACTTCCAAAGCCAACACGACATCCGCACCAGCCTGCCCGCACTCAAACACCGCCGCGACCTGGCCTAGCACCAGGGACTGGCTCGACGCCCGGTCCGCCGCAGGCGGACCAGGCGACGTGCCTGTCCCCACCCCTCAACTGGCGTGCGATGCCCAAAACGCATCCCTCGGGCCAACGTCGCCCACATCACCCGAGTCGTCCGGATCACCAACTCCAGCCAACTCCCTCAACACCAACTCCGCCCGCTCGATCCACTCCTCGATCGTCGCGAACGGCCCGGGCCGGCCCTTCGGCCGACGCAGCCACTTGAGATAGGCCACCGTGTCGTCGTAGAGACGCTCGATCAAGACCACCCCCGAGTGATTCCGACGACGGGCCAGGCGTCGAAGCCTCTTCAGCAGCTTGGCGAAAGCAGCCAGAGCAGGCACCGGTTCCTCGATCGGCTGCATCCAGCTGAGCTCCTCGAGTACTTCGACGGCCTCCAGAAACCTCCCGACATCAACTGGGCCGGCAGACGGTGCCTCGAGGTAACTTGGCTGAACCTTATGGTCGCACTGCATCATGTCCACATCTTCAGCCATCGAGTGCGAAGACATGAAGTGCATTCCTACCGCGCGCTTCGGCATCGCGGAGGCCAGCCAGCCAGCCGCCATTTCCACCGGCTGAACAATTTGCTGCGGAGGAGCCTGGCTGTCGATCGTCTCGGCCTCGTCGACTGCCACAAACGCCGTGTAACGACTCAGCACACCACTCTCCAGCGACACCCGCACGATCTCCCGCTGCAATTCCTCGACGTCGCCGATTGCCCCGCTCGCCACACGGTCCTCAAGCTCCCGAACCCGCTGGCGACCCCAGGCACTGACCAGCATCGACTCGTCGCCGGCAATGGCCTCGAGGCGTGACTCCCAACTCGAACCGTCGGGTCGCCGGGCCCGGATCACGAGGCCCTTGAGAAGGTCACGGCTGGAATGACGGGCCAGGATCGTGACCGGGCGTCCGGCAAACAGGTCCGGCAGCCGCCCCGGTACAAGGCTCTCGGCGTCCCACTCGATGCCGTCGGATTCGATCGACAGTTCACTCAGCCGCGGTGGCCGCAGGCGGCAGGCGATGCGGTCCATCACCTCGTCAAGCCGATCCTCGCTCTCGACCAGCTCGCACAAACCGCCTCCCAAATCGGACAATCGACGCAGGAAGCCGGCATTGACCGCCTGGTCGATGCCGACGGAAAAGACGCGAGGCATCCGTGGGCCCGAAGCGTCTTGCAGTTGTCGCAGCAGCATGTCCTCGCCGGCCACCTGGCCGTCGGTGACCAGCACGATGATCGGATCGCGATCAGCCGCTTCGCTAGCTTCGGCCAGCCAGCGTGCTGCCAACTCCAACGGTTCCCCCATCTCGGTTCCACCACACGACTCGAGATTGGACATCCACGAGACCGCCCGAAAACGGTTTCGATCACTGGCCGACTGCAGGCCCTCGACCTGGGTCTCGACCTCGTGGTCAAACGCGATGGCTCCGAATCGGTCGTCATCACCCAGGCTGTCGATCAGGCGCCCCGCCGCACGGCGGGCTGCAACCATCTTCCAGCCGTGCATGCTGCCGGAACGGTCGACCAGGACCACCACGTCCCGGGGCTTCGAAGTCGCGTCGGGGCCCAGGTCGTCGGGGATCAACGTCACCGCCAGCGTGCCCGAACGAGTCTCGGTCGCGGGGCTGACCTGTAGAGTGCCCGCGGTTTGAGCAGACGTGACCGGAAACCGGAGTACGAAGTCGCGATCCAATCGCTCGCCGGGACGCAGTCGGACCGTCCAGGGAGAACCCGATTCGGTGACGACAGAGTGCAGAGTGCAGCGAAGCTGATCACGCCAGGCGCCCGGTGAGGGTTCCAGGCCGGCGGGATCGATCGTCACGCTCAGAGACAAGTCGACCGGGTTGGGGAAACCGGGCAACAGCACCGGGGGAGTCACCCGCGAGGCGTCAGGGACCTCGTCGGTGTCAGACACCGTGCCCAGGCCGACCGAAAGACCCTCCAGCTTCGAACCGGGCACGTATCGAGGTGCCACCACCAGCGGGAACCGGACCGTGGCCTCGCCACTGTCGATCTCCAATGGACCCACCATCTCGAACTCGACCCGCACACTCTCACCTGATGGGATGTTGCCGGCTCGCAGGCTGAAGACCCCGCTGCGGTCCTCCTCGGCAATCGCCGCACGATGTCCCGTCGCAATCGCCTCGTCGTACTCGGCACGAGCAGCCGCTCGCTCCTTCAACTCCGACTCCACACGACGCTCGCCAATGTAAAGCACACACGAATGGACCGCGGCCCGATCAGGCAACGGAAAGATGTAGGTCGCCTCGATCGGACCGTCGGTCGTGTTGCAGTAGGTCTGAGTGATCCGGGTCCGGGACCAGAGTCCCGAGACGTCGGATGTGACGTCCATCGCCACAAGAGGCAAACAGCCGCGAGATGTCTCCAGGGCACCGAAACCGGCTGTGGAATCCGAAGTCAACGAATCGGGCAGGTCCAATATGGGCAGTACTCGTTCCTGAATCATGGTTCTCTCCATTTTCTCTGGGTCGATGTTTTTGAATGGTTGTTGTTGACTGGCTCCGTGCCAATCAGGGCCAATCAAGCCCAATCGTCTCCCGATTCCGCGACGATGCGCGCCGCCTGCAATGCCAGAGCCGATACGGCCCGCCGCCAGCCGGGGTCCTCCGCAGCTCGAGAGGCCTGGGAAGCGTCGTCCCAGGTCACCCGTACGCCCGGAACCAACTCCCACTGAACAGCAAGCTTGCCCGAAGAGTTCGAAGGCCGAGTCGACTCGGGAGCGGCAGCCCAGAAGGCCAAGTTGGCCTCGGACGGCGGCTCGGCTCCAGCCGCTGACCCGGGATCCGGGTCTCTCCGGAAAGACATCCGCAGCGCCGGTTCCGGCGAAGAGGATGTCGGGGCCGGTGGGGCCGGTGGTGACATCTCGGCTGGCGACTCGGACTCCGAACGATCCAACTGACCCCAGATCGACTCGGGTATGTTGGCCCATTGCTCCAACTGAGTTGCCGTCGCGCCCAGCAGCCGCTGCTGGATCGATTCCAGTGACTCACCGGCCGCCTGCAATCGCTTGATCGCCACCGCCTGGACCAGGTGGCGACGACCGTAAAAGGCCGTTCGGCCTCGAGTCTCCTCGGGCGGAGACAACAGGCCGCGAGTCGTGTAATAACGCAGCGTGCGGATGTCCGGCAACGCCGTGATCCGACCCGATGCCTGATGATCCGCACCGGTCAACGACAACACCCGACCCACCCGGTCACTCAACTCACCAATCGTGCACAAGTTGCTCATGACCGTATATTACAGTGTTATGTTACAGTGTCAATAACAGAATCGGCAGTTTTATGGAGTTTTCTTGACTCGAATTGTTCGACGTGAATCCCCGACCACAATCGCCTATCCTCATCAGTCGCGGCCTCTCCGCTTCCATCACTCTTTCCGACACGCCCCCGACACGCCCCCGACACCCCCCGCCCATGAACGGCGCCCAGATCATGCTCGAAATGCTGGCGTCCGCCGGCGTCCGCTACATCTTCGGCAACCCCGGTTCGACCGAGTTGCCGTTGACCGACGCGATGGTCTCCGAAAACCGTCTCGAATACATCCTGGGCCTTCAGGAGGTCCCGGTGATGGGGATTGCCGAGGGATATGCCCAGGCGACCCGTCAGCCGGGCGTGGTCAACCTGCACATCAGCCCGGGCCTGGGCAACGGCCTGGGCATGCTCTACAACGCCCACCGCGCCGGCACTCCCTTGATCGTGACCGCCGGCCAACAGGACCGCCGACTCCGTTTCAGCGAACCGATCCTCTGGGGCGAGATGGTCGAGGTGGCTCGTCCGTGGACGAAGTGGTCCGCGGAAGTCCAGCGGGTCGAGGACATCCCCGCGGCGATGCGTCGAGCGATCCAGACCGCGATGATGCCCCCCACCGGCCCCGTCTTTCTCTCGATCCCCGTCGACGTCCAGCAGCAGGAATCTCCCCCGCTGGACCTCACCCCCCCCACCCCGATCGACTCGGAGTTCCGTCCCCCGCCCGACGAGTTACT
>Ga0310124_10001441_pt1 | contig 16595 bp, 11 predicted proteins | sample CB11b_AW_Bot5_MG_FD_203507 | JGI IMG/M metagenome (GOLD analysis project Ga0310124, IMG submission 203507) | Marine microbial communities from Western Arctic Ocean, Canada - CB11b_AW_Bot5 | ecosystem: Environmental > Aquatic > Marine > Oceanic | place: Canada: Western Arctic Ocean | collected... | reverse complement strand
AATATTGGAGCAAAGCTGATAAGGCAGACCGCGACACTGCCAATACCAGTTCGCTGCTGACAGATGCCGACATTGATGACTTCATCACGCAAACCGGGGGCACCCCTTCAGAGAAAACCAGGAAAGACTTCCACGAAAATTTATCCTATATGCGACTCCAACAGGCAAAGACACGACGGCTTGAATCGCTTGTCAAGCAGGTGCCCATAAGCGTCAATGGCCAAGCTATACCAGTTAAAAATCTCATCGCCGAGATTGGGAAAAAAAACATTAACCCCACAGGCGTGATCCATGCCCTGCGCACCGCCACCGGACTTCCCGACATAAACTTGTCGAAAAAAGACGACCGTGAATTGCTAAAAGACAAACTCGCGTCCGTCACTTTGACTGTCGGCAACCGGGAGTTCGTCTTGAACGACCCGACACACTTCAGTTTGGTCCGGCAATTCGCGAATGGCAGCGGCATCCATGCTCTGCGAGGGCCACTCGCGGCTGCGCTGACCCGGCAGCGCAATGATGAGTATGGGGACTTGGCCAAAGCCCGCGAGATAGTCATCAGGGAGTTACTGACCAATTACATGTATCGCCAGATTGGCCTCGACGCAGAGTCGTTCGAAATAACCGAAGAAGATATTGAAAACTACCGCATCGAAAACGAGCAGAGCTACAAATCCATGGCTACGTCACGCACGAAAGAGGAAGTCGTGGCAATGCTCAAAACGAGACTTGCTGACCGGGCGAGCGGTGAAGCCCGCTACGCGTTTATGCTTGAATTGCGGGCAGCCGCAACGATTGAGTATAGATAATTGGCCAACTGTCGCCCCCGACCGTTGATCTGAACCGCTAACGTACAACTCTGCAGATGTAAATCGGTACTGCAGCGTTCGCACGCAACCGCCGGTTCCGCGGCCGCGGACCGCAAATCCCCTTCACGCCGCACCGGATGTGAGTTTGTCCAGTTCTTTGCGGCTCAGCAGCCACATCCCGAGTATTCCGATCACGACACCATAGACGAGAATTCCGGGCAGCCAGTCGGACGACAGGCGTGCCAACGAAATTGACACGGCAGAACTGGCATCATCTGCAACCCCCGGCGGTTGCAGCCCCTTCGCCAGCCATAGCCCGCTGCTGATCATCACTACGCCGGCACGTTCAAGCAGCGAAATGTCGTGGCCCCAGGTCAAATCACGCAGCACATCGGCAAACATGCCGGATGAGATCGACAGAAAATACAGGACGATTGCCAGAAACGAAGCTACGGGAAACGTAAAAGCGATTCCCGCCATCAACCCGACGGCAGCAGTGACACCAAGATGAATCATCTGGCTGATGAAGGCTTTCGTGACATTGTGCCACAGCGTTCCCGCCGCGTGATATATCCGCACCCCGGTTTCGCGGCGAATGATAATGTCCGATTTCGCCTGTGACAGCAACGTCAACTCGAACTGTCCGGATTCCGGAATCGCGCTGAGCGGAATCTGCTCGGTTATGTACTGGTGCGGCGGCACTGCGAATTCGAGACGGTACGACTCGGGATGTCCCGACGCCGAGAGTTGCCAGATACCATTGATCAAGCTGCGGCTGTCATTGGCATAGAAACGGAATTTCAGATCGACCGAATCACCGCGCGTCGGCTTCGCCCCCAGATCGAACTGCCACGATTTCTCGGCACCAGGCGCAAGCAGTTGATCGGCCCGCTGGATCTTTTCGTAGTTGCGCTTCCAAGTCGCCAGATCGACCTTGCCGCGGTCGAGCTTGCCGGCGACGACCAGGTTGTCAATGCGGATATTGGTCAACTCCTTGAGCGCAATCTCCACGGGATGACTCTCGTGCTTGATAACGCCGTAAAACGATTGTGCTTCGGATATCTGGTCGTCCGTATACGACTGGCCATAGGCCCAGGCACAGCCGAGAAGCGTCAGGATCAGCGCCACCTCGATGACCGCAGCGCTTCCGAGCAACCCAAGCCATTGCCCCAGCCAGATGCGGCCGCGGGATATCGGCCGCGAGGTGAGCAAATGAAGCTGTCGCCCGTCGATCTGGGAGCGCACCGTGAAACAAGCCGTCGCGATTATCATCAAGGTAAGCAGGCTGTAGCTGATCGCGTAGCTGTACTGAACACGCAGCTGCAGCTCGTTCACCAGCACACCGTCACCAGTGGACACGAAAAAAATAAATGCCGCAACCCCGACCGCCAGCACCAGCGTCCCCCACAACATGCCGGTACGGACGGCAAGCAGGAACGTCAAACGTGCAATCGTCAGGGTCTGGCGCATCGAATGGGACAGCTAAAAGCTGCGTGATGAAGTTAACGGGCTGCAGAGTGCAAACGCTGATCAGGGACAGTTACTTCGTCAGATCGCCCAGCAGGTTCGTGTCGATGTTGTCGTCGTCGTCGTCGTCACCGGAATCGACGACTTCGGGTTCGATGAGATCAGTGAGTGCCGCGGCGTCAATCTGCGGCTCGGGAGAGGCGTTACTCGACGGCGATTCGGTCGGTTGCTCCCGGGACAACGTATCGAGAACCCCGGTGTCGACCAGACTGTGATCGGCGTACTGATCATCGCGCAGGTAAGCAGCAACGCCTCGGCCCATTCTGGCCCCAGCAGTGTCGTGTTGCTGACGGTCGCGCTGCGCCACCATTTTGAGGAAGTAGCTCTCGAGATCCTCGATCGGTGAATCCACGACGATGGCATCGGGAGAAATTTCCGTCGCCAGCGCCGCGCACGCCGATTCCAGCGTCTGATCACTCACTACGGGAAACTCCAGGCGAAGGCGGTTACTGTCGCGCAGCAACTCACCGACTTTGCCATGGGTCTGCACCTGGCCGCCGTAAAGCAGCATAATTTCGTCGCACACGTCCTCGACATCCGACAGCAGGTGACTGGTCAGCAGAACCGTCTTACCTCGTTTTCCCAGGGTGATGATCAGGTCCTTCACTTCACGACACCCAATCGGGTCGAGCCCAGCAGTCGGCTCATCGAGAATCAGCAGATCCGGATCGTTCAGGAGCGCTTGTGCCAGGCCGAGCCGGCGACCCATGCCGTGAGAAAACTCGCCCGCCATGCGATCTCGAGCGGCTTCCAAACCGACCATCTCCAGCAGTTGTTCCGTACGGCTGGCAATCTGTTCGCGACTGAGGTTCAGAATCATGCCGAAGTACTTGAGAATCTCCGCTGCCGTCAGGTGTTTGTAGAAAAATGAACGCTCCGGCAGATAGCCCATGTGCTGCTTGACGGCAACGTCCCGCGGCGGTTTTCCGAAAACAGCCAGGCGCCCGGTCGTGGGATAAAGGTGACCGAGAATGAGTTTGATCAACGTCGATTTGCCAGCGCCGTTGGGGCCAAGCAGGCCGAAAATAGCCCCCTTTGGAATAGCCATATCGACATCGCTAAGCGCCTTCACCTTGTTGCGGCCCCAGAAGTCCTTGAATACCTTCGAAAGTTTTTCCCCGACTACTGCCGCTTCCATGGTCGTCCTGGTCATTGTGCTGTCTCCAATTCTTCACCCTGCCGGATCAGGCGGGCACTGTTCATCGCCACGCACAGTGCGCCGGCAACCTGGATCACTGCCGCCAGAATCGGCGACAGAATGCCCATGGCGCTGAGCGTCACGCCACCGACAATCAGCAGCCCGCCAACACCGAAATTCTGCATGATCACCGCGCGCAGCTGGCGCGCCAGCCGCAGCAGGAACGGCAGACGATCAAGCTCATTGTTCATCAGCGCGATCGTTGCACTTTCGATCGCAACGTCACTGCCGGCCGCTCCCATGGCAATACCGATGTGGCTCGACGCCAGAGCAGGTCCGTCGTTCACTCCGTCACCGACGAAAGCAACACGATACCCCTGGTCTTTGATGTCGTCTATGTAGGTCACCTTGTCTGACGGCGTGCACTCGCCCTGGCAATCTTGGAGACCGACGACACCCGCCACGTTGTCAACGACCTGCTGACGATCGCCGGACACCATAGCTATAAGTCGACAGCCCGAAGACTTGAGTTCACTGATGCTGCTGGCAGCATCAGTCCGCGGCTGGTCGCTGATGCCGATCCAACCGAGCGGCCGCTTGTCGCGGCTGACAAACAACAGGCTCATGCCCGATGCTTCGGCCTCGTCGATCTTCTCGAATGCCTCGCGCGCCAGGCCGTTCTCCTGCATCCACGCCAGATTCCCGACGTGAAGGTTGCCGTCCTCGGTGCTTGCATGGACGCCGCGGCCGGGTTCCTCGTGAAGCTCTCGGGGGGCACGGATTTTCAGGTTTACTTTGACCGCCAGCTTCTGTATGGCCAACGCGACAGGATGGTTGCTATCGTGCTCGGCAATGGCCGCGGCACGCAGCAACTCAGTGGATTCAACGTCTGTCATCGGCGCCAGGCGGGCGACCTCGAGGATCCCCGTCGTCAGCGTGCCGGTCTTGTCGAAAACGAAAGCATCGGTGCGCGCCATCGATTCGATGTCATTGACGTCCTTGATGTACACCCCGAGCCGGGCGGCCGCAGCCAGCGCCGCAACGATGGCCGCGGGTGTCGCCAGGATGATGGTGATGGGACAACAGACAACCAGCAAAGCCACTACCCGATCGATGCTGTCCGGCTCGGTGCGTGTAAAGAAAAGGACCGTCGCAGCAATCACCAGCACGAGCGGCGTGTAGTACTTGAAGTATTCATCGATTAACCGCACGAACGGCAGGCGACTGGCCTCCGCTTTTAGGATGAGCTCACGCACCCGCCCGATCGTCGTGTCCTCACCGGCCCGCTCAACGGTCATATCGAAAGCGCCCGTGAGATTCAGGGTGCCGGCAAAAACCTGATCGTCTTCCGCCTTGTCAACCGGCAGGGATTCGCCGGTGATATTGGCCTCGTCAACCGAGCTGCGCCCTCTGGCGATCTTGCCGTCGGCCAGGATGTTCTCGCCGGGCCGGACAATCACCGTATCGCCCACCTGCAGATCACCAGCATCGACCTCCTCTTCCTTGCCGTCGACGCGACGGCGGCGGGCCTGGCCAGGCGACAGACGCGCCAGTGCTTCGAGCGAGGCTTTGGCTCCGCTGGCGGTACGCATCTCGATGATGATCGAGAGCAGCATGAAAAGCGCGATACAGGCGGACGTCACAAAGTCACCCAGGACGGCACTCGCAAAGACTGCAACAACAACGAGCTCGTGCATACGCATGCGGGCCTGGCGCAGGTCGCGCCAAATCGCGGCGATAATCGGCACCAGCAAAACGACGGTGGCAATCAAGGCACTTACCGACGCAACAAAGCCACCGTCATCGATCGCCCGTCGTGTAATCAACGCGTTGAGGATGAATGCCAAACCGGCAACGGCCCAAATCAGCATGCGCCCGATTTTTGGTTGCTTAATCATTCGCCTCGTTCTTCGGCTTGCGGCGTCTTTGCAGATCGATGCGGAGTTCGCGTTTATCGCTGTCGCGAATCAGGAAAATTTCGGCGGCATCCGCGACAATGCGGCGCATGCGGTCCTCGTACAGTGTGCGGCGCACAACGTCCGGGTTCGCAAGGTACTTCGGATAGAGCCTTTCGAACGTGCGGGCATCGGCAACGGTGCGGCCAACGTGTTCCTGAGCCCAGGCAAGGGCTTCGAATTCGATCTTTGAAGCCTCGCTTTTCGCTTCGTTTTTCCGGCGGCGCCCGTAGCTGCCGGCATCCGCGATCCTGCGGCCCTTGTCGTTCGTCGCGTCGGCAACTTTTGTGATGTCCGGCTTGACAAGACGCGGCCACTCCACGTTCATGTCGATCGAATCAATCTCGATGCCGAGGCCAAGCCCGTTCAAACCGCGAATGATCTGCAGGCCGAAACCGGTCGGATCGCCAACAGCATCCGCTGCTGTACGCACAGCAGCTGTTTTGACAATGAGGTCATCCAGATGTACGCGCAGCAGTGCCTCGCTGTCACCGTAGTCGAAAATGAACTTCTTCGGATCAGTAACGCGATAGTTCAGGCTGCAGGCAGCATGCACGAGATTCTGATCGGCGGTCAACAAAGAACCATCGACACCGGGCGACAACGTACCGGTGGCCGTTTCGTCCTCCCCGGTACGCTCTTCCTCTTCGGTCAAGGCGTACCAGTGCGTGTCGGACTTGATGGTGCGGAGGCGTTTTGCGGGAATCGTAACAATCTCGTCGATCGGATACGGCAGCGCTATAATCGGACCGGATTCCTGTCGCACTTCGCCATGCATCGCGCCAAAGCGCAGCACGATGCCCATCTCAGAGTCGTCGAGACTGCGGACACCGCTGAAACAAAAACCAATGACCAGCAGGACAACGACGCCCTTGCCGATGATCGTAATCACCCGCAATGCGTCGAGCACCCCCTGCAGTCCGGTGCTGTGAGACTGTGGTTCGTCACTCATTCATATTTTCCTTTACCTGCCCACCGTCCGGCAGCAGCATGTGAAACGGCGGCATGCTCGGGTCGACAATCAGCGTCACTGGACCCATGGCATCTTCCAGCGCGTCGAGATTGCGCAGGAACAGAGCGAAATCCACATCCTCGCTGAAGGTCTCATAGCTTTCCGCAGCTTCGGCCATAGCGGTGCTGCGGATATCCTGCGCCTTGGCCTTGGCCTCTGCGAGGCGGGTGGTGCCGGCGCTGTCCGCCCTGCTGCGAATAATATTGGCTTCAGTCTCACCTTTGATCCGGATCGTCTCGGCGATTGCGGCATGCTCACGCTTCATGCGTGCGATCACGGAGATCGTGTTGTCGGCGGGCAGGACCAACTCTGAGACACCGACAAATTCGACGGCCAGTCCGTAGTCCGCCGGCAACTGCTGCTCGAACGCCTGGCGGATCTCGGTTTCGATCTGCGCCAGACCTGACAGCCGATCGAGACCAATGAAATCGCCGAGCTTGTGGTTGACGAACACCGAACCAAGCAGGCTGGACAGGGACGAACGCAGCACCGACTCCGCTTCAGTCATGGTGCCAAGACTCTTGGAGAACTTCAGGTGGTCATCGATACGCCAGGTCAGAAACGGGCGCACCACGAGATTGATGCTGTCGCCGGTCGTGATCTCTTCCTGCGTGCCGACCAGAACGTGGGTGCGATTGTCGAACAACCGGACCTGCTGCACCGGCCACGGCAGCCGCCACTGAAACCCAGGCTCGGTGACGACGGAGGCCTTGCCGAATGTCGTCACCACAGCAACCTCGTTGATGCGCAGTTGAAAGGCGCATATCGCCATGAGCAGCAGCAGTGCAATCACTGCCGTGGCGATGTATGGAAGTTTCGATTGTTGTTTTGGTTCACTCATTGGAATCTCCCTATGATCAGTTGCCTTCGAGTGCTTCGAGCAGACCGGACTGTCCGTCGCGCAGCTGCAGCAGCACCTGCTCACTGTCGCAATCCACGGTAATGACAATCTTGCGGACGTCCTGCAGCCACCGGACCACCGCATCGAGTCGAGCCCGCGTCCGATAGATCCGCGGATATTCGACATAATGTTTGTGCTGCGTTTTGTAGACCTCGTTGGCAACTTTGGCAGCAGCCTTGATCTCCGCCGCCTCGGCCTCGGCTACGGCCTTGTGCTGCTCGTACGCCTGTTCGGCCTCGGCTGCCGCGCGTTCCGCATAGGTCTCCGCGTCGATCAACGCGGCGGCGCTGGTCATCCGGGCATCAATCACTTCCCGGAAGGCCTGGGCCGCAGTCGGCGGCGGCTGGAATGCAGTAACTTCGAGGCTGAGTACGCGCAACCCGTACGGTTCGAGTTGCGGCGCCAGAACACGCATCAGGTCTGACCCCATACGCGTACGCCCGGCCGACAACATGGCATCGAAGTCGTGGGTACTCAGGTAGTGGACCAGCGCCCGGCGAGAGAACACGTCCATGAGCCTGGCAGGATCGGCGGTTCGCGAAAGGTAGAGTTGCGCGTCGGCAATACCGTAACGGACAGTGACGGCACCGGCAGCCAGATTGACCGAGACCGTATCGTCACCGTCAATGCCACGACGATCGACGGCGGTGACATACAGCCCTTCGGCGAAACGCGCGTCACTCCACAGCAACAGGTCGCTGGCAGCCTCACCCGGCTTGACCGGATTCGGCAACGGGGCGATCGACGTAGTGCCAACCCGGTTCTCTGCGACACGCGTGATGCGAGTCAGCGGCCACGGCAGACGCACATGCAACCCGGGTTCGAGTCGCTCGTAGCCGTCGATGCCCGGGCGTTCGGCCAAGCCTATCTCATGGGGCGCGATGTGCACCAGGCAGGTAAGCAGCAGTATGGTGGCGGATTGGAGTGCCAAGTACGGCAGCACGGCACGGAACGCAAAACGAGACAGCCATTGTTCGGAAATTTTGAGGCCGAACTGGTAGTCGATAATGTCGGCGAGATTTCCCATGACCCCGCGCGGATGGCTGAACACCGCCAGCAGACGGCTCTCATATATGGTACGATCCGGCAGCCGTCCGGTGTGCGGACGATAGTGCTCGACAATCCACAACAAGAGACGCTCGAGCGCCAGCAACACGGCCGCCACCGCACAGATCCAGGTGACCGCGATGCCGATACCTGCATGCCCCCAGTAGCGCAACAGCGCAGTCACTGCACCGACGAGACAGACGATCGCGCTCCATAATGCAAAGCCGCAGACCGGCCGTAGAAAAACGGCATTCTCGCCGTACGCAATCGCTGCACAGTACTTGCCGTAGATGAATGACACGATGCCGGCAGCAGCCAGCAGTGACGCGACGCTCAGAAGCGGGGCCAGTTCGTTGGACGACTGGGTGATCGACAACGCTGTCTGGCTGCGGATGACCCACACGGCCAGCACGCCTTCGAGCACACTCAACCCAATGACCAGCACCGGCAGAATGATCCGCTCGAATTGCCGACGGACCCGTTGACGCTCGCCCATGGCGTCGGTTTCATTATCGAAAAGCAAGTGATCCGTGTCGTGAACCGACTCGTCGCCGGTCTCCGCCGCCGCCAATCGCACCATCCAGGCATGGAACGCCGCAAGCCCGGCAACCAACCCTCCGACCAGCAGAATGTTCGCCAGTTGCACGACGAAGTAACTGCCCATCGCCAGCCGATGTTCCTGGCCAAGCGCGTACAGTGTCGCTGCAAAAATCAGCTGGACGACGCCGGCGAAAGCAATGCGTTCCTGTCTGCGGTCCGAGTTCATACCGCTTTTAACTCCATGCGTTCGAAAACGATGGCGCCAACAATCAACGCCACAGCCAGCAGCAAGACCGCGTGAATGCCGCTCGAGACGTAGTACCCGATCGAAACATCCGCGCCGGCACCAAGCCGATCAGCTACCCAGAAGATCTGCCAGTTCGGCAGCAGCGATTGGACAATCGACTGCAACTGCGCAGGCAGTGAACCCAATGATATAAGGTAATTACTGATCAGCCCGAAAAAAAACAGCACAACGCCCACACTCAGGACAATGGCGGAGTCTGCGAACATGGCAACCGGCAGAAGAAAGGCGGAAAATGCAATGAGTCCCAGCGCCAGCATGATGCCACTTTGAATACCGGACCAGTCGAACTCTGCCGGGCCGTTAACCAACAGTCGCACTGTGAAGACCGCAGCAACCATGACAAAAAGCGTGACATTGGCAACGACGGCAAATGAACCACCGAAAAGATAGTGACGCAAGCCGGCCACGCCCATCGCCAGCACGATGGCACCAAGGTAGAACGCCAGACTGACCAGATTCAAAAACGCCGGGTCCCAGGCAATTTCAGACGTCCAAAGGTAGGCAACGAGAAACGACACGTGCAACAGCAGCACGGTAGCGAAAACACCACACCACTTCCCGGCAACCAGACAAAACTCACCGATCGGCCGACTCACCAGAATGCTGCCGGCGCCTCGGCGGATGTCGTCGGTAATGACACAAATGAAGCCGAACACGAAACCGAGGCTGCCGAGCATGAACATAAGCGCCAGACACTGGTCACGCAGCAGCTTGAGATGTTCCCCGGCAGCAAACCCCGGGATGACACCGAGCAGGCACATGAGCAGGATTCCGGCCAGGTGCAGCACCAGGCAGAACGGATCGCCCATGGTCACCTTCACGGCATTGCCGAGAACAGCTCGAAATTGACGCAGCCACATCGGACAAACACAGATCAAGAGAGGTTAAAAGTCGGGCAGCAGTGTAACGGAAAACCGCCACACACCTGCTGCAGAATACACCGCTACAGAGAAGGTACGGCCGTTTGTTAGGTATCACATAAACTTCTGTAACGGCTTTGTAACGGTTCGATTCGTCCCGCTGCGAAATACAGAAAACGAAGACCCGGTGGGCAAGGAGAGGCGGGCACCGCGCCACAACAGCAGTCCTCAAGCAGGCTGCGGATCAATGACGTAAGCCTCGAACTCGTGACACCGATTGGAGGGCACTGCAGCAGTGATGTAGATGCCGTCGTGCTCGTACCGCAAATTCTGAACCACGGCGAGGCGGTGCAACTGCGCCACTAACTGGTAAGCGGCAGACGGCAAACGCAGGTGCATCACGGTCGATTTGCGATCGAGAATTTTCGACATCTCCGCCAGCAACTCGTCAATACCAAGCCCGGTCCGGGCCGAGATAAACACCGCATCCGGATAGCGTCGCCGCAAGCGCGATCGTTCGTAGGGTTCCGACAGCAAGTCAACCTTGTTGAAGACGGTTATTGCTTCGTGATCAACGACGCCTATCTCCTTGAGCACCTCGCGGGTCGTTTCGTAGTGAACATCGACAGACGGAGACGAAGCATCAAGCACAAGCAGCAGAAACTCGCTGTCAACGGCCTCTTCAAGGGTAGCCTTGAAAGCCTCCACCAGGTCATGCGGCAGCTTGCGAATGAACCCGACAGTGTCGGTAAGCAGCAGGGGCTGGCGATTCGGCAGCTCGACTCGGCGCGTAGTCGGATCGAGCGTTGCAAAAAGCTTGTCTTCAACCAAAACATCGGCGTTCGTCAAATGGTTGAGCAGTGACGACTTACCCGCGTTCGTATAGCCGACGATAGCACTGTTCGGCACCGGCACGCGCTGGCGTTTCTTGCGCTGCTCGGCTCGTCGCCGCCGAACAGCCTTCAGCTCGGACTTGAGTTTGCTGATGCGGGTTCGAATGAGGCGGGAGTCAATCTCGATCTGCTTCTCACCTTCACCGCCACGAACCCCGACGCCGCCACGCTGCCGGCCCAGGTGTGTCCAGGCGCGCTTGAGCCGCGGCAGCATGTACTCGGACTGCGCGAGCTCGATCTGCAGCATTGCTTCCTGGGTGCTGGCGCGATTTCCGAAAATCCCCAGAATGACCTCCTGCCGGTCGATCACCCGCATCTTCGAGAGCTTCTCCCAGTTGCGCTGCTGGGCCGGCGAAAGCATGTCGTCGAAGATAATTACATCGACGTCGGCGGCATGACACTTCGCCACAATCTCGTCTGCCTTGCCGCTGCCGATCAGCAACCGAGCGTTCGGACGGTTCAGGCGAACCAAGATGACGTCCGCAACGTCGACCCCGTATGTCCTCGTCAATTCCGTCAATTCCAGCAGCAGTTCCTGCGTAGTCTTGGCGTCCTGACGGGCAGTTTGCACTCCGATCAGCATGGCTCGATTGTGTTCTTGCGGTACTTCGTCGAAGAGAAACATGCCACCTCCAACTACAATTCACTCAGAAAAATCCGGCCGAAAAATCTACCTGCGGCTCATACAATAACATAGGGCCGGACGCAGACGATGCCAAGGGTGGCATCGTGCAATGCAACTCGGTTGAGACACGACGGTTGCCGCTTGGCCTCGATCCGTGTTGCTCGCGAAATGACCAAACCTCATATGTCAATTCAACAGTCAACAGGTAACGAAGGCATATGAACTGCTGATCCACAGCCTGGCATTCACAACGACCCTTTCCGTTGTAAGAGGAAGCCTTTTACAATCCACCCCAACTCAGCAAACTGGTGTGCGACATTGCAAGATAGTGTCAACCGCAGCAGACAAAAATACTCGCGCGATCGTGTTGACCGAGCGTGTGCGTAACGGCCGACACGCCGCACAAGACGACATCGACGGGAATGGCCGCAACGGCTTCGTTCTTTGGCTACCCTGGACTGGCAGAAGAACGTCTTACACTTGCAATTTAGGACAATCTACCTATTAGTACATGGAGCGTAAGCCACACGCAGACCTTCACGTTGTGTTGGCCGCTGCCCTGAAGTCTTCGGCATAGGCTCTATATAGATTGGAGAATAATCATGGCTGATCAACCCGAACGAAAAAAGCTGTCACTGAATATCAACCCGAACGACGGCGACACAGAAGATAACCCGACCGGTCCGTTGCCGCGCCAGGACGACCCCAGTGACGAGCAACCGAAGATCGAACCGCCCGCAAGCCCGATCGAAGCACCAGAAAAGGATGACAGTGCAATTGTCGATCCGCAGAGTGCCCGCGATTTCGAGACGACACGCCTGAAGCGCGTCAAGCCGGAAGAGCCTGAAACTGATCCTGATACCGAGGCCACGGCACCAGACGACGAAAAATTTTCGACCTCGACAGTGCATCTCAAGGTCATCAAGGAAAAGAAAAAGCAGCTCGCCGGCATTCTGTCGGCTAGCCAGACCATTCGCCTGCGGCCCGCGAGCGGCGGCGAAGGGGATGCGCCGACAGAAGGCGGCCGGAAAACATTAAAAATAAAGGCTCCGACACCGGGCGCCGCAGCTGCGGCAACGCCTTCACAGGAAACCGAAACGGATACAATTCCGAAGCCGCAATTGACAACCAACGCACCAAAGCCTGCGGCTGTCGACGACGACGCGGCGCCAACAGCAGCGACTCCTGTGGCAGCCAGCCCGCCCGCGATAGCCAGCCCGCCCGCGATAGCCAGCCCGCCCGCGATAGCCAGCCCGCCCGCGGCAGGCAACCCGCCCACCACAGCCAACCCCCCCGCAAGCGGCGGCCGCGCGACGCTAAAAATCAAAGCTCCCACCGGCACTACGCCAGCAGCCGGCGCTGCAACACCCGCAGCAAGCCCAGTAGCAGCCCCAGCTGCCAGTGAGAAAAAAGCAACTCTAAAAATCAAAGTACCGCCGCCAACGGCTGCGGGGACCACCGCCGAAACAGCAAAACCCGCTGCCCCAGCAGAACCGGCTTCCGATCAGCAGAAGTCGACACTGAAGATCAAGGCTCCAGTGCCGACTGGCGCCGCTCCAGCAGCCACTCCGGTGGCCGCCCCGGCGACCACTGCAGAAGCAACCCCGGCCACGACCATGGAGCAACCTGCGCAACCACCGGGACGAACACTCAAGCTCAAGACCACGCCCAAGACAGTAGATACGCCGTCAGTACCTGCAGCCGGCGACCCGGCAGACCCGGGTGCGCCGCCGCACTCGGCAGATGCCCGGCAACCGCGAGTCAGCCCATCAGCCATCACCCAGGACACGAAGGTCAGCCCGGGGATTATCTATACCCTCGCCACGGCAGCATCGATTGCGGTCGTCGGGGTAACGGTATTTCTGTTCTTCACGCACTTCTCGGATATGTTCGGCAGTCCATTCGGCCAGTGAGCGTAAACTCATCGGATTCCCTGACGCCGGTTGATTATCGATCTCAAATCAGTGTCCTCGACCCTATCGTGCCGGTTATCGGAAAGTCACGATCAGGCATTGATTTACAGACACTCGACGACGCCGTTATGCGCAAGCCGGCATTGCCCCGTCGGGACAACTGAAAGCAACGTGGCATCATACCCCACGCTGGCAGGTCGAAGCGCGTGACTCATGCGCTTCGATGAATTGTGCAAAGAACTGCTACACACACTGGTCAGCGAGAAACTGTACCAATTGCTGAACCACTATTGAGATGTACGGATAGTTCCCTGACCGTCCGGCAACCTCCCCTACAACCGTGCTTTTTCGAATCTGCTGGCTGATTGTCATTCTGGTGATCACCTTGGTTGCCGAACTACTTTGCTGCCGTGCCGGTGCACTGTTTGCCGGGCCGTTTTTCCTGTGCTTCTATTTCGTTGTTACCTGCAACTGGCAGCTCGGCCTGGCCGGTGGCATCATTGCCTGCGTCGTCTCGGAAGTCGTACTCAGCCGATCCTTCACGGCACTGCCGCTGCTCGCACTACTGGTTCCGTTTGCGCACATGTGGCGGCACAATGGTGACCGTCGTCACGCCTACATCCAAGCGCTACCGGCCGCCTTGTTTGGCCTGAGCTACGCCACCTGGTTCGTAGTCGGCGAAAACATCGTACTGTGGCCTCCCGGCTTTCGGATGGCTACCGGCGAAAGCGTGTGGATCATCGTGTTGAGCACACTGTGTGCCGCCATTGGATTCCCGCTGATGATTGCCATTCTGGACGGCATCGCGAGTCTGGCGAAGTTGCCTGTATTCTGCCGGCGCAGCCTGGGCTGAAGGAAGTCGTCTCGCTTGCCGCCAGCGACTAGCTCCCGCGCTGTAAATTCCCGTGCCCTTATTACTCGTTCACATCGTTTCTAATAATATCCGTAACCCTGATACGAGCCGTACTTGCCGGAACGCGGCATGGTGACATCGAAGGAAAGCTGATTGATGACAATGCCGATTAGGTTGGCATGATTCTTCTCCAGCGTCTGGATGGCGCGCAGCAGCAGATGCCGGGACGTCTTGTTCGACTGATAAATCAGGAGCGTGGCATCGACGATGCTGGCGATAATACTGGCATCGGTCACCGGCAGCACGGGCGGCGTGTCGAGAATGATGTAGTCGTAGCGCTCACGAAAACCGTCGAGCAATTCGCGGAAAACATCGGAACCGACAAGCTCGGCGGGATTCGACGGCGGTTCACCCGCGGTCAGAATATGCAGATTGTCGATGCCCTGAAAGTTCATGATCTTGTCCCACTCCGTATCGCTGACGAGCAGATCGGTCACGGTCCGGATAGCCTCATCCTCGGTCACGGCCCCGAGCAGCAGATCGCTGAGGCCAGGCTGTGCCTCGATTCGGAACAGGTTGGACAGCTCGGTCCGGCGCAGATCCGCGCCGATGACCAAAACCGACTTGCCCATGTGTGCAACAGCGATCGCCAGGTTGGCCGATGTCAAGGTCTTGCCCTCGCGCGGACTGGAACTGGTGATAGCGAGAATTTTGTGCTTCTCGAGACCGCGCATTGCGAAATCGATATTCGTACGCAGCGATCGATAAGCTTCCGCAGGCACTGATTTCTGGTCGAAATTGAACAGCACCCGAGACAAAGCGGCGGGACGCACGTCCTGGCGTTTCCACTGGGATGCAAAGGAAAAACCGCATTTCACCGCCATAGCCAAAGCCGCGTTGCGCACGTCCTCCCACTGCCACCGCCAGAATTTATAGATAGGCGTTTTGCTGACTTCCCCGATAATCGGCACGTGCGCAACCACCGGCAGATTGGTGAGCTGTTCGACATCCTCGATCTTACCGATCGACGTGTCCATACCCTCCCATACGAATGCTGCGATCGAAGCGAGAAGCAAGGAGAAAATCACCCCGATGACGGCGTTCATCCGGATATTCGGCGATTGCTTGTAGCCTAGTGTGGCGGGTTTGATCGTTTGGATTTCTTCGAGGGCGGAAGACCGTTTGCGTTCATAATCAATACGTGCAGTCACGACCTGCGTAAATATTGTTTCGCTCAGCGACGTCATCATTTCCTGCTGTCGCATCAAAGCGGCGAGTTCCAGTTGTGGCGGTGGATGTGCGCGCAAACGCTCCTCGATCTGCGCGATCTGCGCTTTCAGGTCGATGACAACCCGGTGCTTCTGGGTGTACCGGATCTCCGCCTTGGTCAGCTCGGCCCGCTGCACGGACAATTGATTCTTGAGTGTCTCGGTCGAACCCAGCTCAGCCAGTAACGCCGATTGATCCCGAATCTTGTCTTTGATCTCCCGAAGTTCGGCATTGTGCGACTCAAGCAGTTGTTCAATGAATTCCTTAGTTTCAAGCGCATCGTTAGTCTTGTTGTCGGCAAAAGACTTCTGGTAGGTATCCGCCAAAGTATTGGCAACTATCTTGGTAAACCCCGAATCCGGGCCCTTGACTCTGATCGTCACGAGCTGCGTACCAACCTTCTTGCGCGTGGCGGTGATGTGACCTGAAAGCTCATTCGGGGTCATCGCGTCGATAAAGTCAATGACCGGCTGGCTCAGCTCAGACGAACCCTTAGTCTTCTCGCGCAGATTGATCAGCGTCTTGTTCAACATGCCGATATCACTGGAGATCAACTCCATCTCCGTATCCATGGCTGAGTCGCCCTGGCCGAAGAAAGCGATATGAGCGCCCTGAATGATCGCCATAGGCTGGCGCGCCGAAATGCGGATATCACACGCCGATTGGTAAACCGGTTCTCGGGTTTTGCTGTACAGCAAAATAAGCGTCAGCAGGACAAAGAACACCGTCACGACCAATGCTTTTCGGCGCCGCAAAATCCACCAGTAATCACTGATATCGACGTGAATCCGCTGATCGAGCAGCGATCTCACTCCGGACCGGACCGGGACCTTGCCGCTGTCGGAGGTAACCGTTCCCATCATTCCCTCCACATCAAGCGTATTAGAACAAATTCATTCTATAGTAATATACTATAACCCGCGCTAAAAAAAATGTACGCCGTGCTCGA
>Ga0310124_10001438_pt1 | contig 16618 bp, 16 predicted proteins | sample CB11b_AW_Bot5_MG_FD_203507 | JGI IMG/M metagenome (GOLD analysis project Ga0310124, IMG submission 203507) | Marine microbial communities from Western Arctic Ocean, Canada - CB11b_AW_Bot5 | ecosystem: Environmental > Aquatic > Marine > Oceanic | place: Canada: Western Arctic Ocean | collected... | reverse complement strand
CAGGAGCACTAATCGTACTGTTATGGATAGGAGCTGTGGCGCATATCTATACTGCGCTATTCGGATGGTTGTTACTTCTTGTAATTCCTGCAATTGGATTTCGTGATGCAGAATATTGGATAGATAAGTTTCTCCATTCCAAGTGGTCATTTGAAGTGCGGTGGCACAGCCTTCTGGTTGTTCTTATTTGGTTCCTCTTAAGTTACACAGCATTTAATTACCTTAATGTTGTTCGTCCATTTCCAATTGGATGGGATGATTTGGGAAGTTATCTCAATCGCCCAAGGCTCCTCGTAAGTTACGGAAAGTTTATTCACTCTATGCAGAGTTTTCAGTGGGAGTATTTAACATCTTTGGGATTCTTGCTCTTTGGATACGATAGTACGTTTGGTGCGACAGGCGCTATGATGATTAACTGGTTCCAAGGAATACTTGCCATGCTTACGATCTATCTCTTTGGACGTACGTTTATGGGTCCAGGAAGAGGAATTCTCGCAGCAGCTCTTTATTACACATTGCCTCTTATTGGACACTTCTCTTTTGCTGATATGAAGATTGATAACGCGGTGTTTTTCATGTCTGCACTAGCAATGTTTTGTGTGCTAGAAGGATTGATGCATCATCAAGAAGATACAAAAAATCAACGGAGATTTATGCTACTTGGAGGGCTGTTTGTTGGTCTTGCATTCTCTATGAAGATTACCGGTGTTATGATGTTTATGGCATTGGGTACAATGATTTTTGGTTTGTCACTTCATTGGATTGCGTATCCAGCAGCACTGATGTTTTCCTGTATCATCTTTACACAGAGAGGTCTTATTAGTATTTCTCGGATTGCGGAAAGAGTAGGTTTCAATCCCGAAATTATGACAAAGACTGTACTCATGATTACATTCTTTACTATTGGATGTGCGCTGTTTGGTATTGCGGGATGGCTTCGACCACATAATATCAAACACGCTATTGTTAATGCGCTCATGCTGGTACTTGGCTTTGGTATCGCGGTATTTCCATGGATAGAACACAATAATATTCAATACGGGAATATTATCCCAAAGTTTACACTGAATGCACCGAATACACTGACACCTCTTATAGATCAGTCGGGGACAAGGGCAGATCTGACGAAATATTCTTTACCACCAGAACTTGCGACTGATTCAAATCATCCGAATTGTAAATCTACAGCTGGAAAAGAAGAATTAGATCGTTACTGGGGTAATCACCTTGGATGGAGCCATTATCTTGGTTTGCCATGGCGGCAGATAATGAACTTAGATCATGCAGGGTATTACGTTACCACTGCACCTGCGCTTCTTCTCTTCCCGCTTCTCCTCCTCCTCCCATTCTTTTGGAAAAAAGAGGGGAGATGGTTGCGATGGGTATGGGTAAGCACGGTATTTTTAGTTGTACAATGGGCATTCTTTGCCAATGGTGTCCCATGGTATGGGATAGGGATGTTCTTAGGATTATCACTATGTCTGGAGGCGCTTATTACAAAGGCTCCGGATGTTCTTAGTCGCACGTTAGCGAGCATCTTAATAACACTTTCACTTATTACGTGTTTGGGAATGCGTTTTTGGCAGTTTGATTCTCAGCGAAACTTATTTGAATATCCCATCGGAAAGATCTCCGCAGAGACTATTCGAGAGCGTACTATTCCTTTTTATGATGACATTACAGATATAGTCCTCGAAAGAAATAAGAGTATGCCCGATCGCCCGTTGATGTATCGCATCGGTACGTTTATTCCGTATTTCATTCCAAAGAACTTAGAAATTATTGGTGTGACCGATCATCAACTTTCTACGTTTAATTGCCTCTATCAAGAGCGTGATAATGCACTTACCCTGAAAAGGCTTAAGGCATTGGGATTCAATAGCATTGTTTTTGATACCAATACTGCCACTATCGAAAAAGATATGAATGGCTCGTTGCACAAGAAGGTTCAAGCACTTACAAACTTCTTAAATAGTGCAGAAGCAGGTCTCGAAGTCATCATCTTTAATCCGAGTGCTGGGATTGCATTTCTTCTTATTCCATAATGAAAATTATTGCTGTCATACCGGCTTATAACGAAGGCAGGCGCGTTGGGAATGTTGTTGCTGATGTAAAGAAATACGTGGATGAGATTATTGTTGTTGATGATGGATCAACTGATGATACCGCGGACTTTGCAAAGAAAGCAGGAGCGATTGTATTGCAGCATATTGAAAATTGCGGTGCAGGAGCTGCTACTATGACGGGTATTGATGCAGCACGAGTACTTGGAGCACAGATCATTATTACTCTTGATGCAGATGAACAACATAGTTCAGATGATATTCCTGCCCTCTTAGAACCTATTAAATCTGATACAGTTGATATAGCATTTGCCAATCGTTTTGGTCGACGCAATCGTATTCCGTTTATCCGTAGACTCTTTAATGGTCTTGGAAATGTGATTACCTTTGCTGCAACAGGGAAGTGGGTAAGCGATAGCCAATGCGGGTTTAAAGCATTTGGACCAAAAGCTGTAGGTCAGGTAGACCTACGAATGAGTGGCTATGAGTTTTGTACAGAGATTGTTAGAGAGAGTGCTCAGCATCGTTGGCGTACGACCGATATTCCTGCAAAAGTAATATATTCTGAATATACGCTTGCTAAAGGACAGTCATTTTCTAATGGTATTCGTACTGCGTTAAAAATCCTTCTCCGTTCCTTTCTTCGCTAGCCTATGGAATTTACTGCTTATCAAATCATTACACCTCTTGCTGGTTTCCTTGCTATTGCATATGCATGGAATCTTGTCTTTAAACAAAAGAAGACTCTTTGGGAGGCTATTCTTTGGACAGTCTTTTGGGGCGGCATTGTCGCCATTGCTATTTACCCTGATTCTCTCGATTACCTTACACAGATTACCGGTATTAAGGATCGTGAGAATGCAGTACTTGTAACGACTATAGGAGTGCTACTCTTTATCGTCTTCTATCTTATTGTTCGTATAGAAGCTTTGGAGCAGAGGCAGACGAGGGTGATTAGAAAATTGGCTTTGAAGGATTTAGATAAGAAGTCGGGAAGGAATTAAGAATTATGAATTAAGAATTATGAAAACTATTTTACTGATTAGTCCGTATTGGAAAGAGGAGCATCGCTGGATGGTGAGCTCTGTAAAGCTTGCAGAACTTTGGCAACGCGTAGGCTTTAAAGTTATTGCCGTATGTATGGGGGATGTAAAAAATGGAAAGTGGAAAGTGGAAAGTGGAAAAAGAATATATGTAGAGAAGATATCTGAGACTTTGGAAGTTCATCATATTCAAGATTTCTTTTTACCCGATCCGTGGAATTACGGTATCGCACTTGGGTTTACAGGCTATGTGCGTAAGTTGATTAGAAAAGAAAAGCCCGATCATATCGTGGTTAATAAACTACTTTTCTGGACGTCATTTTCGACAATTGCTTTGCGCTTAACAGGTCACAAAGTGCTAGTGCTGACGGATGCGTTTGTTGGAATCAATTGGTGGCCACGCGGAAATATTCCAAAGGTCTGTGCTGCGATTTACGCTTGGACTGGCGGTTGGTTGATACTTCTTTGTGCAAATAAAGTTGTAATTTTTCACCCACAGCCGGTGTCTCTCTTGCGTCGGATGTTCATCCATAAAAAGACGCAGGTGATACCAACAGGAATTGATCCATCTGGTTATGGAATAAAAAATCGATCTAAACAAGAGATCGTTGTGTCGTATGTTGGTCGATTGGAATCTATCAAAGGAGTAGATGATTTCTTGGCCGCACTTGTTCCACTAAAAAGCGAGTATAAGAATATGAAGCTACAAGTAGTTGGTTGGTATAAAGATAATCATCCTTTGGTAGAGAAGTACCAAAGAGAGGTTGTCTTCACTGGTCTTCGTAAAGACATCCCAGAAGTATTGGGTGCAACGAACATCTTTGTAATGCCGAGCCACAGTGAAGGCTTAAGCAATGCAGTGATGGAAGCGATGAGTAGTAGTTGTGCGTGTGTGGTATCCGAAGTAGGAGGTAACACGTATCTTATACAAAACGGTGTATCAGGGTTTTGTTTTCCTGCAGGAGACCGCGAGGCACTGCGTGCACATGTTGCTAGGCTACTCGATGATCCGTCGAAAAGAGTATCACTTGGAGAGGCTGCGAGGAAACGTATTGATGAACACTTTAGCTGGAAGAAAGTAGGAAAGATGTATACCGATTTCTTTGAATCAGCATGAAGAGAATCGTCATTCTTTCGGCTTTCTTAAGTCCAATGCGTAGTGGTGCAGAGGCGTGTGCAGAAGAGGTGCCTTTGGCACTTGCAGATCAGTTTTATTTTACAATTGTGACTGCTCGTATGCGCAAGGAATTGCCAAAAAAGGATCTCTTACAAGGTAAGATTCCCGTAATCAGAGTAGGTCTTGGATGCACGTTTGATAAGTGGCTGTTTCCATTTTTGGCTCCACTTGCAGTAGCAAAGATAAAGCCAGATGTTGTACACGCAGTCCTCGAAACGTTTGCAGGACTCGCTCTTGTTTTTTGCAAGGCACAGAAGAAAATCCTTACATGTCAGACGACTAATCGGAGCTTCCTTAAAGGTTTCATTGTAAAGAAGGCAGATCACGTTACAGCGATCAGTACTGCACTGATAGATATTGTTCAACAGTACAGATCCGATCCCATTACTAAGATTCCAAATGGTATTCATGTTCAGGATTTTGAAGAGGCACGAAAGAATACAAAGAAAGTACGTGGAAGAATTCTCTTTGTTGGAAGGTTAGAACAACAAAAGGGAGTGGATACGTTACTCAAAGCATTTGCACAGGTAGAAGGCGATGCACATTTACGCATTGTTGGTGATGGATCTCAGAAAAAGTTGTTGTTAAAAATAACAACAACTCTCGGAATTTCTGATCGAGTAGAATTCTTGGGTTACATCCCTGCAGAAAGAATAGCTGATGAATATGCTGCTGCGGAGATTTTCTGCGGACTCTCGAGGTCAGAAGCACTAGGGAATGTGTTTTTAGAAGCACAGGCTGCGGGATGCGCAATAGTTGCAACAGGTATTGGTGGAATTGTTGATGTGGTTACTGCAGGCGAACAAGGGTTTCTTGTTCCAGTAGATGATGTATCTGCAACAAGTATCATGTTAGAAAAAATTCTTAGTGATTCAGAAATACGGTACCGACTTGCTGATAATGGCATCGCAAACGCAAACGACTACGATTGGAAAGATATCGCATCGCAGTATGCGAAGCTTTACTTAAGCAGCTGACACTGCCTGCTCTACTGCAGGCTTAGCTGCTGCAAGCTTTCGTTCGCGTACAAGGACTGCAGCGTGGTGCAGGCTCTCGAATGTTCCTGCATCGATCCATTCGTCCTGTAAGACAGAGTAGCCAAGTTTGTTGTTCTCTAGATACCACTTGGTAACATCAGTAATTTCTAGTTCTCCACGAGCAGAAGGCTGCATAGTGCGAATGAATTCAAAACAACTGTTGTCGTAGAGGTAGCATCCAGTCTGGGCCAAGTTGCTCCGTGGTTGCTCGGGCTTTTCTTCTATCGATACCACTTTGTCACCATCTACTTCTACGACTCCAAATCTTTTTGGGTCCTGTACTTGTTTCACAAAGATGTGTCCGCCGTCTTTAAAGGCGCGAATGTACTGAGAGATATTGTCGAAATAGATGTTGTCTCCGAGGAGTGCGCAGATGCTGTCTCCTGCTGCAAACTCTTCTGCCATTCCCAGTGCTTGGGCGATCCCTTTTGGCTCGTCTTGCACACGGTAGGTAAATTTACAGTTGAACTTACTTCCACTCCCAAGAAATCCAGTCATCTGGTCGATATTCTCTGGACCAGTAATAACTATGATCTCTGTAATTCCACCGCTTAGTAATGTCTGCAGGGGATAGAAGATCAGTGGTTGATCGTAGATAGGCAGCAGTGATTTGTTAGTCACTTCTGTAAGTGGGCGCAGCCTTGTGCCCAGTCCGCCGCAGATTAAGACTCCTTTCATAGGTGAAGTATCGCAGAAAGTTACAAAATTGTGAATGGATTGGATATTTAACAGCAAATATTGCATATTGTCAATATAAGGTTTTATGATGTAATTTACCTAATAACTGCTAGAATATGGCTCTATGAACCTTCTAGTTACAGGTGGAGCCGGCTTTATTGGGTCACATTTCGTTCTACGACATGTGGCAAATTATCCAGACGATACAGTGATTGTTCTCGATAAACTGACCTATGCAGCGGATAAAAGCTTCTTAGATCCTATTGCAGATAAGATTACTTTCGTCGAAGGAGACATTGCCGATCAGACTTTGGTCGGAAAGCTTGTGGAAGATCATTCGATAGATACGATCGTAAACTTTGCAGCAGAATCACACGTGGATAATTCTATTTCTGATGCGACGCCGTTCTTGCATACCAATGTTATTGGCACACAGGCGATCATCGAAGTAGTTAAAGCACATCCTCATGTTCGTCTTCTGCACATATCGACGGATGAAGTCTATGGTGATGTCGGTGATGATGACCCCTCTTGTACTGTGAGCGATAAACTGAATCCAAGTAGCCCATACTCAGCAAGTAAAGCAGCAGCAGAGATGTTGGTACTTGCTGCTATTCGTACGTTTGCTATTCAAGCTGTTATTACGAGGTGCACTAATAACTATGGCCCACATCAGGCAGATGAAAAATTTATTCCAACTGTTATTCGCAGCGCCTTAGCCAATCAGCCAATTCCTATTTTTGGCACAGGAAAAAACAAGCGTGACTGGATTCATGTTGGGGATCACTGCGATGCAATCGAAACTATTCTTACAGTGGACTGGAAGTCGGATCAGCGAACGATCTTTAATATCGGTATTGATAGAGAGTTTGAAAATCTTGAAGTGGCAAAGATGATTCTTAATATTTTAGATAAGCCGCATGATCTCATTACACTCGTCGAAGATCGCAAAGGACATGACTGGCGTTATGCAGTGGACTCCTCCGAAACACGAACACTTGGTTGGTCACCTACAATGGATTTTGAAGAGGGGCTAAAGGAAACTATTGCATGGTACAAAGAGAAGTACTCATGAAAATCATCCTAGCCACTGGCATCTACCCTCCAAAAATTGGAGGACCTGCTACGTATTGTTACCAGTTGGCTGATCAATTAACAAAGATAGGTCACGATGTTACAGTCGTGACATATGGCGACAAAGTGGAAAGTGGAAAGTGGAAAGTGCATACCGTATCAGATTCCATTCCTATTGTTCGATGGTTTAAGTATGCAAAGAAGCTTAAAGATGTAGGTGCAGATGCGGACATTGTGTATGCATTCTCTTCAATCAGCTGCGGAGTACCTCTAATGATTTCTGGCTTAAAGAAGCCAAAAAAGGTATTAAGACTCGGTGGAGATTTCTTTTGGGAACGGTATACGGATCGAGGTGGAGGTAAGGGTTTGAGGGATTGGTATCAATCGAATAGCCCGTTGTCGGTTGTCGGTTGTCGGTTGTCAGGGTGGATCTTGAATCGGTTTGATTACATTATTTTTTCTACTGATTTCCAAAAAGATATCTACAAAGATGCTTTCAAGAAATTACCGAAGAGTTCTGTAATAGAAAATGCATTAGCATTGGAACAAGTAGTACCTATAGAACTGCACATAGCAAAAAAGCCATTTCGTATTTTGTTCATGGGTCGGTTTGTAAAATTTAAAAATCTTCCCTTGCTTATCGAGGCAATGACTAGCATCCCCGATGCTTATTTGACACTTGTAGGCTCTGGACCACAGGATGACTTGTTGCGAAAACAGGTAGAGCGTTTAAATATCGAAACACGCGTGCAGTTTGTAGCTCCGCTTTCTGGTAAAGAGAAGTATGACGTCTTTACCAAGCATGACCTCTTAGTGATTCCTTCGCTTACTGATATTAGCCCAAACACAGCATTAGAAGCTCGGTCTACAGGGCTTCCTGTTCTCCTCACACAAGAGACTGGATTAAGTGAACATCTCCGGAAAGGAATAGCTGTGGCAGATTTATCAACATCTGAACATATTGCAGAGGAGATAGGACGCATTCGTGAGGGCTATAACTTTGTTGCCGAGGCAGCATCCAAAAAAATTGAAGGAAGAAGTTGGGGAGAAGTTGCCTTAGAAACAGTAGACCTTTTTGCTACAATTGCTGCCCAATGAAACTTCTCATGATCTCTGGCGATCGCAGCATCCTCCAAGGAAAGATGGGTGCGTTTTGGTATACGTTACAAGAAATGCGTAAGCACTGGGATCGTATTGATATTATCTGCCCACGTGTTCCCGAAGGGTCTTTAGGAATGTCAGAGTCGGGTCATCGATTGGAATCAGATGTAAAAGAAGGTGGAGAGGTATTTTTTCACCCGTGCCCAAAGTCTTTAGTATTTCAGATTCCATGGATCGTTAGTAAGGGGAAGCATCTCATTACAGAACATAAGCATGATGTGATGACTGTGCATGACTACCCACCCTTTTATAATGGTATTGCTGCAAAGAAGCTGTATAAAATAACTAAGATTCCGTATGTCATTGAGGTACATCACATTGTGGGATGGCCAAAGTCTGCGACACTATCAGAATGGATTGGCCGCCAGATGTCATGGTTATATTTGAAGGCAGATGCACAAAAGGCATCAGCAGTGCGTGTAGTAAATCATTCAGTAGAGAAGCAACTGAAGAAGTGGGGAGTGCCAGGGAGGAAGATTGAGAATATTTCTTCATTCTATCTTGATAAAAATATCCTCAGTGCAGTCCATAGACCACCAGTGTCATATGACATCTCTTTTTGCGGAAGACTTGTAGCTAACAAAGGCTTATCTGAACTTATTGATGCTCTAGGAATTTTAAAAGATGCCAGACTTCTTATTATTGGCGATGGGCCAGAGCGAGCAAGAATGGAAGAGAAGGTAAAGAGCATGGAAATAGAAAATCGTGTGACATTCTTAGGTTGGTTGCCTACACAAGAAGCTGTAACTGCTGCCATTCAAACAGCACGTATATTTGTTATGAATAGTAAAAGTGAAGGCGGCCCTCGCATTGCCCTTGAGGCAATGGCATGTGGTATGCCAGTGATTGTGACCAATGTAGGGGTAATGCCAGAAGTTATTGTAGATGGAAAAAATGGAATTATTACCACTGGAGATCCAGAAGATCTTGGGAAGAAAATTGGCTTACTTCTTAATAACAGCACTCAGCAAGAGAGCCTCGGAAAAGAAGCGATGAAGATATTGGATGTCTTTGAGCGTGAAACACTTATTAAGCAATATGCAGATTTTCTTAAGTCACAGACATGAAACTTCTCATTGTTACACAAAAGGTAGATCGAACGGATCCCATCTTGGGATTCTTTCATAGATGGATCGAAGAGTTTGCGACTCATTACGATCAGGTCATTGTTATTGGTCAGCAAGTTGGTGCTAATCAATTACCACAAAACGTTAAGGTACTTTCTTTAGAAAAAGAGAAAGGATGTAGCAATATTGGTCAGGTATTACGTTTCTGGAAAATCATTTGGAACAATCGCAAGCAGTATGATCATGTTCTTGTGCACATGACTCCTATTTGGATTCTTATAGGAGCACCAGTCTGGATAGTGTTACGCAAGCCAATGTATCTTTGGTATGAAATTAAACGAGGTAGTTGGAAGCTTTCTCTATCTCTTCTGTTTGTAAAAAAAGTATTTGCTGCATCCGAACATGGCCTTCCTAGGGTGGCAAAAAAACAGGCGATTGTGGGGCACGGTATTGATGTTGATTTGTTTATTCCAAAAAGTGAATTAAGAGAAAGTAAACATCTGGTTGCTGTAGGTCGCATAACACATATTAAAAATTACGATAACATTATTAAAGCACTTAGTGGACTTCCTGAATGTAGGCTTACTATTGCCGGAGGAACGATTACAGAGTCTGATAAAACAGTAGAACATAATATAAGAGAGCTTATACATCGCCTTGGTGTTGCAGATCGCGTGGAAATCGGTTGGGTAAGCCCAGAAGATATGCCACAACTTCTTCAGCGAGCAGATTGTATGTTACATGCTTCACAAGGTGGTTTAGATAAGGTTGTTCTTCAGGCGATGGCATGTGGCTGTCCTGTTGTTTCTACCAGTGAGGCTGCTAAGGATGAATTACCAGAGATATGTTCTGCAGAGGAAAAGACAATGAGTACAAAAGCAAATGCAATTTTGGGTATGAGCGATCACAATCGTGATATTTTATCCAAGGATCTTCGTAAGATCGTGGAAACGGAGCACAGTCTAAAGCAATGTATTGCAGAAATTGTTACACAAATGCACATATGAGCCAGAGACTTTCCATAGTTGTTCCTGTCTACAATGAAGAGGCAACTCTTCGTGAGATTGCGAAGCGAGTCTTTGATACTTGTGGAGACTTTGCAGAAGTTATTTTTGTTGATGATGGATCAAGTGATAACTCACTCTCTATATTGCAGGAGATTGCACGAGAGAAAGACACTGTTATGACTAAGAAGAATGGTGGTAAGGGGTCAGCTGTACGTAAAGGATATAAAGTTGCTAGTGGTACATATGTTATCGTTCAGGATGCAGATTTAGAGTATGATCCAGAGGAAATCCCTAGCCTCTTAGAGTATGCGGAAAAAAATAACCTCAAAGCGCTTTGGGGTTCTCGACGCCTCAAAAAACAAAAACAATTTGTGCACTTTGGTCATTTTATTGGTGGTACATCTCTGACGTATATTTGTAACATTCTCTACGGTAGTAGTCTTACCGATCAGCCGACGTGCTACAAGATGGTACGAAACGACCTCTTGCAAACTCTGCCACTTAAAGAAAACGACTTCCGGTTCGATCCTGAATTGACGGTGATGGTGCTGCGTAATGGGGTAGATATTAAAGAGCAGCCTATTAGTTATCATCCACGGAGTATGGAAGAGGGGAAGAAGATCAACTGGACTGACTGGTTTAAGTGGGTATGGGTTTTTGTGACGCTGAGATTTAGAAAAAAGGCGTATTTTGTGCTGCAATTAGAATAGTATTCATGGTGATATGGTATACTGAGTGTATGATTGATCCTGTTCCAGATTTAACAGAGCAGCAACGCAAGGCTCTTAGTGATTCCGATGGTGTAGTACAGGGATCATCATTTATTTTAATGAGCACAGATGTCGTTCTTGATTGGTTTGGCTATTCCACTGAAGAGCTACATTCTAAATTGAGGCCTGCCTCCGAGCAAGTAAGGCGTGGTGAAGTCACCGAGTGGAATTTGCAAGAGTTTTTAAATGAAATGCGCAGCAGTGCTAAGTAGTAGAAATGCACAATATTGTTAAGAGTGCGGCTGCCAGAAGTGATCTTGTATTCTATGCAGTGCTTGATGATGGTACGATCAGTATTCTACGTGTCTTGCATAGCGCAAGGAGGTGGAAGGATTAGTATAGCAAATTCACTGGTGCGATTGGTTTAAGTGGGTGTGGGTATTTTTCTCGTTAGAGCGCACTTCTAATCACTTTAGCCACCTCGTCCACCTTCTCAAACGACTGATCTCTGCGAATCAAAGGAGCTTTCTTTTCTTTAAGTCTTTCTAGTTGATCCCAGCTGGGCATCGATCGAAGTGTGTACGGTTCTCCAGTAATCTCTTCATGCATCTGTTGCATGGTATTTACTGCACGCAGGCCAGAGAGAATCGTAAACATTACATTCCCTGACCAAGTTTTGTCAGCCGGACCTTCCAGATAATCCATCATCTTTTTTGTAGAGCGGAAGTACCATAGCAGCATGACGGCACTGCTAACACCAGAGAATCCTGTGACGAGTTCTTCACGCTCGTTCTCGGGAACAATAGCGCAGTTGTAGCCTTTGCGAATAAGTTGTTCGTTAGCATGGTCGAATGTGTCGTATCGTTTTACTTCTTTTCCAATATGCGAGACAGAATGGTTGTTGCCATTACAAGGCGAAAGACTTAGATGTTCTTTGTCACAATAGATATCTCTATTGATAGCGATGCAATAACTACTACTTGGTTCGTATGGTTTGCCATCAATATCAAAGTGCCACCATGATCTTGGTCGAAAACTGAGAGAGGCAGTTTTTGGATTAGAAAACTCTTGATTAATTTTATCGATACATTTATCACTAAGAATAAACATGTCATCATCACACACCCATCCAATTTTGCGGTTCTTCGCTATCTTGTAAAGGAATTCGTCAGACTTAGTAGCAGCGTATACATTAATATATTTCTGTACGCGGGCACTCGGAAAGTCAGACTTCTTTAGTGTTCCAGAGCAATCAAAGATCACAGTATCTACCTTGTCTCCGAGATTCTTTTGCACCAAGTGATACCACACGGTCATCATAGGAGGCATGATGTTCATCGTAAAAAGTGTTGGCTTTTCGCTCTCTGGAAGTGGTTTTCTGGTTGCCCAATATTGCATGGTAGGCATTCCGGTACGTAGAGTCCTTAGGAGAGAGAATCTCTTGAAAACGTAGGGTAGGAGTTCGTAGTAGGTTCGAGCCATACCGTTGTATGATACAGTAGGTTTATGTCAAATCTATTGAAATGGAGGCTTTCGCTCGCAGGATGTTCGGTAATTCTTGCGGTTATCATGGTTATGCCTCAGCTACTTCATATGAACTCTCCCCTTTATAAGGGCATTTCCGTACAGCTGAATTCTGATGAGCCTATCTATTTGGCACGGGTTCAGGAGTCTCTTTCAGGTAGGCCAGAGCTTGCTGCAGAAGCGTTTACTGGTCATCCAGGTTTGCTTGGTACGCAGGTAGCCTTTATAGAGTCTTGGACGGTGTTGTTCCTATGCTTGTCTTTCTTTCACTTGTAGTATTTTTTCGATTGTCAGGTCTTTCTCGAAAACTTGCTCTAGGAGCTGCTGTAACACTTTGTCTCATAGAGCTCTATAGCTTAGGGCGTCCGATACACATGCGCGCAAGCTTCTTTATTATGCTGTGGTCACTTATTGGAATACTTTACGCAGTGAGGGGGAGATGGTGGGGTGCTGTACTTGGTGGCTGGTTACTGGGACTTCTTATTGGTGTGTACTTGTGGAGCTTTACTTTTGCTTGGGCTTTTTGGGGAATATTTTTTGCATGGGAACTTTTGGAGTGGGGGTACGGCAAGTGGCAAGATCACAAAAAATTAGCACACTCAAAAATTCGACGTGCGATGTGTACCGCATGGAGCTTGTTATGGCATGTACGTCCACGTAAACCGACGTGGAACCCAGAACGTTGGCATATACTTGCCATCGTAGGTCTTATAGGAGTTCTCTGTGGGCTGCCTGCTATTGCACATTTAGTAAACATGACATTGCATCCACTCTATGAGTACGGATCATTCCGTAGTGGCATGCATCATGGAAGAGCTCCTGAGTCATGGCCCTACACAATCTTGTTCTTTGTCATGATTGTTTCAGTGATATTTGCAAACCTTAAACAGTACGAAGACCTAAGACGGTATCGTCCATTATGTGTTGTAATTCTTGCAGCCTTTGTCTACATGAACCAGCAGTTCGTGCATGGTATTACGTTTAACTTTGTTTCGCATGGCATTCTCTCTATGGCTACCGCAGCTGTAAGTATGGTGTTTTTGTATGCAGTATTACGGAGTCGATGGCTTGCTTTAGGGGCACTTGCTGCCTGTGTATACCTAGCTGCCATTGGATATGACGGTAGATACGTGTTGAAGCAGTGGAACGTATCAGAGGGAAGATTTGCGAATCAACATCTTGCCAGTGCTCTTCTTGTGCTTGATGATCTTCCTCGTAGTCGCATTCTTTCTGATCCTTCTACACAGTCATTTATTGCATCCAATACTCATCATGACATTGTATATTCGATCTACTTAAAAAATGTCCTGATGAGCCATCAAGAGGTCGCTAGTCGCTTCTGCCTTACGCAGCTTCCTCTTCGTCCAGATATGCGATTAATTTCTGAGAGAGGTCATCTTGTGTACCCTGATGCTGTATCTGCATTTGGAGGGGATTTGCGAGCGCAAGAAGAGGCAATGGTGTTTGCAGCATGTAGAGAGTTAGACTTGGATCCAAATATTTCTATTCGAACATATGAGGTAAGTCATATTTTGTGGAACAAGCGACAGGTTCCAAATTGGAATATCGGTAGACTACGTATGGATTTAATAGAGATTGCCTCGGATGAGACATGGGTACTCTATAAAATTAACGAGGCTTTATAGCGCTTATCAAGTAGTTATATTTAGGGTCATGTAGTCCGACTTCTTCAAGTGGAATACGCTTTGTGTCAGTGAAGCCAATTTCTTGTAACACTTCCATCAATTTATCTGCAGGATACATCCACTTATGCAAATCGTAGTCTTCTGTCTGGTTAGATTTATATTTTCCAAACAAGTGCTGGTTGATGTAGTGCAGATCCTCTCCTTCGAGAATGCCTTTTGCAATTGCTTCTATGTCTGGAGTACAGATGCGTAACCTAGCTCCTGGTTGCATAATACGGAAGAACTCTTTGAGTACATGGACGTTATGCACTTCTCTTAGATGTTCGAGTGTGGCTGCAGAGAAGATTTCTGCTATTACTCCGTCATCCATTGGGAACTTTTCTGTAATATCAAACACAAGATCTACTTGAGGAAGTGCGACTGCATCTACATTTAAAAACTCTTGGGGGTTATACGGGTTTCGTCCTCCACAAACATCGAGCTTGGCCCCTACAAAACTCTTCGCCTCCCACTGCGCAGCTCTTTTGGAACATTGGCTACGAGAATGGCTATCTTTTGCCCATCCGTATACAAAGCGAAAAGGACGAATAAGACGATAATGCCGGTCAATAAAGGCTTTCAACATGGTCGCTAGTGTACACTAAGCGGCACAGATGAAGGTGTATATTGATCTATTACCGGATATTCCATACATACCACTGCTGTATCCAAATTTAGGGGTACAGGAGAGCAGTACTATTATGTTTCTTAATAGGGCATTTGGAGGGCTAAGAAAGCCTTTGGTAGAGATCGTAGATACGCCAGAAGCATCTGATTATATTCTACTTCCTCATAACTATTCTTCTCTTAAAACACAAAATGCATATGTAATAAAACAAGGAACCTTAGCCAAAAAACTTGGTAAGAAGCTGATTATCTTCTGGCATGGAGATGGTGATGCTCCTATTGATAATGACAATGCAATTGTCTTTCGAACGAGTCAGTATCGAAGCTGTCTTCAGAAGAATGAAATCATGATGCCAGCGTATGCTGAGGATGTACTGGAGGGGGATCTACAAGTCCGAAAGAAGCATAGTGGTAAGCCGGTAATTGGATTTTGTGGGTGGGCGGATTACAAAAATTTAAAGAATCATATAGGCACTGTTGTTAAAAATAGTTTGATAGAAGCCTCAAGTATTGTGGGTATTCGTCGCGAAGCAAGAATCAAGGGCATCACGTATCGCATGAAAGCGATTAAGCACTTACAGCAATCAACTGTAGTAGAACCAAACTTCATTATCCGTAGTAGTTACAGTGGGCACACTTCTACTATCAAAACAGATCCTGCTCAAACACGTAAGGAGTACATCGATAATCTTCTTGGTTCAGATTACGCTCTCATCATTAAAGGAGATGGAAACTATAGCTACAGGTTTTATGAAGCACTCAGCCTTGGTCGTATACCAGTACTTCTGGATACCGAGTGTGTTCTCCCGCTCGAAGATGTGATTGATTACAATCAATTCATTCTGCGTGTTCCGTATTGGGACATGTATCACCTCGATGCAATAGTTGCGGATCATTACAGCAAGATCTCCGATCAAGATTTTATTGCGATGCAGAAGAAGGGGAGGGAAGCTTTTAATACATATCTACGGGTAGATAGTTTCTTGTCGTATGCAATTACAAATTCTTTACCCGCATAATCGCATGGCTAAGTGACTGTGCATCGCCAGTTTTACACAAAAACACTTCTTTGCCGTCGGTGAACTTTTCGCCAATGGCGAGGTTGCTCGCAGTGATAACAGGCACGCCGCACCCCACTGCGTCGTAGACTTTGTGGGGGATGACACGGTTTGCTTTGTCTGATGTTCCAAAGATTCCAAGGGCAACGTCACAAGAGCGAAGATAATGTGGAAGATCGGTGAGCGGCATGAAGTCGAGGAAGGTCACGTTCTTCAGCTTAAGATCGTACGCAAGCGTTGTGATCTCATCATATGTCTGTCCACCACCAATCAATGTAAAGTGAATATCCGGCTGATCTTGTAATAGTTTTGCAGCATGCAGAATGTGTTCGATTCCCTGTAGAGGAATGTAGCTTCCAATAAAAAGCACATTGAATTTACCTTCTGGTAGCTTGTCTTCTTTTGGGCCTGCGTGAAACAGATCATCGAGTGTTCCGACATAGACCACGCGGATACGCTTTGCTTTTAAGAAAAATCTTTTCATAAAAAACTGCTTGTGTGCCTGCGTATCTATCAAAACTTCATCTGCAAGATGGGTAGAGATGACATCGGCAAGATAATAAAACCATGCCAATGGATTTATCCAAGATATTCTCTTTCGGTCTGATACCAACGTGTCACTGATAGAGATAAATGCATCAAAGATCAGTTGTTTGCGGGGGAATCGCGAAATCCACCAGGCAATAGGCATGAGGTAGTAGCCAGGG
>Ga0310124_10001437_pt1 | contig 16621 bp, 25 predicted proteins | sample CB11b_AW_Bot5_MG_FD_203507 | JGI IMG/M metagenome (GOLD analysis project Ga0310124, IMG submission 203507) | Marine microbial communities from Western Arctic Ocean, Canada - CB11b_AW_Bot5 | ecosystem: Environmental > Aquatic > Marine > Oceanic | place: Canada: Western Arctic Ocean | collected... | reverse complement strand
GGATCTGAAAGGTTTGCGTTTTGCCGTGCCCTTGAGCGTGGATGCAGTGCCGTGTGAGGCCGGCATTTGGGAGAATTTTCAAGGCTATGTGGCCAATCTGTGCCAGGAGGGGGCGGTCCAGGTTGATCTCCACCTGGCGAACCCGGATCCGACCGGCACCCGCCTGGCAGGTCTATTGATAGCCGAAGCCGAGGCTGGCCATGCCCTGGCGGCGGAACTGGCATCCCGGCCCGCCGATTTTTCCGCTGATTTTTGTAAAATGCTGGACTATGGCCGCAACGCCCCGGCCCATCGTCTTGTCGCAGCGCAACGGCGGCTTCAGGCGGCGGGACATTCGGTGCGCCGGCTGTTCGATCAGGTCGACCTCTTGCTGCTGCCGACGGCGGCGCAGGCGGCGTTCCCCATTGAACAAAGGGCGCCGGCCAACCAGGCCGATTTTACACAATGGGCTAATTACGGCGGTTGTCCCGCGCTAAGCCTGCCCTGCGGCCTGTCGCCCGATGGCCTGCCCCTGGGTCTGCAAATGATCGCCCGGCCCCTGGCCGACGGCCAGCTGCTGGCTTTGGCGGAGCGTATAGCACCGCTGTTGCCACGCCTGCCGGCGCCCAATCCGGAACTGCTTTAGTAAATAAACAGCCGGTAAACCAGCGCGATAGCGGCGGCGAGGGCCAGCCAGATGGTGGTGTTGCGCAGAATCACCCCGCCGCGCCAGTTCCAGCGCAGTATTGCCGGGGCCACCACGACCAGTAGGATCAGCAGATAGGCCAGATGGCCCCATTCAAATTGATCCATCATACCGCCACCATCATCTGTTTCGCCGATCGGATTATTCCAGTTAATTCTCCGCAATTCTGCTTATCGGTAGACCTTGGCGCGACATCGGTTTACTGATCCCAAATTAGCCGCCTGCCAGCTTGCCCCACGTGAGGGCGCGGGCTAGATTGGCCAACTTTTTTTTCAAGCGCCGCGGTAACCGGTTTTCGTGGCGGCAAGTGGTGGAGTGTGCCCGCGTGGCGGATATTTTCCAAGAAGTCGATGAAGACATCAGGCGCGACAAGGCCATGCGGCTTTGGCGCCGGTATGGCAGCTATGTGATCATTGCTTGTGTCGCGATCGTGGTCGGCACAGCCGGACGGGTCGGCTGGCGCGAATACAAGGCGGCCCAGCAGGCCGAGTATTCCGGGCGTTATGTGATCGCGGCCCGGTTGCTGGAAAAGGGCGATACGGCGGCTGCCGTTGCCTCCTTTCAATCCCTGGCGGAGGATGCCAATACCGGCTATGGCGTTCTGGCGCTGTTCCAGAGCGCGACAGCGCGGATCAAGGCTGGTGATAAATCCGGCGCCCTGGCCGTTTATGATCAAATCGCGTCCGATTCTGGCATGGATCCTATCTTTCGGAGCCTGGGACAATTGCAGGCGGTCATGCTGCTGATCGATGATGGCGGAATTGATGATTTGACAACCCGACTGGTGCCCCTCCTCGCCGACGGCTCCGCGTGGCGTTATTCGGCATTGGAGATGCAGGCCACCCTGAAACACCGCGAAGGTGATGTAGCCGGCGCCCACGCCGCGTTTAAGGCCTTGTCGGAGGATGCCGGCGCACCGGCCGGCATGCGCGGCCGTGCGGCCCAGATGCTAGCCGCGTTGGGGGGGGAGGGTTAGGCGCGTGAGACGGCACGGCCTGTTCACCGCCCTGTTGTTCACCGCGGGGGCACTGTTGCTTTCGGCCTGCGAGCTGCCGGACTGGTTGGGCGGGCAGGAAAAGCCGCCCCTGCCGGGCGAACGTATATCGATCCTGCAGTTGGACAAGGCGCTGGAACCGGACGCTGCTATCGCCGATCTTGACGTCCGCCTGCCCCGAGCCTGGCGCAATCCTGACTGGCCCCATGCCGCCGGTTTCGCCAATCATGCCATGCACCATCTAGACGTCGGCGACGATTTGCAGCGGGCCTGGAAAATCAGCATCGGCGAAGGTTCGGGCAGCGAAAGGAAATTATTGAGCCGGCCCGTGGTGGCCGGAGACCGCATCGTTGCCATGGATGCCGAGGCCAACGTGTCGGCATTTAAGGTCGCGGATGGCCAACGTCTATGGCGCCGAGATCTAACCCCAGAGAGCGAAGAGGAAGGGGTGATCGGCGGCGGGGTAGGTATTGACAAAGGCGTGGTTTACGCCGCTACGGGGTATGGTTTCGTGCACGCCCTGTCACTTGAAGACGGCAAGGAAATCTGGCAACGGCGGGTCGGCACCCCCATTCGTGGCGCGCCGACGGCGATTGATAGCCGGGTCTTTGTCATCACCTATGACAATCAATTGCACGCCCTCTCCAGCACGGACGGGCGTACCTTGTGGAGCCATAACGGTATTCCCGAAGATGCCGGCCTGATCGGCGCGCCCAGTGCGGCGGTGGGCGGCGGCCTGGTCGTCGTACCCTATTCTTCCGGCGAACTATTTGCCCTGCGCCTGGAAAACGGCCGCGTTGTGTGGGGCGATCAGCTTATACGCACTCGGCGTCCCGGGGCCCTTTCGTCCTTGAACGAGATCAGGGGCAGCCCGGTAATCGACCGTGGGATGGTGTTGGCCGTCAGTTTTTCCGGCCGTATCGCGGCCATTAATTTGCGCAGCGGCCAGCGCCTTTGGGACCGGGATATCACCGGCATGGAAACCCCATGGGTCGCCGGCGATTTTATTTTTTTGGTCACAGCCCAGGCGGAAGTAGTCTGCCTGTCGCGCAAAGACGGCCGTATTCGTTGGGTAGCGCAGTTGCCCCGCTACGAGGATGAAGCGGAAAAGCTGGACCCAATTCATTGGAGCGGCCCGGTTCTGACGTCCGATCGCCTGGTGCTGGTCTCTTCCGAGGGCCACGCCGTCACCGTTTCGCCTTATTCCGGCCGTGTATTAGGCCGCATAGCGCTGCCCAAAGGCGCCTTGATCCCGCCCATTGTCGCGGACGGTTCGATCTACGTCCTGGCCGACAACGGCGATTTGATAGCCTTAAGGTAAGACCAACGGTAGAAATCATGACGTTTACAATTGCCATTGTCGGCCGCCCCAACGTGGGCAAGTCGACATTGTTCAACCGGCTGGTTGGCAAGCGTTTGGCTCTGGTCGATGACCGGCCGGGCGTAACCCGCGACCGGCGCGAAGGTGATGGTCGTATTGCTGCTTTGCGCTTTCGCCTGTTCGATACCGCCGGGCTGGAAGATGCCGATCCGGCCAGCATGGAGGGGCGCATGCAAAGCCAGACCGAAACCGCGCTGGATGACGCCGATCTGGCCTTGATATTGATTGATGCCCGGGCTGGGGTCACGCCCCTGGACCGGCACTTCGCCGGCTGGCTGCGACGGCGCAACATGCCCGTACTGATGTTGGCCAATAAATGCGAAGGCGCGGCGGGAAATTCGGGTCTGGCCGAGGCCTGGTCCCTGGGTCTGGGCGAACCGCTTGCGGTTTCGGCCGCCCATGGCGAAGGCTTGGCCGAACTGCATGACGGCATTCTGGCGGCAATGGAAGCGCACGCGGCGAACAACCAATCCGCCGTCGTGGCCGCTGGGGACGCCGATACGGAACAGGATGACGCCGGCAAAGACCATGTTGACGATTATGGCGGCAACGATGACGAGTATGACCCGATCCTGCAACTGGCCATTCTGGGCCGGCCCAATGCCGGCAAATCCACCCTGGTCAACCGCCTGTTGGGGGAAGAGCGGCAGGTCACCGGGCCGGAACCGGGCCTGACCCGCGATGCCATCGGCGTTGCCTGGCAGTGGCGCGAGCAGCCGGTCCGTCTGATCGACACCGCCGGTCTACGCAAACAGGCAAAGGTCACGGAAAAGTTGGAAAAACTGGCGGCCGACGACGCCGTCCGGGCCATGGAATATGCCCAGGTAGTGGTCTTGCTGCTGGATGCCCGCGCCCCTTTGGAACGCCAGGACTTGACCATTGGGGCGCGCACCTTGGAAGAAGGGCGGGCCCTGATCGTGGCGGCTAACAAATGGGATCTGGTCTCGGACCGGCGCGCCGCCATGGAGCGGCTGCGCGACCGCCTGGAAACCTCTTTGACCCAGGCCCGTGGCGTGCCGGTGGTTACATTTTCGGCTCTGACCGGCCAGGGGGTTGAGAAACTGATGCCGGCGGTGATAGAGGTCTATAAGCACTGGCAACGCCGCATATCCACCGCCGCCCTGAACCGCTGGCTGAAAGACATGACGGAAAGCCATCCCCCGCCATTGGGGCAACATGGCCGGCGCATTCGCCTGCGTTATATGACCCAGGCCAAAACCCGGCCGCCAACCTTCGTGATATTTTCTAACCTGCCCAATCTGCCGGACGCCTATTCCCGGTATCTGCAAAATGGCCTGCGGGAAAAATTTGATCTGCCCGGCGTGCCCCTGCGCATCATTCTGCGCCAACAAGACAATCCATACGCCAAGAATAGCTGAGGCTTATCTAGCTGGCCTATTGCGGCCGGGAATGATGATCGGCCAAGGATCCGGGGTTTTTGGAAACGGTATCTCAATGACCACTGGCACCGTCTGCTTGAAGGCGTTGGGTAGTATTTTGGCCAGTTCTTCGGGGCTTTCGGCACGGTAGGCAGCGCAGCCAAAGCTTTCGGCCATAGCGACAAAATCCGGATTTCTGAGATCGGACGCGATGGTGCGGCCATCATAGAGGTTTTCCTGCATGCGGCGGACATTGCCGTAGGCGCCATCGGCAAAAACGATGGCCACGACGGCGACGTTGTATTTCACCGCCGTGGCTAGTTCCTGCACGTTGTACATGAAGCCCCCATCGCCGTTGATGGATAGCACCTGACGCTCTGGATTGGCGATCTTGGCGCCGATGGCGGTGGCCAGGCCGCTGCCCAGGGTGCCCTGATAGGCCGAGGTTAGAAAACTGCGTGGGCGATAGACGGGCAGGGCGGCTCGGGAGACATAGCCGACCTGGGTTAATTCATCGACGAAAATGCCGTCATCGTCCAAGGCTTCGCGCAGCACTTTGATCCAGGCCATCTGCGGGCCCAGGCGATCCAGTAACATCTCGTGCACTTCGCCCTGCAATGCCACCAGTTCATCCTGGCGCGAGGCACGGCTGGGGGCTAGTTGGCCGACCACATCCACGAGGGCCGGCATGATGTCCTGGGCATCGCCGACCATGGCGACGTCCGGCGTTGCGATACGCTTGATCTCGACCGGATCAATATCCACGTGAATGATCTTCAGGCCATCGTCGGTGCCCCAGTTCATGCGCGGCGGTTGCAGGCGTGTGCCAACGGCCAGCACCACGTCCGCGGTGGCCCAAAGACGGTGGCCGGCCAAATGGGTCATGGACAGATAGTGCCGGTCCGAGAGAATGCCGCGCCCGGTGCGGTTGGCAATCACTGGAGCCTGCAGTATCTCCGCTAGCGCCTGCACCGCCTCGCGGCAGGCTACGGCGCCGCCGCCAACGAAGATCATCGGCGCCTTCGCCCCGGCCAGCAGGCCGGCGGCCTTGGCCAAGGCGTCTTCATCCACGGGCGCGCGGGCGTATTCGGTGGCGGGCGCCAATAGATCGACGTTCGCGGTCTGCGCCAACTGATCCAGGGGCATTTCGACCGCTACTGGCTGGGGCCGGCCGGTTCGCAATTGCCGAAAGGCTTCCGCCATCTTGGCCGGGGCGTCGGTGGGATGATCAATACGTGCCGCCCATTTGGTCAGACCGCGCAATATCGACAATTGATCGGGAATTTCATGTAGCATGCCATGGCCCCGGCCAATAAAGGCCGACGGGATCTGCCCAGTGACACACAGAACGGGTGCGTTGGCGGCCCATGACGTGCTCAACGCCGCCGTGGTATTTAAAACGCCCGGTCCCGGCACCACCGCATAAGCACCGATTTTGCCCGTCGACTGGGCATAGCCATGGGCCATGTAGGCAACGCCCTGTTCGTGGCGGCTGTTGATCACCCTGATGTTATTGCCTTCGTCGTGCAGGGCGTTGAAAAACTAATCCAACTGCACCCCGGGTAGGCCAAAAATGGTGTTGACGCCGTGGGCGATGATCGACTTAACGACGGCTTGACCTCCGGTCATGCGGGTCATGTGATGCTCCGATTTAGCGGCAAATTTTGCCCAGCCTAGCACGGCCGGGGGCAAGCTCAATCTCAGACTTCGATCAATTCGCCGCGCAACGGGGTTGCTATAGCGCCAGTCAGATCCCTTTCGATGGCGCCGGCGGGGGTCTCGGGAAAGGCATCCTGTAACAGAGCCAGAAAACCGCCCATACCCGCAGGTTCTTCCAGGTCGCGCCAGATCGGCATGGCGAGTCGGTCCAGATGATAAATATTACCGCTGTCGCCGACGATCAGGAATAGCTCGCCCTCGACCGGGATTTTGTTGATGCCCGGGCGGCGACGGGCTAGTCGGAGACATCACGCAATTGCCAGATGCCGATCGCTCGTGCGGGGCGCACACAGGCGGACAATTTTCCCTGTTGGCTTAAATGCGGCGCAAAAAGCTGTTCCAGAAAAAGGGGAACCATATCCGGTTGCCGCATGGCGGTTAGAGCCGGCTGCCGATGCCCGGCGTCTCGCCGCCGTCACCACCGTCATTGCCACAACTGTTACTGGGGCAAATGACGTATGGCTGCTCCTTTTTTTCGGCCAGGGCTTGACCATCGATATGGGTGATAGTTGGTTGTACCAAGGCGATGCATTCTGCCACCGCGCCTTCACGGTCGTAGAGATCCTGTGACAAATCCGCGATCTCTGCCATGACGGGGGTGCCCTCGGCGCCCAGATGTACCGGCCGCGTATGGTGATATCCTGGAGGACTAGGTCAGCGCATACATGTCCCCATTTTCGCCAGCACCGGCCGAAAAAGAAACCTCTCTAATCCCTGCCCATGATGCGTTTGATGCTAAGGCCTATCAATGCCAGTATCGCGGCGAGGCTAAGCATCGCGCCAAAGGGGTCCCAAAACGGCACCACGTCGGCGGCATGGCTCCACCAAATCCATAGAAAATTGAGGAAATAAGTGCCTAATTCCATCATCTAACGATCCTTTCGTTTGCACAAAAATTGGGTAGGATAGGGTTGCGTGGAAGTGACCGGGCTCATACTGGGGCCGCAATAAAAGGTAATGGTATGATGGACCACTTGGGTGCCTATATTAAGCATGACGCAGTCGCCTTGGCAGCAACGGCGATGGGACCGCTATCAGACCTGAGCTTCGCGGCCAAGGATCTTTATGACATCGCGGCTCATACCACCGGCGCCGGCAGCCCGGACTGGCTAGCCAGCCATGGCCCGGCCGCGGCCACCGCCTCGTCCATCGCCAGACTACTGGCGGCGGGGGCCCACATGGTGGCCAAGGCACAAACGGACGAAATGGCATTTTCCATCACCGGCCAGAATGCCCATTACGGCACTCCGCTAAATGTCAATGCGCCGGGACGAATCCCCGGCGGCTCATCCTCGGGCTCGGCCGCGGCGGTGGCCGGGCAATTGGTGGATTTTGCCTTGGGCTCGGACACCGGCGGCTCGGTCCGCATGCCGGCCGGTTTCTGTGGTATTCATGGTATCCGCACCACCCAGGGCCGAATACCTCTCGATGGCGTGCATCCCCTGGCGCCCTGCTTTGACACCGTTGGCTGGTTCGCCCGTAGTGGTGAGCTGATGCGCCGGGTGGGCCAGGTCTTGCTGCCGGATTATTGCGAGGGCCCAGGCGCCACCCGCCTGCTGGTGGCGCGGGATTGTTTCGATCTGTTAACCGACGAGACGGGCTCGGCCCTGGCTGGTGCGGTTGACCGGGTGGGAGAACAATTTGCGGGCCAGGAGGACGTGCGGTTGAGCGAGGCGGGACCCGGCGCCTGGATGCCCCATTTCCGGACCCTGCAGATGGCCGATATCTGGCGTACCCACGGGGCCTGGATTGAAAAGGCCAAGCCGAATTTTGGTCCCGGCGTAAGGGAACGTTTTGCCACCTGCGCTACCATAACCCCCGATGCGGTAGCGGCAAGCCATTTGGTGCGGGATGCGGTCCGGCAGCGTATGGTGGATCTGTTGGCTGATGATGGCGTGATGTGTCTACCTACCGCCCCCGGCATCGCACCGTTGTGCCTGACGCCCGAAACGGAATTGGACGAATTTCGCTGGCGCAGCATGGGCCTCACCTGCGTCGCTGGCTTGTCGGGCTGCCCCCAGATCAATCTGCCCCTGGCCAGTCTGGATGGCTGCCCTCTGGGCTTGGGCCTGATCGCGGCGCCGGGCGGCGATGAAGTGCTTTTACAATTGGCGGCCGCGATTGCGCCCTAAAACGCTATTTCAATCGATTGAAATTTGCTCTGGCGGCACGAATTTGCCTTATGATGTGGCGCCATGACGATGATGAGCCGTATCACCCCGGCCGGCCCGGCACACCCGGCCTTGGGCCGGGTGCGGGTGCGCACGCTGCTATTGATCAGATGGATGGCGATCCTCGGCCAATTGATGGCTCTGCTGATCGTCGACGGAATATTAAAATTAGCCTTACCTATGCTCCCGGCGTTGGTGACCATCGGCGCTTCCGTTGCCGTCAACGTCTGGATCATCGCCCGTTACCATCGGGGCGAATGGCATCAAGACCGGAGCGCCACCGGCTATCTGGCATTCGATATAGTGCAATTGGCCGTTCTGCTGTACCTGACCGGCGGTCTAGATAATCCCTTCGCGCTGTTATTTTTGGTGCCGGTTACCATATCGGCGACGATTCTCAGCTTGCGCAGCGCCGTCTGCTTGGGGCTGTTGGCGGTAGGATGTGTCAGCCTGCTGGCTTTTGTCCACCTGCCGCTGCCCTGGCCGGCGCCGGGATTTCAATTGCCGCAAATGTATGCCGCCGCGATTTGGGTGTCTCTCGTTGTAGGCACGCTGTTCCTGATGTTCTATGCGTGGCGCGTGGCGGAAGAAGCGCGGCGGATGTCGGAGGCCCTGGCGGTTACCCAGATAGCCTTGTCGCAGGAGCAGGAATTCTCGGCCCTGGGCAGTCTGGCGGCCGCGGCGGCACATGAACTGGGCACCCCGCTGGGCACGATCGCCTTGATCACGGCAGAGTTGCTGCATGGGCATGCGGTGGCGGGCGAGATCCGGACGGACCTGGAATTATTGGGCAGCGAGGTAGCCCGCTGCCGGGCTATTCTGGCCAGCCTGGCCCGCAATCCATCCGCGGGTGCTGATCCGGCGGTATCGCAAATGGCCTTTGATGCGCTGATCGCCGATACGGCGGCGCGTTATGGCGATGCCGACACGGCCGTGCTGGTCACCGCCGGGGCCACCGCTAATCCACCGCTGGTCGGGCGCAGCCCGGAGCTGGTACAGGGCCTGGGCAATCTGGTGGAAAATGCCACGGAGTACGCCCGTAGCCGGGTAGATCTGGAATTCACCTGGAATGACGACGAGGTCAAACTATCGATCAGCGATGACGGCCCCGGCTTTGCCGAGAATATTCTCGATCTGTTGGGCGATCCCTATATCAGCACCCGGCCCGGCAGCGGCCGCATGGGCCTGGGCGTCTTCATTTCGAAAACCTTATTGGAGCGCACCGGCGCCGCCCTACATTTCTTCAACCTGCGGCAAGGTTCGGGCGCAACGATTGTCATTCGCTGGCCAAGGCACATAATAGACCTTGCCGGTAAAAAACCTTGCCGATGACGGTCCCGGAGGTACCGGTCGCCGGCGACAAGCTAGTCAAGGAGAGTATTGAGGGATGACCGGGGATGGGGCTGATGGCGGGGAGGCGGCGACGGCGCGGTCGCTGTTATTGGTCGATGACGATGAGATTTGGTTGCGGCGTCTGGCTACGGCGATGGGCCGCCGCGGCTTTGCGGTGGCCACCGCCAGATCAGTCCAGGAGGGCGTAGACCGGGCCTGCGAATTTGCGCCGGCCTATGCGGTGATCGACCTGCGGCTGGACGATGGCAGCGGCCTGGACGTGGTTGGCGCCCTGCGCAAGGTGCGCCCTGATGGCCGTATCATCATGTTGACCGGTTATGGCAATATTGTAACGGCGGTGGCGGCGGTGAAGCTTGGCGCGGTAGATTATCTGTCGAAACCTGCGGATGCGGATGCCATAGAAGCCGCGCTCTTGGCCGGCGCTGGCGAAAAACCCCCGCCGCCCGAGCATCCTATGTCCGCCGACCGCGTCCGTTGGGAGCATATTCAGCGGGTCTACGAGCTGTGCGACCGCAACGTATCGGAGACCGCCCGCTGCCTGAACATGCACCGCCGCACCCTGCAACGCATTCTGGCCAAACGCTCACCGAAAGAATGATACTGGAGCGGTTCAGTCTTCGTCGAATTTGCTTTCCGTCAGGGCTGCCAGGGCCGCCACGGCCTCCGCCGCATCGGCGCCCACGGCCCGCACCTCGATCTCGGTACCCGGCGCGGCCGCCAGCATCATCAAGCCCATGATGGAACGGCCGGGGACTTCGATACCAAGGCGAGTGACGAAGATTTTTGCCTGAAAGCGTTCCGCGCAATTGACGAATTTGGCTGCGGCACGGGCATGCAGGCCGCGCCGGTTAATGATAGGAAGGGTTAGCAGGACGGTATCGTGGCTCACTTGTCACCCTGCAACAGGATCGAGGCCACATTGATGTATTTGCGGCCCGATTCCTGGGCTCTGGCCACGGCATCCTGCAAATTGTCGTCCCCGCGAACCTTAACCAGCTTGATCAGCATTGGCAGGTTCATGCCCGCGATGACCTCCACATTGGCCCGGTCCAGTAGGGAAATGGCCAGATTGGATGGGGTACCGCCAAACATATCGGTCAACAGAATGACGCCATTGCCGGAATCGACATCTTCCACCGCCTGAACAATTTCCTTGCGGCGTTGTTCCATATCGTCATCCGGGCCGATACTAACCGCACGGATGGCCTCTTGCGGGCCCACGACATGTTCGGTTGCCGCGATAAATTCATCCGCCAGGCGACCGTGCGTCACCAAAACCATACCTATCATCTGTTGCCCCTGGACATCAGTTTCCCAATTAGTTCATATCTTATCGGCGTCGCGGTGACGCACCTGAACCTCGTGGCCGGCCGCCGCCAAACTCCGGGTCAACTCCTCGGCCGTATAGACCGATCTGTGACGGCCACCCGTACAACCGATTGCCACCGTCAAATAGCTTTTTCCTTCGCGTTTATAAAGCGGCAAAAGAGTTTCCAACATATTAGCTAATGATGCCAGAAACGGCTCGCAGGCAGGATCGGCGGCAATATAGGCGCCAACGCTTGGGTCCCGGCCCGTCAATGGCCGCAATTCGTCCACGTAATGGGGATTTGCCAGAAAGCGTACGTCAAAGACCAGATCGGCCTCCCGCGGCAGGCCTTGCCGGTAGGAAAATGACAGCACGGAAACCGCCAGGCCGGGATCGTCAGACAGGCGGAATTGACCGGCCATCAGGGCCCGCAGCTCGCCCACCGTTAGATTGGAGGTGTCGACCAGAAGGTCCGCCCGGTCTTTCATGGGCGCCAATAATTGTCGCTCCCGAATAATGCCGTCCTTCATTGGCCGATCTTCCGCCAGGGGGTGACGGCGCCGGGTTTCGGTAAAGCGGCGGGCCAGAACCTCATTGTCACAATCCAGAAAAACCAGTTTCAAATCGATATCGCCCCGCATGGCCAGGGGCTCGGTGGCCTGGTTGAAGGCCTCGGCGCTGAAATTCCGCTGGCGGAAGTCCATGGCAATGGCGATGGCATGATCACCGCCGCCCGGCCGGGTCAACGGATACAACAGGCGGCTGATCAGAGACAGCGGCAGATTATCAATGGCTTCATAGCCCACATCCTCCAGCGCCTTGAGGGTCAGGGTGCGTCCCGCGCCCGATAAGCCGGTGATCAGCAACAAGCGTACCCGCGGTTTCGCGGTTGTGGCGTCGCCTTGCCGTTTTGGGCCTTTCGCCATCATGGGCGCAAGATATCCTCGTCCAGGGACCGTAATAGAAGGGCAACCTTGTCCGGCGCCGATGCTTCAAACGGACTACATGGGTACAGCGGTAAGCCGATGCCGTCAATCGTGCAGCGGCCAGCCTCCGGCAGGCGCGGCACCATGTCATGATCTCTGGAGGCGCATAAATCCAGAACTAGGCACAGGCGTACCGATCCCAGTGCCGCTAGGCGCACGATACCGACGCCCCGAACCTCCAACAACTCTGCGATTTTGGCCGGGGCCTGGGCCCATAGTTCGTCCCCGCGCCGGGTCAATTGAACCTGGTCATCGGCCACGAGCTTGGCGCCCAGATGGCTCAAGCCCAGCAAGCGCAGCGCCAAGTCGGATTTGCCCGATCCCGGCGCCCCACGCAGCAATACCCCCTTGGTATCGATGGCTATGCACGTACCGTGTACTAAACTCATGTTATCCGAAAGACTGCGCCGATGGGGCCGGGAAGGCAACAGCCCGCTGCTGTCGGCTTGGCCCCTAGTTTGCCCGATGTTAGCGGCGGAACTTTTCTAAATCGACGATGTTCTGTCCATTCTTATACATTTTCCGGCGTGGCCCGCGGGCAGAGCCGGAAACAGAAATCCAAGAATATTGGTATTATTCCGTTCCGGCTTTGCAGCCATGCCGCGGCCATGATAGAGGTTCAGCGGCCATGACTGGCGCTATTCCGGCGGCCGAGACAGAGGACATACATGAAGTATTTTGAGGACATTGAATTGGGCGAGGTGTGGGACCTCGGCAGCCGGGGCATCAGCGCAGCGGAGATCATCGAATTCTCCACGCAATACGACCCACAACCCTTTCACGTCGACGCCGCCGCTGCCAGGGAAAGTTTTTTCGGTGGTTTGATTGCTTCCGGTTGGCATACCAACGCCATTTTGATGGGTTTGATCGCCGATAACATTCGGGCCCAGGACTTGGCCGGCCTGGGTGCGCCCGGTGTGGACCATTGCCGCTGGCTGGTGCCGGTACGGCCCGGCGATGTGCTGCATGGCCGTTCCACGGTGCTGGAGGCCCGGCCGTCGCGCAGCAAACCCATGGGCCTTGTGACGATCCGCACGGAATTATTCAATCAGGACGATGTCAAAGTGGCACAGATGGAGGGGCCCAGCATGTTCGGCTGCCGGCCGGCGGGAGACCCTGCATGACCTACCTGGAAGATGTGGTGGTCGGTGAAGAGCGCGTTTTCGGCCGCTATGAAGTGACGGAGGAAGAGATAATCTCGTTTGCCCGGCGCTATGACGACCAACCGTTCCACACCGACAGGGAAGCTGCCAAGGACAGCGTTTACGGCGGCCTGATCGCTTCGGGCTGGCACACCTGCGCCATCTTCATGCGTCTGGCCGTCGATGTGCAGCGTGGCGAAAATAGACTGGCCATGATGGGTTCGCCGGGCTTTGACGATCTAAAATGGCTGCTGCCGGTCCGTCCCGGCGACGTTCTATCGGCGCGCACCAAGATCCTGTCGGCCACGCCGTCGCGCCACAAGCTGGACCGGGGCACTATACGGATACAAATTTGGCTGCTCAATCAAAACGGCAAAGTGGTGTTGGAGATGACCAACATGGGCCGCTATCGCCGCCGGCCTGGTACGCGACCCCGTGACGAGAGGCTTTCCGATTAGAACGAAAGTGCCATACTATAAAAACTGAAAATAGGTAAATAAAAACCAATTGGGGAGTGAAGAAAGATGGGGACGGACATTACATTAACCGCCGAGGATGGTCATACCTTGGGCGCCTATCGGGCCGATCCGGCGGGTAAGGCGCAGGGCGGCATTATTGTCATTCAAGAGATTTTTGGCGTTAACAACCATATTCGCGAGACCTGCGACCGTTTCGCCAGCGAGGGCTATGTGGCCATTGCCCCGGCCTTGTATGACCGAACCGACACCAAGAATTGTTCGCTGGGCTACACCCCGGATGACATTGCCATTGGCCGTGATTTGAAGGACACCTTTTCCTGGGATCTTTCAATTTTGGATCTCAAGGCGGTGATGAACGTGATGCAGGCCGAGGGCCTAAAGGTTGGTACCGTGGGCTATTGCTGGGGTGGCACTATTTCCTATCTGGCCGGCACGCGCCTGCCAGTGTCCGCATCGGTGGTCTATTACGGCGGACAGATCATGCCTTATGTGGACGAAAAGGAAGGCTGCCCGCTGTTGATGCATTTTGGCGAACACGACCATGGCATTCCGCTGGACGACGTGGCGGCGATCGACAAGGCCCATCCGGACGCGGTGGTGCATATCTATAACGCCGATCATGGCTTTAATTGCGATCATCGGGGATCGTACAATGAGGCGGCGGGCGATCTAGCGCGCCAACGCACCATGGAATTGTTCGCGCAACAGCTGGGTTAGCCATGGCCTGAATGAGGATAGCCAGGCCATATTAGATGAATACCGCAAGTGGCCTGGTACACTTCACTTCACATCTGGATGGGAAACCGACACAGAGGCACGCCTAGTCCCTATGATTAGCGCGACCGCCAATGATCAGTGAGTATGCGCCGTGCCGTTGATGCAAAGATTGGTCCGAAATTTCAGGTTGCTTGCTATTCTGGCCCTATTGCCCCAATCTGGGCACGCCGATCAGGGCTTTCCCTATGACGGCCTGCAGATCATTGAAGGCCAGAAAAACTTTAAGGCACTGTTCAACGACCTGGATGCGGCGGTACGCAAGCACCGCATGGGCGTGGTGGGCTGAGCTTCCACCTCTATGGGCGCGGCCCGGCAGGGGATTGAGGTTCCGGGCAACGTGGTATTTGGCGTCTTCCGCAACGATTTTGCGGCGCGTATGTTACGGGCCAGCGTTCTGGTGGTGATCAAGGCGCCGTTACGTTTTCCTGTCACCGAGAATGACGATGGTACCTCGGGGCTCAGTTATCGCCGCCCCACGGCCGTGCTCAAGCCCTATGGCAACGCAGCGTCGGATGTCATGGCGGCGGAACTAGACGTGTTCTTCGGCAAAACCGGCAAAGTCGCCGTGGCCAACTAGCGTCTCTACGCCGCCCTGGATGGGGTTCGCTAATTTGCCTTTTTGTCTAATAGCGTCAGTTTAGCCCCGCCAATTGGACTGCGGCCAAAAAGGTTTGTGCAATATGTCCGGAGGGTAAGCGCTCTAGAATGCCCAGTGATCTCAAGGTAGTTTCAGCGGTCCCAGACAAGCCGGCAAAAAAAGTATGCGGTACCGTTCTGGACGGCACCGGTCAAAAATTCCTCGATCGCCAGGGTCGCGCTGGTATCAATATGGACGGCTTAGGTAAAGTCGTAAATGACCGCTTGGTGGCCCAATACCGCCCTACCGACCCGCCGATTTAAGGCCCGCGCAGAAGCGTAAAAATCTGACCCCGCAAAAAAAAGACCAGTCCAATCTGTCCGTTGAATATTCCCAGGGCCTCCCGCACGGAATCGTCCAGGCCTTGATTGCCGTCTGCAATGACGATCGCGGTCACGCCTTTTATTTCCTCCCGTTCCATCCACCTGGTGGTGACGAAGGCGGCCAGGGTTAAGCCAACCGCGACGGCCGTAATCAGGTTGAGGAATACTGTCAGCCCAAGGGTCACGAACATCACCAGGACCTTGTCATGCGGGGCGTGGGGGCTCTGTTTGAGGTAGCCCTAATCGATAATGTCCCAGCCGACTTTTATTAAAATACCGTCCAGGATGGCATGCGGGACCTTCTCTGCCAGGGGGGCAAGGCCAAGGACCAGTGCTAAAAGGATATGCGCGTGCAAGGTGCAGGAAAGTGGCGATGTGCCACCGGCGCGAATATTGACGACGGTCCGCATGGTCGCGCCGGTACCTGGCAAGCCGCCGGTCAGGTCGCCACCATGTTGCCGATGCCCTGACCGATCAGTTCACGATCGGATTTGTGTCGTGTGCGGTAATAGAATGGGCCACCAACGGGGTCAAAAGACTGTCGATTGAGCCCAGCAGCACCAGCACGAACGCCGGCTGAACGATAGATGGCGGGTTGATGATGGTAAGGAATAGGAGGCGCAGGTCCGGCATCCCGATCGGAACATCACCGATAACTGGCGCGCCGTTAAAAACATACAGACCCAGCAATGTTCTGGCAACGAGGGCCGCGAGGGGCGGCGGCAATAATTTTTGCAGCCGCGCCGGCCAAAAGATCATTATTGCCAACGTGATGCAGGCGATGGTCAACGCAGCGCTGTTGAAATGGATAGCGTTATTGGCCCGTTTGTGGAGCACCCCGCTGGCCCCGCTGGGCACAGTTGCCCTGCCGACAAAGGGCAGGGTCTGGATCAGAATTATGATTACGCCGATCCCCGACATGAAACCGGAAACCACGGAATAGGGCGTTTAGGATACGAATCGGTCGACCCGCAAAATTCCGAACAGAATCTGTAAAAGTCCGCCCAGGAAGACAATCGCGAATGCCTCGGCCAGGTTTTCGGCATGCTCGGCCACGACCGCGCCCATCTACACGGTCATCGGCCCGGTCGGACCCGATACCTGCGCCGGCGTACCACCAAATACGGCCGCGAAGAAGCCCACGGCAATGGCTCCGTAATGTCCCGCGTTTGGGCCGGCACCCGAGGCGACACCGAAGGCCAGGGCCAGTGGCAACGCGAAAACGGCGGCCGTAACGCCGCCAAAAATGTCACCGCGAACAGAACTGACGGAATATGACGACGGTT
>Ga0310124_10001436_pt1 | contig 16621 bp, 8 predicted proteins | sample CB11b_AW_Bot5_MG_FD_203507 | JGI IMG/M metagenome (GOLD analysis project Ga0310124, IMG submission 203507) | Marine microbial communities from Western Arctic Ocean, Canada - CB11b_AW_Bot5 | ecosystem: Environmental > Aquatic > Marine > Oceanic | place: Canada: Western Arctic Ocean | collected... | reverse complement strand
CGGCAACCTCGCCGGGGTCGACCAGTTCCGCGAGCTGGCCTTCGAGATGCTCACCAGCCCGGAATCTGCGAAGGCCTTCAACCTGGCCGAAGAGCCCGACACGCTCCGCGACCGCTACGGCCGAAATGTCTGGGGACAGGCCTGCCTGATGGCTCGACGACTGGCCCAGGCCGGCACCTCGGTCATCAACATCTATTTCAACACTCCCAGGACCGGCCAGGAATTCACCAACTGGGACGACCACCCGGGCAACGCCATGCGGGAAGGCCACTTTGCCAAGTACATGAAGATCCGCCTGCCCTACATGGATCAGGCACTGGCGACCCTGATCGAGGACATCCACGCCAAGGACCTCGGGCGTGAGATTCTGGTGGTCGTGGTCGGCGAATTCGGTCGAACTCCCGTGATGCGATACGGAACTCCCAATCGCTCCTACGGCCGTGACCACTGGCCCCAGGCCTACTCGGCACTGGTCTCCGGCGGAAATCTCAGAATGGGGCAGGTCGTCGGAGCCACCAACAGCAAGTCCGAGTACCCCACCCAGAGCCCGTACACGCCCCAGGACCTGCTGGCGACCATCTACCACCACCTCGGCATCGACCACTCGCAGACCTTCGACGACTTTGGCGGCCGACCGGTCCATATCCTCAGCGATGCCCAACCGATCGCCGAGCTGGTCTGATGCTCCCGCGGATCGCGACCGTGAACGGCCTCCTGGTCACCCGACCCGGCCTCGCACTCCTGCTGGCACTGCTCGCAGCCCCCCTCATCCCCCCAACAGTCGCGGCGGCCCAGCCCGACAAGCCCACGGGCCTCCGGCCGGCTTTTGTCGTCGGCTTCGAGCGATTCGCACGTCCCGGCAGTCTCGGTCTCCCCGAATCCGGCCGGTTGCTGCTGGGCGAGTTGAGTTGCACGGCCTGCCATACCGCACCTGCGGCCGGCCCCGAGCCCCGACGCGGGCCCCGACTCGAGGCGGCCGGAACAAGGCTGCAGGCCCCCTGGCTTCGAAAGCATCTCGCCAACCCCTCCGCCACCGACCCCGGCACCACGATGCCCGATGTGCTGCACGGCCTTCGGCCGGGCGAAAAGACCCAGGCCATTGCCGCACTGGTGGCCTACCTGTCGACTCGCCGCGAGGATTATCCCGAGCTGAAATCGACCGCGACGCGACCGGTTGCCGACCGGTTCTTCGACAAGGGCGACCCCGCCCGCGGCCGGCAGTTGTTTCACGGGGTCGGTTGCGTGGCCTGTCACCAACCCGATCCCAAGTACCCGGCCCGCCCTCAGCCGACTTCCGAGCTCGCCAAGCTGATCGCCCAACTCGACCCCGAAGAACTCAAGGAACTGGGTCTCGATTCCGTTGCCCGTCCGTTCCCATCGGTTCCCCTGGGCCGGCCGGCTGAGAAGTACACTCGCGAGGCCCTGGCCCATTTCCTGGTCCAGCCCGAAGCCGCCCGCCCTTCCGGACGGATGCCATCGCTGAAACTGGCTCCCCACGAAGCAGCCGACCTGGTGGCCTACCTGCATCGCAAGCCCGCCGCGACTGCCATCGTGAAATCCGCCGACAGCAGGCTGATCAACAGCGGCCGACAGATGTTCTCGCGATTCGGCTGCAACCGGTGTCACCCCTTGCTCTCGCGGATCGAACCGCCCGCTGTGCCAATCACGCCACTGGCTCGCCTCAGGCCTGACGCCGCGAGGTCGTGCCTGTCCGACCCCACGTCCCACCAGCCCCGCTACCGGCTCGACCCGATGCAGCGGCGGGCGATTTCTGAGGCCATCAGGTCGCTCAAGGCCAAGTCGGACCCCGCACCCCAACTCGTCCTCTACCGGGACCTGCTGCGGCTCAACTGCTACGCCTGCCACGCTCGGGGCAAGACCGGTGGAGTCGGTCCCTCTCGACGGGCGTACTTCGAAACCACCACCCCCGTGGACCTCGGCGACGAGGGCCGGCTACCGCCGTCGCTCTCGGGTGCCGGCCACAAGCTGACGACGACCTGGTTGAAGAAGGTGTTCGAGGGCACCGGCGACGTCCGGCCTCACCTGGGGGCCCGCATGCCGGTGTTTCCCGTCCGCGAGGTGCTTGGGATTCCGCGGCAGTTGGCCGCTGTCGACCGAGGATCCGACACGCCGGCGAGCCGGGTCTTCGGCGACTTCAAGCCGCTGGCGGCCGCCGGACGGACCCTGGTCAACCGTGGCTGTGTGCAGTGCCATCCGATCCGCGGCGAGCGACTGCCGGGGGTGGTCGGCGTCGACCTGGCCGGCACGGCCCAGCGGATCAGGCCCGACTGGATGCGTCGCTTCCTGCTCGATCCCGCCTCGCAAAAGCCCCGCACGCGGATGCCGACATTTTTCCCCAAGGGCAAGACCAACAGCCCCGATGTCCTGGACGGCAACGTCGATCGGCAACTCGCCTCGCTGTGGGCCTACATGGCCGACATCACGCGGCAGCCACTGCCCGAGAAGATCACCCGGGGCAAGGTCGACAATTACGAGCTGGTCCCGAAGCTGCGTCCGCTGGTCTTGCGGACGTTCATGCAGCGGGCCGGCCGCCACGCCATCGCCGTCGGGTTCCCCTCGGGCACCCACTACGCGTTTGACGCCCGCGGTGGCCGGGCCGTCGAGGCCTGGCGCGGCCGGTTCCTGGATGCCCACGCCACCTGGTTCAATCGCTTCATTCCACCAGCGGCACCCCTGGGCACCGACTTGGTCACGCTGCCCGGTGGGCTGGTGATCAACCGCCTGGCCAACGGCGATGCGACCTGGCCCTCGGCACTCGATCCGCTCACCGCCTACCGCTTCGGTGGCTACCGGCTCGACAAGTCCCGAGTCCCCACCCTGCTCTACTCGGTCGGACCGCTGAAGGTCGAGGACCGGATCGAGCCGATATCCGGACAGGGCCTGAAGCGGACGCTGACCATCACCGCGCTGGCCACCACCAAGCCGGGACTGCCGACCGCCTGGATCCGCGGCCTCACTGGCAAGTCGCTGGCCAGCCCGAAAGCAGAGGTCTACACCAACCAGAGCGGCCTGAGTGTCCGGGTCCGGGCCAGGCGAAGTCACCCCGAGAAGCTGGTGACCAGGGGCGGGGTGACCGAATGGAGGATCCCGATCGTGATCAACCGCCGGGCCGTCGTGGAGATCGAGTACCGATGGTAGCCAGGGCAGCTGATCACCGAGGTGGCTGGTGGCCGGAGGTCGCATTGACCGTGATCGTGTCGCTGCTTGGTCCCGCAACCGCCGGTGCCGCCGACGAGTCGGACTATTACCGACTGGTGACGATCATGTCGTCGAAGGCCCCGACGGGGTCGAGGTCGAAGTTCTGGAAGCCGCCACCAAAGGGGCTGGTGCTGGAAGTCAGCGGCATGACGCCCCTGGACAAGCGACGACTGGCGGTGACGATCCGCAAGGGCGAAGTCTGGTTCCTCGACGGCGTCTACGACCTTCCGCCCAAGAACGTCACCTACAAACGATTCGCCGAGGCACTGCACGAGCCGCTGGGGCTGCTGCGGCAGGGCAAGTCGTTCCTGACCGCACAGCGGACCGAGTTGACTCGGATGACCGACACCGACGGAGACGACGTGGCGGATGAGTACCTGTGCGTGAGCAATGGCTGGGGCGTGACCGGCAATTACCACGAATACGCCTACGGCCCCAAGCTCGACCGCAGCGGCAATCTCTGGATGACGCTCAACATCGGCATGGGTTTTCGGGGCAGGCAACCGACGCTGATGGTCCGCAACAAGACGCTCGGCGTGGCCCAGGCTCGCTGGCGAGGCTGGGGAGTCAAGGTCACCCCGCAGGGCAAGCTGGTCCCGGTCTGTGCCGGCATGAGATCTCCGAGTGGACTGGGGGCCAACCGGGCCGGAGACATGTTCTACACCGACCAGCAGGGCAACTGGGTCGGGACCAACTCGTTGCACCATATGCGGACCGGTGCGTTCTTCCATCACCCCGAAGCACTCGCGTCGATGGACCTGCCCGGTTCACCGATCAGGGGCATCACGTCGATTCCCAACGGCGTGCCCTTCCCGCTCGCGGTCAGACGTCTCAAGCAGCTCAAGCCTCCGGCGGTGTGGTTTCCCTACAAGAAGGTCGGCCAATCGGCGACTGACATCGTGCTCGACGACAGCCGTGGCCGGTTTGGACCCTTCGACGGTCAGCTCTTTGTCGGGGAATTCACACTGGCCTCGATCAGCCGAGTCTTCCTCGAAAAAGTCGGCGGCGAATACCAGGGAGCCTGCTTCCGGTTCCGCGAGGGCCTGGCATCGGCCGTGATCCGGCTCGCCCAGGGCCACGACGGCAGTCTGTTTGCCGGGCTGAGTAATCGAGGCTGGAGCAGCCTGGGGACGGCCTCGTATGGACTGCAACGACTGGTCTGGACCGGGCAGACTCCGTTTGAAATGAAGGAGATCCGGGCCCGCCACGACGGGTTCGAACTGGTGATGACACGCCCGGTCGACATCCCCTCGGCCCGAAAACTCTCCGCCTACGCCGTCAACAGCTACACCTACACCTATCACTCGACCTACGGCAGCGACGAGATTCTGAAGAAGGACCTGGCGATCCGCTCGATCGAAGTCAGCGAGGACGGGTTGAGAGTCCGGCTGAGGATCGACGGGCTGAGGGAGATGTTTGTCCACGAACTGCACGCCCTGGGACTCCGCAGCCGCGACGGTCAACCGCTGTTGCACCCGAGGGGCTACTACACGCTCAACCGGATTCCCTCACCGATCCCAGGCAACAAATAACCACTGCCTGACCTACTGCTTTGCTGCTGCCATGATGCAATAGAGTGTCTCGACTCGCTTCTCTGCCACGGTGTCGGCGACCCTCAGGAAGATCTGGCCTCCGCAAATCGTCGGCGACGCATAGACGATGGAACCCAGCTGATTCTGAGCCAACTGCTGGTACCCCTTGGGCGTGGCGCGGTAGACCCAGGTCGTCCCGGCCTCGTTGCTCAGAAAGATCTTGTCTCCGACGAGCGTGGGCGAGGCACTGATCGGAGCCTTCAGCCGGTGCTTCCAGACTTCGCGGCCGGTGCGAGTTTCCCAGCACAGGGCGATGCCGGTGTCGTTGATGGCGTAGACGTGACCCTGGTGCACAAGCAGCGATTGCTCGTGGATGCGGTGAGTGTTCTTCCAGGCGATGCGTGCGGATCCATCGGCCACGATTCCCGCAGCACTGCCACTGGGATAGCCTCCCGCGGCGAACACCATGTTGCCCTCCCAGACCGGGGTCCCGGATGTCTGCATCGCGATCGCCGGCGCGTCCCAGAGCGGCTTACCATTGGCTGGGTTGTAACTGGCCACCATGTCCAGGCCGCCGATCAGCAACTGGTCGCGACCCGCCACTTTGCCGACGATCGGTGACGCGTAATTGGTCTTGCCGACGCGGCTGGTCGCCCAGACCCGCTTGCCGGTGTCACGATCCAGCGCCAGCAGAGTTCCACCGCCCTCGCAGTCGACGGCGATGATCACAGTGTCTCCATAGAGCACCGGTGAAGCGGCGTAGCCATTGGGGTACTTGATCTCGATGAAGGGTGCCGCGGTCGTCGACCAGATGGTCTTGCCATCGAGATCCAGGGCGGTGGCCTCGACGGCGTCGTTGTTGCCAAACAGTACGAACAGCCGACCTCGGTCGCAGGCGATCGTGCTGGTCGCGTAGCTGTTCTTGGGGTTAATCTTCTTCTGCAGGTTGCCGCGGTTCAGCTCCTTGCTCCACAACCGCTTACCCGTGCGGCGGTCAAAACACAGCACCGATTGAGACCTCTTCGACTCGTCGGCCGTCTGCAGGAACACCCGGTTACCGACCACGATCGGCGTCGAGTGGCCTCGACCGGGCACCTCAGCCTTCCAAGCCACGTTTTTCGTATCCGACCACTCGATCGCCACCTCCTGCCCCGCTTCGGCCGAACCGTTGAAGTTCGGACCGCGCCACCAGGGCCAGTCGCCCGTGTTCGCTTTGGGGACCTGGGCCTCAGCCGAGCCGGCAACCACCAGGCAGACCGCAACAACGGCCAGCAGCACATCACTTTGAACGCGTACGATTCGCCCCATCAACTCAGCTCCCCGGTTCTACTTCAGCCAATACGAATACAGGTCGGCAGCGGTCAATTCGAACCGCAATTGTACCGACTTCCCCTTCGGAGTTGCTCCAGCGGCCCGAGGCCACTCGATGAGCACGTCGGTGTGATCGCCGCTGACGACTCGAGACTGTTCGAATCCGGCCAGCGGTTTCCCGTCGTCACCCAGCACACTCACGCGGGCCTGCCCCTTTGGGGCATCCACGTTCAGGTGCAACCGTCGCCCGGCCGGCCAGCGGATCGAACCAGTCACCACGTGGCCGGTGTCCTTGCCGGCACGCAGCGACACGAAACCGTCGCGCCGCAGCGTCGCCACCCCGATCGACGACTCGCCGTACTCGGGACGCTCGCGACGACTCGGCCGGGCCTGCTCGTGGTCCAGCGACAAGCCCGAGTAATAAATGTAGATCGTGTCGTCCTTGACCTGCAGCGGCTGGGCGGCGGTGAAGATGCAGCCGCCGTCCCAGGTCCCTTTCTTGCCATTGGGAATCAGCGTGCCGCGGTTCCCGGCACGTCGCCAGTGGATTCCGTCGCGGCTGCTGGCCAGCTGCACATCCAGCCGGTTGCTGGAATTTTCCCAGAAGAGCCACGGCAGACCGATGTAGGCCCCTTCGTAGATCGTCGTCCCCATGCCGTAGAACTGAGGATTCCCGCCGCGGGACTTCGTATCGGTCGCGTCGGCGGCGAAGACCAGTTGAGACGGACTCCAGTTGATGAAGTCGGTGCTCTGGGAACGAGCGATCCGGCGGCCTCCGGCTCCGAAGCGACCGTAGGCCACAAAGACCTTGCGGAACGGATCCCACATGGCCTGGTGACCGGTGTCGCTGGCCTGGGGAATTACCGGGTTGCCCGGATGATCGGTCCAGCTCTTGCCGTCGGCCGAAAAGCTGACCGACATCGCACTGATGTCCACCGCGACCGGGATCTTGTGCGGGCTGCGGACCGAATGCTCCCAGTAGAAGGCCTTGTAACGTCGTTTGGGATCCCGATCGAGGGGATCGTAGACCACCGCCACCCCTTCGGCGTTCTCTCGCGCGAACCGGCAGAGGTTGTTGTGGCGGGATCCGTTGAAACTGACCAGGCCCAGGTCGGGCAACGTCCAGTTCAACCCGTCTCGACTCTCGGCATAGGCCAGCATCTGGAAGTTGGGGATGCGAGGCTTGCCATCGAGCGTGATGGCCGCCTCATCGGGGAACCTCGACCCGGCCAGGTACCACATCCTGAAGATCTTCTCCTCGGGGAAGTACAACACCGTGCCGTACAACTGGGCCCGGAACTTCTGCCAGGGCCGCTGGTGATGCCGGATCACCGGGTTCCTCGAGTACTTCGTCGGCTGATGCAGCACCGACTCGACCTTGCTGCGAGACGCCACCATCACGTCGTCGAGAAACAACTCGCGGTAGCCCAGGGCGATTCTGCGAGCCGCCTCGCGAGCACCCGGGCTCACGACTCGCGTGCCGCCCCGGTTCAGATAGCAGGCCGGCTTCGATCCCGAAGGCAGCATGCGGCCGGACAACTCGCCCACCAACCCCGCATCCGCCAGGTCCCGCGGCATGCCCGCTGCTCCCAGCAGCGCCAAGCTCGCACAGACGGCCAGGACGCCCGTCGCCCGGCGTACTTGGTTTTTCTCCATCGGAATCCTATCGTCAGGATCGTTGTCCCAAATCTGTCGCCCAGCTCAGCCGACCGTTCTGCCACAGGCTACACCGACCGTGCCGGCCCGAACAGCGGATCCCCCGCCTCGTCGAATGCCTCCCCACCGAGTCCTCAACATGACACGCCGTTCATTCCCCGTCGCGCTGATCGGTCTGCTCGCCCTGCTGCTGGTCGTTCAGAGTGCCTCACCCCTACAGGCCCAGGCCACCGCGAAGTCGAAGAAGCGGCAGCCGCCGGTCGAAAACTACCCGGTCCATGAAGACTCGAAGGTTCAAGCGGGAGTCCCCCAGGGGACCGTGCATGGCCCGATCCGCTGGACCAGCAAGATCTTCTCGGGCACAGTCCGCGACTACTGGATCTACGAGCCGGCCGGCTACGACAAGTCGAAGCCTCATTGCCAGATCGTGGTACAGGACGGCATGGGAGTCGGCCGCAGGTGGAAGATCCCCACGGTGCTCGACAACCTGATCCACAAGAAGTCGATCCCGCCGATGATCGGGATCTTCATCTCGCCTGGGGTCGTCATGCCGGCCCGCAAGGACGCTCAACCCCGCTTCAACCGCAGCTTCGAATACGACGGGATGGGTCCACGGTACGCTTCGTTTCTCGAGAAGGAGATCCTGCCGGAGGTCGCCCGCCGCTTCAATCTCAGCGACGATCCCAACGACCGGATGATCACCGGCAGCAGCAGCGGCGCGATCTGTGCCTTCACCGCCGCCTGGGAACGTCCCGACCTGTTCCGCCGCGTCTTCACCGCCGTGGGCACCTTCGTCTCGCTCAAGGGGGGCAACGAATACCCCGCCCTGGTCCGCAAGTTCGAACCGCGTCCGATCCGGGTCTTCCTGCAGGACGGCCGCAACGACCTGGACATCTTCGGCGGCAGCTGGTGGGAAGCCAACCAGCAGATGCTCGCCTCGCTGAAATGGGCCGGGTACGACGTCAAGCACGCCTGGGGCCAGGGAGGCCACAACAGCAAGCACGCCACCGCGATCCTGCCGGATGTCTTGACGTGGTTGTGGCGAGACTACCCCAGACCGATCACCAACGTCGCCGGTACACCTCGCCGATCGAAAATCATCCTGCCAACAGAAGGCTGGCAGCAGGTCAGCAGCGGGCACAGGTTCACCGAGGGTCCGGCGGTCAGTGACAGCGGGGAGGTCTACTTCAGCGACATCCCCAACAACAGGATTCACAAGATCGGGCTCGACGGCACAGTCAGTCTCTTTGCCAGCGACACCGGCGCCGCTAACGGACTGATGTTCGGACCCGACGGCAAGCTCTACGCCTGTCAGAACGGCAACAAGCAGATCGTCCGCTACGATGCCAGGGGGCAGGCCGAGACGGTTGTCGAAGACGTCACATCCAACGACCTGGTCATCCTGGGTGACCACGGGTACTTCACCGACCCGCCCAACAAGCAGGTCTGGCACTTCACGCTTGCGGGCAAGAAGAAGGTCGTCGCACGCAACATCGCCTTCCCCAACGGCGTGGTCGCCACCACCGACCACGCCTTCCTGCTGGTCACCGACACGCGTGGCCGCTTCAACTACTCGTTCGCCATCCAGCCCGACGGCAGCCTGGCTCATCGACAGCAACACGGTCACCTGCACCGGGGCGATGGCGACAACGACACCGGAGCCGACGGACTGGCCGTCGACACCGAGGGCCGCAGCTACGTGACCACCCGCATGGGAGTGCAGGTGCTCGACCAGCTGGGTCGGGTCCACATCATCCTCTCCAAGCCCGGACCCGGTTGGCTCTCGAACGTCGTCTTCGGCGGCCCGAAACTCGATACGCTTTATGTCACCTGCGGCACAAGCGTCTACCGCCGCAAGGTGGCCACCCGCGGCGTTCGCCCCTGGAAAGGCCCCGCCAAACCTCCCCGCCCACGGCTGTAGCATCCGATGTCCCTGCTTAGTCTCCGCGGCCTGCAATTCACCTTCGGCGGTGAGCCGTTAATCGACGGGATCGACCTCGAGATCGAACGGGGCGAGCGGATTGGGTTGCTGGGCCGCAACGGGACCGGCAAGTCGACCCTGATGAGGCTGATGGCCGGCGAATTGGATGCCGACAACGGCGAGGTGCTGCGGGACCCCAACCTCACCGTCGCACGGCTGGTCCAAGATGTTCCCGCCGACAGCGGGCTGACGGTGAGGAAGATGATCGAGGAGGCTGCGGCCGTGGTTGGGGTCCGCAGCGAGGAATGGCAACTCGAGCAGGCGGTCAATCGAGTGCTGTCGAGGATGTGGCTGGAAGGCTCGGCGCTGTTCGACTCGCTCTCCTCGGGCATGAAACGACGCGTGCTGCTGGCCCGCACCCTGGTCCATGAACCCGACCTGCTGCTGCTCGACGAACCCACCAACCACCTCGACATCGATTCGATCACCTGGCTCGAACAGTTCCTCAGCGTCTACGACGGCACGCTGATGTTCGTCACCCACGACCGCGTCTTCCTGCAGGCGCTGGCAACGCGGATCATCGAGATCGACCGCGGCCATCTCTTCGACTGGCCGTGCGACTATCAGACGTTTCTGAAGCGTCGCGAGGCGTTGCTCGAGGCCGAGGAGAAACACAACGCCGGGTTCGACCGGAAACTGGCCGAGGAAGAGGTCTGGATTCGCACCGGGATCAAGGCGCGTCGTACCCGCAACGAAGGCCGTGTGCGGGCATTGGAGCGGATGCGCGAAGAGCATGGCAGTCGGCGGAAACGCATCGGCGATATCCGCATGCAGGCGACCGAAGCCAACAAGTCGGGCCGACTGGTGCTCGAAGCCACCGACGTCCAATTCCATTACGACACCGACACGGGACCCTTCCCGGTCATCAAGGACCTCTCGCTGCTCGTCTCACGCGGCGACCGCATCGGCATCATCGGACCCAACGGATCGGGCAAGACCACGCTGCTGAAGCTGCTGCTGGGACAACTCGAACCGACCTCCGGATCGATCCGGCACGGGACCCGGCTGCAGGTGATCTACTTCGACCAGTTGCGTGAGCAGATCGATGAGGAGAAGACGGTGGTCGAGAACGTGGGCGAGGGGCAGGAGACCCTGGAGATCAACGGCAAGCCCCGCAACATCTACGGCTACCTCCAGGAATTCCTGTTCACCCCCGAACGGGCACGTCGGCCGGCACGGTATCTCTCGGGAGGCGAACGGAACCGCCTGATGCTGGCCCGCATCCTCAAACGACCCTCCAACATCATGGTCCTCGACGAACCCACCAATGACCTCGATGCCGAGTCACTGGAACTGCTCGAAGAACTCGTCTCCAACTACCCCGGCACCCTGCTGCTGGTCAGCCACGACCGAGCGTTTCTCAACAACCTGGTCACCAGCACACTGGTCTTCGACAGCGACGGGAAGCTCAAGGAATACGCCGGCGGCTACGACGACTACACCCGACAGCTGAAACAGGCCGACCGGTCCGAGTCGCCAGCGGAAGCGGACCCGACTCCCCGGCCGGGCTCTCAAGTCCATTCCGAGTCGGCTCAGAAGCCCCGGAAGCTGAGTTTTCGTGAACAGCAGAGGGCCGACGAGCTATTCGCCGAGATCGAATCACTCGAGAATGAGCAGCAGGAGATCAACGAGGTGATGTCCGACCCCGAGTTCTTCAAGGGGGACGGCGACGAGATTTCCCAGGCGGCATCGCGGTTGAAGGAGATCACCGAGCAGTTGCCCGAGCGGCTGGCCGAATGGGAAGAACTCGAATCTCACCGCTGACTGGGGCTCAGTCTTCGATCGGGTCGGGATCTGCCGAGAGCCGGGCTGTGAGTTCGTCTTCGAGCCCGGCCGCCTCGGCTTCGAAGGCCTGGTCAACATGCGAGATCTGTCGGCAGCCGATCAAGACCGAGGTGACTCCGGCCTGGGCGATCACCCACGACAGGGCCAGGTCGACCAGCGACCGCCCCGTCTGGGCGGCCAGCTCGTCCAGCCGACCCAGTGCCGCCCAACCGGTGTCGTGGAAGTAGATCGGCTGGTGCCCGGGGATCACGTCAAAACGTGTTCCCGAGGGAATGTCCTGGCCCAGGCGATACTTGCCGGTCAGGAATCCGGCCCCCAGCGGGCTGTAGGCCAGCACGCCGACCTGCTGATCGCGACACAATGGCAGCAAGTCCGACTCGATCTCGCGCTGCACCAGGTTGTAAGGTGGCTGCACCGATTCCAGCCTCGGGCCGCCCTCGGCGGCCGAGCGGACCAGGGCATGAGCCATCTGCCAGGCACCCCAGTTGCTGCAGCCGATGTGCTTGACCTTGCCCTGCTCGACCAGAGTGTCCAACGCCGCCAGGGTCTCGTCGACCGGCGTCGTGTCGTCGTAGACGTGCAGCTGGAACAGGTCGATCACGTCGACACCCAGTCGCTGCAGGCTCTCCTCGGCCGAACCAATCACCCGCTCGCGGGTCAACGTGCCCGAGACCTTGGTGGCCAGTACAACCTGGTCCCTGACGCCTCGATCGGCAATCCACTCACCCACCACCCGCTCGGACTCACCGGCTGCATACGCCTCGGCCGTGTCCAGCAGATTGATGCCTCGCTCGAGCGCATGATCAAGCACCGCGAACGATGTCGCCTTGTCGATCTCACGGCCAAATGTCACGCAGCCCAGCCCGATCGAGCTGACTTCCAGCCCTGTCCTTCCCAACGGTCGGTTTTGCACGGTGTTCTCCTTCTCGAGGAGACACGTTGTACCAAAATAGCGCCCGAGTCTCTCGGTCGCCCTCGCATCGTTTCAGGCTGATCGGGCCTGCGTCAGCCGATACAATCATCGGGGCGGGATCGCTTCATCGATTCTCGCCCATCATGCTGCAGCCGGTCCGCTGATCGAGATGTCCCATGAGCAGAGTGCTGCTGATCCTGATCGCCCTGTTGCTGCAGGCGACGGTGCGTGGCGAGACGCCGCCGGAACAGGCCGCCGCGATCAAGGCCCTGCGAGGTCATGCCTCGAACATCCAGAAGAACCGCGATGGCACGGTTCGCTTCGTCCGCTTCAGCAAGCTCTTCGTACGCGACTTCCACCTGGCCCACATTCCCGCCTTTGGGCAGATCGACTACCTGGCCGTCGTCACTCCCCACGTCACCGACGATGGCCTCTCGCACATCCGCGGCCTCACAAACCTCGACACGCTCGTGCTCTCGCACACCCAACTCAGCGACACCGGACTGGCGGTACTCAGGGGACTCGACAAGCTCGAGATCCTCTACCTCGACGACACCCGCATCACCACCGAGGGGCTCCGCCACGTCGCCCCGCTGCCCTCGCTCAAGACGCTCTGGCTGGCCGACACCCGCATCACCAGCAAGGGCCTGGCGACGCTGGCCGGGTTGAAGACACTCGAGGTCCTGAACCTGGCCGGAACTGACGTCGACGATCAGGCCCTGGCCGCGATTGGTCAACTCTCGGCACTCAAGTCGCTGTACCTCGACCGCACGTCGATCACCGGAGCGACGCTGAAGGAACTGGCCGGCCTCGAGAAACTCGAATTCCTGAGCCTGGCCGACACGCCGCTTGGCGACGAGTCCGCCGGACACCTCGCTTCGCTCTCGGCCATCGCGTCGCTGAAACAGATCAACCTCTATCGGACCCGGGTCACCGCGGGGGGGATTACCGCGCTGCGCGACCAGCTCAAGACGCTCTCGGTCACCCTGTCGCCCACGGGCCACCGCAAGCTGACCGCCTTTGAGCGCCTCCGCAAGGGACAGCCGCTGCAGGCGGCACCCAAGGTCAAGTCCTCGGCCCAACCACCCGCCCCCGACGCGACACCTCTCGCACCGGCCCTCACTCGCTTTGCCGCCGCGGATTCCAGGTCGCCGGTGCCCGACTTCCAGCGTCACATCGTGCCGCTGCTGGGCGTTTTGGGCTGCAATGGTCGTGCCTGTCACGGGTCATTCCAGGGACAGGGCGGCTTCACGCTCTCGATGTTCGGATACGACTTCGCCGCCGATCACAAGGAGCTGACCGAGAAGGACCAGGGCCGGATCGACACCCAGTCGCCAAGAATGAGCCTGGTCCTCAGGAAGCCGACCGGGCTGGAAGACCACGGAGGTGAGACCCGGTTTGCCGTCGATGGCTGGGAATACCGCCTGCTGCACAGCTGGATCAAGAACGGTGCCAAGTCCCGGGCAACGCCAGAGAAGATCGTGGCCCTGGAGGTCACTCCACCGCGGATCGTCTTCGACAAGACAGGCGCCGTCGAGCCATTGCGGATCGAAGTGACCTGGGAAAACGGCGAGCGGGAAGACGTGACCTGCCTGGCCAGGTTCGAAGTCAAGGACGACCAGGTGGCGGAGGTGGCTCGAGGAGGACAGGTCACCTGCCGGGGGCCCGGCGACACTCACGTGCTGGTGATGTACGACAACGCCGTGATCCCGGTTCCGGTGATGATGCCGGTCAGCGGCCTGGCCGGGGATGCGTTTCCCAAGGTGCCCACGCCCACCCCGATCGATGAACTGGTCGTCGGTAAACTGAAGCAGCTGGGGATCGAACCCTCGCCGTTGTGCAGCGACGAAGAGTTCCTGCGTCGAGCCTGCATCGACATCGCCGGTACGTTGCCGCACCACCTCGAGATCGACGCGTTCATCAAGGACGACACGCCCGGGAAACGCGAACAGCTCATCGAACGGTTGCTGGGCTCCGAGGCCTACGCCACGTGGTGGAGCATGTTCCTGACCGACCTGACCGGCAGCAACATTCAGCAGATGGGTTCCACCGACATCAACTGGGCGGCCGCCTCGCAGTGGGAAGCGTGGCTCAAGCGACGCGTTGTCGACAACGATGGTTGGGACAAGATCGCCGCGGGGATGCTGCTGGCATCCAGCCGGCGTCCCGACCAGTCGTATCTCGAGTACACCCAGGAACAGAGCAACTACCTGAGGCGAACCGATCCGGTCGATGCCGCCGGTCTCGACTTCCCGATGCACTACTACTGGTTCCGCAGCGACGCCTCCAAGCCACTCGAACGGGCCCTGTCGTTCGGATACATCTTCCTGGGAGTACGGCTGCAGTGTGCGCAGTGCCACAAGCACCCGTTTGACCGCTGGTCCAAGCAGGACTTCGACCAGTTCACCAACGTCTTCAGCCGCGTCCGTACCGGTTCGGCCCCCGACTCGAGCCGCGACGAACTGAACCTCCGTCATCGACTCGGCGTGCCCATCAAGCTCGACACCGCCGCACTGCGTCGGCAGATGTACATGAGGGTCTTCGCCGAGGGATTGCCGATCCCCTACAAGGAGGTCTACATCCAGCCGCCCGGCCCCAAGCCCTCCCCCGCCAGGCTACTCGGCGGCGAAGAACTCGATATCAACGCCTTCGACGATCCCCGTGAACCCCTGGTCGAATGGCTGCTCCGCAAGGACAACCCCTACTTCGCCCGCGCGTTTGTGAACCGGATCTGGAGCCGCTATTTCGGCCGCGGAATCGTCGATCCTCCCGACGACTTCAACGTCGGCAACCCTCCCTCCAACGCCGCACTGCTCGACTGGCTCGCTCGGGAATTCATCAACCACGGCTACGACATGAAGTGGCTGCACCGCACCATCACGCAAAGCCGCACCTACCAGCTCAGTTCCAGCACCACCGCCACCAACGCCGCTGACACGCGACACTTCAGCCATGCCGGTCTCAGGCGACTGCCGTCCGAGGTCATCGTCGACGGCATCCTGCAGGCCACCGCCAACAATGACGTCAACCGCGACCGACTCTCAAACATGGACCAGCGCCGCATCGGCAAGCACCCCGGCAATCTCTCCAAGACCTCCTTCGACTACGCCCTGGGCGTCTTCGGCAAGCCGACCCGCTCGACCAACTGCGACTGCGAGCGAACCAATCAGCCCACGCTGCTGCAGTCCCTCTACACCCGCAACGACTCGGAAATGCTCGAACGGATCGACCGCGACGACGGCTGGGTCTGCCAGGTGGCTCACAACCTGAAGATCCCGCTGCGCTCGCGAAACGGCAGCGGCCCGCCGGTCCGTGCCCGCGGGTCCGCCCTGGGGAATATCGCCGATGAGATCACTCCCGAGTACCTCACCACACAGGCCTACCTGCGGACCCTGGGCCGCAGGCCCTCTGCGGCCGAGACCGCCCGGTGTCAGACTCACTTTGCCGCGAGCCAGGACCTGGTCGAAGGACTGCAGGACCTGATGTGGGCCCTGCTCAACACCCAGGAATTCCTCACCAACCACTAGGAGCTCGTCTCAAGGCCCATCCTGGCCAAGTGCCGAGCTCGAGAACCACTCACATGCCCAAAGCCCCCCTGTCACGCCGCCAGTTGATTCAGGCCGGCCTGTTTTCCACCGCCGGGATGACGATGCCCCTGGCTGCCGGTCGGCTTTTGGCTGATCGCGCCGAGGACCGCACGGCCGACTCAGTGCTGTTCATCAACCTCACCGGTGGCCCGTCGCACCTGGAAACTCTCGACATGAAGCCCGAGGGCCCGGTCGAGCTCCGCGGCGAATTCAAGACGATCCAGACCAAGCTGCCGGGCCTGCAGGCCAGCGAGTACCTGCCCAGGTTCGCCGCGGCGGCCGACCAGTACGCGTTGATCCGCGGCATCAGCCACACCACCGGTGATCATCCCCAGGGACAGCTCTACATCGGCACCGGCAATCGCCCGACACCGGCGCTCAAGTACCCCGCATTGGGATCGATCGTCGCCAAGGAACGGGGCACCGACCCCGCCCTGCCCCCGTTCATATCGGTCCCGCTGACCGACTGGAACGCCGGCTACATGGGCGACTCGTACGCCCCGTTCAACACTAATGTCACGCCCAAGAAGGGCAAGCCGTTCATCGTGCGGGGGATCACGATCCCCGAGGGCGTCTCGGTGGACCGCATCCGCAAGCGATCCAGCCTGCTGGCCGACCTGAACACTCGCTTCAAGAA
>Ga0310124_10001432_pt1 | contig 16644 bp, 28 predicted proteins | sample CB11b_AW_Bot5_MG_FD_203507 | JGI IMG/M metagenome (GOLD analysis project Ga0310124, IMG submission 203507) | Marine microbial communities from Western Arctic Ocean, Canada - CB11b_AW_Bot5 | ecosystem: Environmental > Aquatic > Marine > Oceanic | place: Canada: Western Arctic Ocean | collected... | reverse complement strand
ACTGGGCATTCGAAAGAAGCCCTTCATTGCATAGCATAATTTTCTACAGACCTCTGTGGATCCAACACAGATAGCCGCTAACGTAGGCAACGACCAACACCAAATGAGTTTCCCCAGCTTGGTATTGCCCGCCGTCATTGCCATTTAAAATCCTCTCTAATTGTTGACCAGTCACCGTCGCTTGAAATGTCGATAGAGTTGCCGAAATGCTTTTCTGCAAGTAACAACGCCTTTACAACATATTTGTCGTAAGGTTTATAGTTTGTTTTGCAGAAGTTAAAATACTTTCCATTGGCCGCGAAGCCCAAGGCAACGAGAGCGTCATTGCCCTCTCTTCTTGCTAAAGATTCTACGCGAGAAAAGTAAAACGTTTCATGTCCATCCTCACCTTTGCCGTTAAAACTAACTTCTTGCTCACTGATGATTATCGAATTATCGGGCTTATCACATTCCTCGCATAATACGCCGTCATTGCCCGCTATTTCCGAGCTAAGTTCGTTAGTAAAATTAGCCCAGTTCTCCAGGCTCAATTCGTAATCCTTATTCCAATAATGTGTATAACCCATACCACTACTCCCTATCTATTTGATAAACATATAAATCACTCGTACTAAATTCGTGGTCGAGAAGATCCCACAAACGGGGGCGACACTAATATGCCGCCCCGTAAGCTAGTTTAGTTAGCTGATAACCGTTACTTCGCCATGGAAAGACATCGCGCCTTTTCGTGGCTTAAGATCGACACGTTTCTTATAATAAGCTTCTGCGTCATCTACCATGTCTTTAGTAACCACTAATTCACCCGGATAATTCTTCTCAATTCTCTCCGGTTTTGTAGCACATTCCCTTAGTGTTCTTTGCATATCCTCCCGTACATCGTCCGCAATTTCAGGATGGTAGGTTTCGATATTACCTATCAGCACAGCTAGAACATGCGCGATTGGCAGCTTTAACGGTGGCTTTACTTCTGTGTCGGGCTTCCGCTCAATCGTTCCAACGATGCGAAGAGATATTTCTTCGTCAATCGTACGCAAGCCGGGGGCAATGGTAATGTCTTTTGTTTCCTTAGTGTAATGCTTACCTAAGGCTATTTTTGTTACGTCTTCTATTGTTGTTGTTGTCATCTTGTTAACCTTTCACTAATTGATTTTCAATGTGTTCCACTTCTGCCACAATGGCGTCGCTCCTGCGACTGAATGGACCTAACGTCGGGCCGTCAAATATCCTGGCTCTCCACTTACAGGGCCACAACCGTGTAAAGCCTGCCAGGATACTGGTGTCGTGCACCCACCTACGAATAAGGTGAAACAACGCACGAAGAACCGGATTAACCGGCTCAACGTGCGATGCTCGTTGATGAGAGAGACCAAGCTCATCATCGAAACCTTTATCGTAGATCTTACGGACAGTAGCGTCCCTTTCGATTACGATAGTTCTCATATGCCTAAATTTCTCCTTGATACTTTCTTTTTAATTTTAGGTTGTTGAATAACTGGTTGTTGAATAACTGGTTGTTGAATAACTGGTTGTTCACCAATTGCTGTCTTAACCTTATTGTTTAACTTTTGTAATTGTTGCTTGTATGCAACCGACCGTGCTGTAAATTGGGCAACCCGAAATTTGGTTAAGTAATAGTCTAAATCTAGCGTATCGCTACTTCGACGTTTATCAACGCGTTCAAGTATGAAGTGGTACCTGCTAACTTCACGCTCTGATTTACACGCCTCAAGCTGCTCTGCAACTGCGGCAGAAAAAGCATGCAACTTTTCCGGCTTCGTTATACGATTTAGACGAGTCAGTAATTGAGACGGAGTCATATCAGCTACCCGTTTTCGTGCATGCTCCATATCACGAGTAGTTAAGGACATATTAAACCCCTAGGTTACGTCGACTTACCTTTTTCTTCTCGCCTCGAATAACAAGTTCCTGCGCCAATTTACCTTTCAAATCGGACAGTTGGCCGTGCACAGTATCTCGTCGCAGTCCGTTATTTTTGAGACTGTTAGCAATTGAAGCGCTGGATTCGCCGTGTGCAGACAAAATAGTCTGCACTTGGTCTGAAAACGATTTCAGTGGACTTTGTCCTACGTCCAACAGCCCTTCGAACTTATGCAACTTCTCGCCCATATCAATCAAAGCTTGGATCTGCCCGTCAAACAAACGACAATACTCATCACTCGTTTGGCGAGGCTTTAGACGCGAAGTAAACTCCTCATTAGGAATCAACAATACTTCCGCTGCTGGATTACCCTTCTGATCACGCTTATTCGTTCGTTTTCCATTCTCGTCTGTCTTAACGAGTTGGATTTTCACACGAACAAAGTTCTCCGGAATATCTTCCTTGGCGTCCTCATGACTTTCGAAGAGAACTATTTCCCCATCTCGAAGATGAGCATAATCCGGATCTTCAATCGAAGGATTAACTCGAGTCCGTCGTCCCAGTTGCTTAGTAGCAAGTGTCACCGCATCCAAAAGCGCTTGCGTCATTGCATCACAACAAGCTTGAACCTGCGAAGCAGCTTCAGACTTATATTGCTTAGTTAATGCTTCACGCATTCCCTGCGGCAAATGAGCCGTGCTCAGCATGTGATTAGCTGCTTCAAACGAAGGCGAACGAACACGAATCTTTGACTCCACATAAGCCTGACTCGGATACTTATGTCTAATCAACGACCAGAAATCAGCCAATCGCGTCTTATCGCGTTCTTTAATAGTTTCATACCGTTGCAACAGTCGTTGCCCCCAGTCCATGTAAGAAACCATAATTTCATTAAACTGCGTTACGAACGTTTCAATATTCTCATTGAGAATCATGTAACGTCCTTTATCACGCTCATTGTCTACAATCTGCTTAAGACCACCATTTTCTTCTGCGGTCTTTGCAGCTAGTCCGCGAACAAGTGTTTGCTTCGGAACTGCGTATTTGTTAATGAGCGCGTCAAATCGCTTTTGTACTGCCGCTCCCTCTTTGATAATAGGAAATTCCTTAGGATCAAAGATCTTCAAAGAAGTTTGGATTGCATCTGGGTCCGCATGAGCAGCAGACGCAATGACTTCCATCTCATTCCTAGGAATCGTACGAGATTTGGGCGGACTGCTAATGCTGTGGCAGAAGAATGAACAATTACTGCCTACCCAATTCGCTGCTTGATTCACGTCAATTTCACCCAAATTATCTACCGCATCCTGCGGTGTTTGTGGGTTAGGTTCTTGCGGTTCGTTTTCTGTCATTTCTTCCTCCATCATTTGTAGGAGTAGATCGTCACTCATCGTCCTGGTCCTTTTTACTTTTGTCGTACCATCTCTTAGCAGAGGATGCTGCTATAAACGGGAAAGCTAAAATAATCCCCGTTACCATTCCCGTATATGTCATAGTTTTGTAAATAATTCTCACTGCCTTTGGAGGAGAATGCAAAGACCCCCAACCATTAGATAACGATTGGGGGTCTCTGATTGTTTTCTCTTCCAACGTACCCTTCAAAGGATCGTTAGAAATCATGCTTAATCAACCTTTCTTACACCTCTACGAGGTGCACGAGTAGTGGCTTTAGAACTAGATGTCTTAGTTCTTTTCTGTTTGCGCGGATGCACAAACTTCTCGCCAGTTTCTACGCACATGCAGTCAGCGTTCTCTGCCCATTCAAATAGAACATCTTGCTCCTTTTTACTGTCCCCCTCATAGACGCGTGTGACGTACTTTTCTGCGTCTTTAAGCGGAAGGCGCTGTTGCTCGGCAATAAGGCAACATTCTGCAATCTCACCGACAGTCCAGTTTTCATCGTTTGGCAACTCCTGTTGCTCGAGACAATGACGTTTTCTATACCCTTCCCAGCCCTTATCCTTAGCCTTACGGCCAGGAAAACCGACAACAAAGGTACTCTGAAAACGACCTCCCCTCGTAAACGCAGATGGAATGGAACTAATGTCATTAGCACATCCGAAAATGAACACACTGTCCTGGTCGTTTTGCCAAGTTAGAAGAGTGCCACATACTCGCGAACTGGTTCCTCCATCACCGCTAGATGCCTTTCCTGAATCATCCTTCTTTTCGCTGATGAATCGTTGGTACTCATCAATGCTGAGCATTCCACCAATGTCCCCAATAGTTTTTAGCATCCGAGACAAGTTCTTATCAGTTCGACCTTGCCACTCGCTAAACAACTTACTTGAGTCAATTGAAGTGACGGGCATTCCTAATTCTCCTGCGGTACACTTAATACCGAAAGATTTTCCCGATCCAGGAACACCAACAAACAAGATGCCCTTCATATGACAACGATCTGGTTGAACCACACCTGCGCCCCTACGCATATAAGCTTTAACGCCTTCAAAACCAATCCAGTTTTTGTAACTGAAATAATCTCGCTCAGGACGGAATTGTGCTTCAAAGTCTGTGAGAAGCATCGGATCAAGCCAATGTTCCTTTTTAATCTCGTTATCTAAATATCGAACACGGACTCTAACGTTGCCGTCTGGAACCTGAGTATTCATCTGATGAGTTTCCTCTGCCAAACAAATAACCTCAGGATATTGACTAAACTCGTGATCCGGGACGGGCCACAATATAAACGGATCCATGTCAGCACACCAAAACCCTAAGTCTCGCTTTGCTAACTGTTTCCCTTTATCTCGCAACATGGCGGTCTGGTTCAAAGTCTTATGCTTAGTAAGACATTTGGCCACGGTTCGTTCAGTAGCCGCACGACTCAGGCCGCTAGTGACTTTTATCGTCTTAGTTATCAGTTCCTCGGATATGTCCGAAGCAAACGAACAATCTTCAACAAGATCTGCAATGATGAGCTCTCGCTCGTCATTGTCAGGAAAACCATGTTCAATAGGCGCACAGTACTCGATTAATTCAGACGGAAGTGTTGCACCGGGTTGAACTAACAAAATTGCACAAACGTTAACTTGAGCCCCTATTGCTCGTAAATGATCAATTGCAGCCAATAATGTTGGATCAACATTAGAGTCCGATCCACTAGGCATTAATTGACGATCAAAATACTTCAACACTAATAGTTGAAGAGCTTCATCTCCGGGTTGAACGTCATCGCCCTCCAATCGATTAAGTCGATCCTGCGCTATCTCCATAAAGAACTTGATTGCCGTTAACGCGTCTTCAGCGCCCCGTGATTGCTGGGTAATTCCCAGTTTTGCCAAATCGTCATTTTGTACTTCTGCGCTTCCACTAAACGGCATTCCTTCGGCATCACAAAGTCCTTTAACCGAATCATGAACTGCCAATAAAACCGATTTGTTTACATCTTCCGCTGTTCTGTTTCTGCGATATACCTCTGAAGTAACGTCTTGAACCACTTCTCTCGGTTCAGATGTTTCAATAACAATACAGCCTTCATGACAAACAAAGGCTTCATTTAAATCAGCAGTTAATTTACTCATTCTGTTTCCCTCACTTTATTTGCTTCAGTTTTGTAATAATCAGGTGTCTTTTCATCCTTTTTCGTTTCTTCATTTAACACTTCTTCAAATGGAGCAGTAGCCTTATAACAAGCATTCGGCCCCGTATATCCTACAGGTTGAATCGATTCAACTGCGCCGTCCTTAGCAACAGTTATAAATACTTTTTCACTCATCTTTTTTCTCCGGTAACGGTTGGACATGCGAATCGAAAAACATAGCTCTTACACCAAATTCGGTATAAAGTTTACAGGCGGTAGCAACACATTCATCTTTCTGCCACACATCTAGAACCACTCCTTCGTCGTCCAACTTTACGCTAATGCTTATCGGTTCACTTTTGGCCGTATGCTGCGTCATTACTTCGTTGATCTTCGTTTGAATACTTCCAAAACAATCTAAATAGAGGTATCGATCTTTGAAGGTCATTCTTCTGTCTCCATAAGTATCCTCCCCTCGGGCAGTTGTTCGACACGCTTCACCTTTCTTCCTTCCTTCTTAGCCACATTAGCCATAGCTGCCACGGTGTATCGACGTTTGAGGTCTTGCCCCCAGTCCGTGGTGTGAACTTCCGTCTCTTTACCGTCAGGACCAATTTCCGTCTTGGTATCGTGAACCACCTCTCCTAGTCCTTTAGCATGCATCAGTCCTTGACCATTTTGCCAGGAGTCTGCACTCAACCAATATTCACCTTGTCTAGTGGGATGAGGAATCACACCAATTTCATAAGCCTCACCGTGACGAGAATGATCCTTCTTGTAGCGAATAATAAATTCTGAATCCTTACCGATAAGCTCGTTCTGCTTGTTAAAAGCTTCTTTAAATTGTGCTATTTGGTGCAACTTACGGACATCGGACAACTCAAGTGGTTGCTGTTCGATTTGGAGAGGACTCTCAGGTAGCTCTACCCCAGCTTCTTTTGCCAGTTCTCGTACTTCTTCCCACGAGAGATTCATCTCTTTAACCATGTAGATCATGGCCTGAAGTTGGTAAACAGGCGTAGGCGCAGAGTCACCTACAACAGTGCCGTACCATTTGTACGTATTACTTCTAACTAACTCTAACTCCGGACATCCTTCTATTTCATATTCAGGTAGTCCTTTTACAGCCCTAAACAATGCTTCAATATCTGTAACCTTTATTTTTCCAGCTGACACATGACTCATATTACCTTCTCCTTTTCGCTTTTTAAATCTTGGACATAATAATCTAATGTGTCCCAAGTAATGCCTAGTGATGCATCATGTTTGTTTGCTGCGTAACAAAGAATTTGAACTGCTTCATCTTTTGTCATCCATTCTTTCTCATCTCCCGGATGGGCCATGGTTAATACATCATCTACATCCCACACAATTGCTATTTTATCCTGCCACACTTGTCCCATACACTCGGCAGCCTGCTTGATTACGTAATCTTTAGGTAGCTCAGGATCTGATATAAACAACCACCCTGCCTTTTCCAATTTCTTAGCCATCTCTTCTAAAATATGTTTTGCTAACCCACTCATGCTATATCTCCATAAAAAAAGCCCGCGAACCAGACGGTGTGCGGGCCTCATGCCAAACTTTTTTGATTAATCTTCTTCGTCCTCTTCCGGCAAAAATTCCAACGTGTCTAACACGTCCTCCCACGCATCGTCCCATTCATAGGCCCAATGCTCTGCATCGTCGTAAACATTATCATCATGAGGCGGTGGTGTGGATAGACTTGACATGCTCTTTTCCCGTTGAAATCCGTTTCATTAAAGTTTCCTTATCCCCTTCCTTCATTGGAAGGACTCGTAGTTGTTCGTGTAGATCACGGAAATTAGCATACAGGAACATTTTCATGTCATCCATTTTTTGTTGTTGGAGTTCATAAATTGCCTGATACATTTCCGGATCATCTGACCATGTATCTCGAACAAAAGACGTTTCGTCCAGTCCGGATACGTTTAAAATATCAGGGGCTTTGAGAAACCCCTCTTCAGTGAGAGTTTGACGTATATACTCAAGAATTTCCGCAGAAAAATTTGTGTCGTATGCTGCATCTTCTTGTTCTGGTGGCCACAACAAAAATGATTCCGATATACCCCAAAGTATTTCAGAAACATCAGCAGGGTCAAATTCATCGTGTTCTGCGTTATCACCGCTCAGAATATTACACAATTCGACAAATCTAACAGGATCTTGATAAAAGTAATTTGTAGTAACAATAGTAATAGCCGACATTAGTTTGTCTAGATTACTGTCTGGCAGCGTAACAGAGAAATCCTCTTCGAGTTGCATTCGGATAGCGGCTGCTGACCATTCAAGTGCCTCATGACCATAGGTATCTGTAAGCAGAAGCAACAACACTGTCGCGTACGTCTCATCTGATCCCAGGAAGGATCGTAGAACCGCACGTGAGTTAGGCGTTGCGCTCCCTGACGTAGCAGAACGCATCAACAAACTCGCAGTTTTAGCGGCTAACATCAAAAGCTTCCTTATCCCCACTCATATGTCTAACTCGATATTCCATTCTAGCGTATAACTGCGTCACGTCACACATGATATGAGTAATACTATATTCAGGTAATTGTTCCACTTCCTCGTATTCTTGTAGATCAAAGAAGCACTCTTTACCTGAACATGACACCCAACGCCCGTCGCATATCACTAAAGTAAATACAGACACTTCCGCGTTATTAAGTGTATTTGCGAAAGATTCTAACGGATTGTCAATAGCAGACAGTAATTGATATATCTGCGCGTCCGTAAATAACCCCAGGTGCGCGACCCAATCGGCCACGGCCATTTTTAATCCGACTAATGGTTCTATCTCATCTTCCGGGGAAACATCAATGTCTAAGCTCTTAAGTAACCGTTTAGATTGGCTCTCGTCTAAAATTGTTAAACATTTTCGCCATTGATCAACGGTCATAGCATACGGCCACGCACTTCAATTTCAACGCGATATGCCGCAGGTTGACGAGCAGGAGCTTGTGGCGGCATATTGTAATGTTCAGTTCCGATGACTTCCCCTTGCTGATTGACGGCAAATGGAGACAATTTAGTATTCCCAAGTCCGGGGCCAGAAATGCCGTTTTCATGCGCCCATTCTCGTGCAATTTCCCAGCCTTTAATTGTAAGCTCGTCTTGAGCTTTCGCAAAATCTCGTAAATCACTCTGAACGGTTACGGTTGCTGTGGCGTCAGAAGTTACTTTCGATTCTGATTCGACTACTTCTAGCGACATTTGTTGTCTCCTTTTTGTACTGATAGCTAAAGGTAAGATACGAGTAATGTAACATATTACACGCAATTCGTCCTGCATGGAATACGGCAAACGTAGGGAACTGTTCCTTACAGTTTGTCCGCAATTCCATGCAGGACTGATGATGCATTTCAGCGATCACCCATCTACCTCTTATCGACCCCTTCGCCCCCTGCGCCCTCGAGCGCCTCCGAGTGGGACAAATCTGTTAGTGCTGGCTTTAACAGCATCTCGTACCACATTTACCGACGTTACAACACACATTTTCATTACGCCGACGACGATCCCAGCACTATGCTGAATAACTTGCTCGCCGTTTTTAATGCCAGCTTGAAACGGAGTCTTCTTTTTTGCAGTCATGTGATTTTCCTTTCACTAAACAACTAAACAGTGGTTAACAAAGGTTCCGTAGATGGTACTCGGAGGATATTAAATATCTTATCCCCATTCAGTTGGACGCGAGTACGACTACCGTTATTACGTATTAGCAACTTCAGTGCGAAAAAATCTTCAGCGACCTTGGCCGCTGCTTCTTCCGTGAAATCATGTTCAGCCATTAAATAATCCGCAAAAATTGTCGGCTGAATACAAATCTGTATGTCCTCTCGTTTTTCTTTCTTAGATTCTTTTCCAGGAAAAGAAAGACATAGTCCTCCACTCCGACCACGATAAATTTCTTCGTTCGGCTTATTCATTTCAAACTCCCTGGACGGAATCCCACCACTCATCTGCATGGTCAGGCAACCACTCTTTAGCAGAGTGTTTTTCCGCTTGAGCAAGTGCCACATAATGAGCTAATGGCTGTCCTTTGTTAGGTAACTTCGCTTGGCCATTAGCCAAACGAGTTTGGGGTAACAAAGACTCCAGCATTGCCGGAACCTCTGTCTTTTTAATTCTTGCCGTTACAACACGGCGTTCAAAACGCTCAACTGGCCACGGAACTCCATTCGACGCATTCCTTAACAAATTCTTTTCAGCGTGGGCGTCGAGATTCTCGCCTTCTTTTGCCGCCTTCTCTACAGCCTCCTCCTCTTGGCATTTGACACATTTGGTGATGCCTTCCTTCACGTGGGTACACATCTTTCGATCCTTTCGACGTAAACAAAAAAAAAACCCGCCAGAACCATTGGATTCTGACGGGCGAGTGTTGGTGCGCTCCATGCGCATTACGGCCTACATGGCCCGTAAACTCTGGGACGATCGCCACATGGTAGCAGAGCAACTCGTCGAGTTGCGCTACGCCGTGCGACAGCTCGAAGAGAGGAATCTAGAGGGATTGGTCATTGCCGAATTCGGCACGACCATTCACCAGTTCCTTGATCGAGCAGATGATCTTCTGGCACAATACGAGGCTGATCTGGAAACCTAAGAAGTGATGAAGGATAAGATCCTTCAACTAATAATGACGCAAAAACACCTGAAATTTAGATGTTCGCATATCAACTAAAAATTAAACCAACCAACCGGCAAAGCCCAATGCCAGCTACGACTATAGCAGCCAACATAACCATTGCCACTCCAACTTCTACAAGCGTGAAACCAGAACAATTGCGGGGCCGGGAACCTGGGTACATATTTTCTCCTTGAAAAAAAAGTGGTGATTGTGCCAACCCTATACTCTCCGGCGTTTCCACCTTGTAGGCGTGATTGGACTTGCCGCTGTGCGACTATGACGCCTCGTTGTTTGTATATGCTTGGCATGGCAGGGACTCGAACCCGCATCTTTCCTGTATAACTACCACAAGGTGACTAACCCTTGTGGCTACACAAATCGAAGTAGTCAACTCCTATCTGTGTAAGTATTTCAGAAATGTGTTACCAATTAACACTACACGCCCATAGATAGTGAAGCAGATAAGGATTACTAATTGTAACTGACCGGTCAGCTTTTATATGAGGCGACATGTCACATTCCTAGGGACTAGTACCCGTCATGTCAGGTTATCCGCCGCCAGTAATCCTTATCTGCCTCACTAAAAAAGAAAAAATAGTGGCCAGCCTCTCTATCATGGTACAGACTAAGCATTCAAGCTAGCCAGCCAACGACAAAAAACCACAAAGTGTGGCACCTCCCTTGTTTAGCCCGGAAGGCTGGCTTTACTCTCCACACCGTGTACACAGTGTGTGTGAGCTGCCGCTTGGTCAGACTACGGGTGCCTAGGAGTACAAATTCACCCCGGACGGACAATACAAGTGTAAGCGTAGCCTGACCACGTCGCCTTACACAGGGTTGAGAACTTTCGGCGCGTCCGCCAGCGCGTCCCAACCTCCAGCTGTTCGACAAAAAACACTTAAACGTCATCAGTGTGAGTGTGACGTACAATACTTTTCACCACACACGGTTTCCAATCCACTCCCGCCGCCAACTTAGCGACGAACCCACCCTTGTGGGCGAACACGACACCTTCTTTGCCCTCTAGCAAAGAGAAGTCGATCCGGGGATCATCATTTCTCCGAAACAGGGAAAGCCCATCACCCCTGTCATCTTGCGTGACAGTAACAGCAACGGTTTCGCCTTCCTCTTCCAAAGCCTCGTTGGTTTGAATCCACGATTCTAATCCCATCACAGGATTTTTATCGCGTTTGATGACCGTTGCATCCACAACTACCAAACCTTTAACCATGATTCCTGGTCGATGGTACAGCCGGTGTACGCGGGCCCACTTATCCAAGACCTTATGCCGCTCAACCACCTCATTGAGATAGTCAAGCTTCTCTTTGCCAATGCGGTACATCAAATCCCAGAGTGGATTCAACCCACACGAAGACGAGATCTCTCCATGCCCCTCGAACCATCGCAGAACGGTGGTTTCGATCGGACTCACCCCGGCAAAGAGGGCCTCAGGATTTGACCCCAACTTCTCTGCCGTGGCGAACGGACCCTTGGAATCCAGCAACTCGCTGAACTCCAGCCATCCCCAGATGGACCGGGCCTTCTCGACGTCGATACCAAGATAGGGAAGTATCAACGTAATTGAACACTCCGGAGCGGCATCTCGATCAAACTGATGGTGGTCGAAGTTCAGAAGCTCGGGCTCATGTCGACCACCCTGATCCAGAACGATCACGTTTGGATCGTTCAAATCTCCTTCTACGTCTCCAGCCCTTGATCCATCAAAGAGAACGCGTCGTTCGATTCCACGACCCACTTTATCTGCTGCAATCAACAGACAGCAACTTAAGAACTCATCTAGGTGGGCTGATCCAGGATGTGTCACAACAACCGGCTTTCGTCGCCGCTTATGAGGATGTGTCACAACAGTCTTCATATGCTAGCTCCTTGCTTAAATTTGGGTTACAGGTTTCCGTGTTTTTCGATTTCTTCTTGAAGATCCCAACTGGATCGTTCAAATCTCCTTCTACGATCGCCCATCCAGGCTGGGTCGAGATCTTCGCGGATATCCCTAAGAGTTATCCACATACCGAATATCCAAACGCGATCGGACAACGCCGACTCTTCTGCCTCTGCGGCTAACTTATCCCTAAGCGCGGGATAATTGCCTACTTCCCACTTCACTCGCCCCTCCTTGTCGGCGGACTCCACCAAACTAAGGAAGGTCAAAAGTTTCTCGTGTAAACTCTTATCCACTTGGTCAATGTGCACCGTACACTTGACCTTATCCAACAGATCGTCGTGACCATAGCCACGTCTCAGCTCTGTGTTGCACCACGTGGCCTCGTACGGAATACCATCCAGATGCTCTCTACGGCACCCAAAATAGAACATCCCCTCCTCAAGATCGCTCAACTGAATATCCCACTTCGCCGGATTGGCATCTCGATCGCTCAACTGAATATCCGAATCGCTCCTCAGCCACCCCTTCATAACTGACGTCATCGAAATCAAATGTCGCATTTCTCTTTCCTTAAAAGAAGTAACGAGCCATTTCCCGGAACGTCCGGAAAAAAATCCCGCCCCAAGAAGATTTTCCCTGGGGCGGGGTATGAAAAGAATGAATGTCATGGCAAGGAGTCGAACCCTGCAACACCTGCGACAAAGCACAAGGGTAAAGCCTTACCCTCCCACACACCCCCGCAAGTCTAGCTAAGACTTACGACTCGTGGACTTTTTACTTTGAAGGACTTATCAGATGTCATCAAGTCACCGAATAACAGTGACCTACCCACGATCATGACAAAGAAAAAAAGACCCGCCCCAAGAAGATTTCCCTGGGGCGGTGTATAAAAAGATATAATTCAGCACTCCCACTTGCGACTGAGCCTGTCACATTGTTTCTTGATTTCTTCTGCTGTTCCTTCCTCGTCCCACGTGGGACCGACAAAATCCTCAATGAGAAGTTGGACCTTTTCCTCGATAAGCTTCGAAGACGGGATCGATAGTAATCGCCGATCTTTGGCAGTATGATCGTTCTTGAGATACATCAAAGCCATGATGACGATATCTCTCTCCTGAGCATCGAAATAAGTACGATTTTCATACATCTACATCTCCTTTACAAAAGCCATTCATCAGGGAATTGAACCCTGCTATTGGGGTCGCCACACCCAATATGTCACCAGACTGAAAAGCTTACTCTATTGCTTAGCGATTTAATTTCTCAATATAGGTGGTAGAAGAAAGGGATCGTTCTTGGATACCGCGTACCTTTATGTTTGGGTAGTCGCCCCTTTCGAGGCGGTCCCTGCCCGTTAATGCCAGACCTCCTTCCGGGAGTTTGTGACAGCGGGTACATTCATACGCTTATGAACCAAGAACGATCCCTTCCTTCTAATTACTCTGGCCAAAATGCCACGGCAAGGAGTCGCACCTTACAACATCCGCTATCAAAGTATAGGGCAAACCTACCCGATGTTACTTCCTCAAGCCCAGCTAAGACTTTCCGGATTGTGTCCTTCTGTACTTTTAATAGGGTTCACAGATGTCATCACTACGATCGTGGCAAAACAATCAACCTCAGATCCACGGGGTGTTGAAGGATACAGAGGATGTGGCAATAGCCTCATCCACCTCCGACAGGAACGCTGTCAGTTCCTGCCGTACCGGATCCTTTTCCGGCAAGCTCCGCTGCAAAGCGGCTATGATCTCCGGGCGATCTCCGGGCGTAAGATTCAGCAACCCTTGAAGAAGGGTTAAAACCGACTCCGCTGCGGTGGACAGCGACGGCATTGATTCACTGGTAGACAACTCGTCAGATTGTCGTTCCAACATTACCATAGTATTTAGCTCCTTGCTAAGAAGGGGTAACAAAAAAAAAGCCCAATGAAGGGCTTGGCGTGATAAACAAGGGTTACACACCGTCAAAGCAATGACCATCATCCAGTGCAAAGTCACCGCCCATGTCGTTGTCGTACCCCTCTTGGCAATCAACGCAGATTGCGTCATCTTCCTGGTCGTCTTCGGTACTAGCTTCTTGAACTTCACAGCCGCACTCTTCGCATTTGATTGTCATAATTTTTAGCTCCATGCTAAAAGGGGAAAAAAAAGGCCCGGTAAAGGGCCAGTGAAAGTAAAAGAAGTGTCACACTAGCTACGTTTAACGCCCAGCTTGGCGACCCCAGAGCACACTTCCATTATCTGCACGTTTGGCCATAGAGGAGTACATTTCCTCACGGGCACTTACGTCGTACAGCATCCCCCGTGGAAGGCAGCTTTACGCTGTCATTCCTACCACGGTCGATCTCGTGTGTTGAAGATTTGCAGCATGATTTCTCTTCACATGCTGCTGCTCCGTGCTCTTGAGCTCAGAGGCTCGCCTAATGGTCACACGGACAGCCAGGACCTAGGGACTGGCATTTAAACTGCATATACTCCGCGCCCGAGCAGGCTTTCGGCAGCTAGTTGCCAAAGTAATAAAAAAGACCCTATAAAGGGCCCAGGAATCCTAAGATTCCCTTCAACTAATAATGACGCAAAAACACCCAAAATTTAGGTGTTTTTGCGTCCCTTCAAACTAGAACGTTCCCCCATCTTTCATGCGATCATAAACCTCTTCCGTACACACGAAAGAAAAGTCGATCCACGTATGCGTGACAAACCGTGGGTACGGAGCGTCACACATACGGACATCGATCCCCGTATGCGTAACAAACCGTGGGTACGGCACGATAGTCGTCTGGATACCATCGTCACACGGCTCGTTCGTGTGTCTCACGAGGTACGAAATCTCTTGCACCCCCGCAGCATGCAGAGCCGACAACGAGGATTCCATCCGATCCTCCGCCACAGTCACTTTATATCTACATGTCGTTAGTGATGCTTGTGCTGTTTGAGTCATCTGAGTGTCCTTTCAATATTTACTTGTTCCTCTGCTTGACGAACCATTACATCCCATACTCCTTGGGCATCACTACGAGTCATGCCCTGTACCTCCAACTCTCGAATCTTTTCGTCCTCTTTGACCACTTCCATAGCCTTGTCGTGGCTCAGACCTTCTGACCTGAGCCTGCCATATAATGTCATTACCATGTCCTCGTCACGCCGTGGCAAACTTCCCACGACAAGTTGTGCTCCGGGACCACTTGCTTCACCGTGAAGTTCGTGGTGGTTGCACAGCCCGAAGCAAACAGAAGTAAAGCGATTAGTATCATCCGTGAAATCATCATACCCTCCTTGTTGTTTAAATTGTACTATTTACTACTCCCAGTGCATTTCAAGCATATAGTGCTTCATCATCGTATCACTCAGGTCGCTATAGAAGACAGCTTCCGATTGGTATTTGTGTCGATCCTTATCCCAATCTTCTAAGTCTGAACGATACTCCGAAAGAGCTTCCAATATATGATGCTTGACGTCAAAAAAGTCATCCTTGTGATCCAAGAGATACCCTTCAGCCTCCATAAGCCTTTCGGCTAATTGCTGGTTAAAACAACCAATATCGGTGGCTCGGCGGTGGGATTGGCAGGATGCCAACGGGCATGTCGAGTCACACCTCCCGCGATTAATGGCATAGCACGCAAGTTGGTAATTATCCAACTGGTCAAACAGCATCCGAAGATCAGTCACGGTAACTATCGGGTCTGATTCCTCCTCTCCGGTATCGGCCTCTAGGATCTTCCTAAAGCCAATGTAGCTGGCACAATCCTTCACCTGCTCTTCCCAATCATCGGGAAACGGACATCGCGTAAATTGCCGTAACAACTGATCGAAATCAGTTGCAACCAGCTTATTCAGCGATCTTACATCAATGCTCGGGATGGTTGTTCCCGGCGGAAACCGCCGGATATGTGCCCAAGTACTAAGAATTTTCAGGGCTTGTTCTGGAGCTGAATGCTCCCCGTCGAACCACGCTGGATGCTCGTCGTGACGTATCTCCGGCCACCAAGTAACTGCGGGAGAACTGCCGTAACCTACTACATCTGAAAGAGTCGGCTTACCGTCCTTACCGGAGAAGTTCCAGCCCTGCCCGCTCCCGAATGGCGTCGATTTAGATATGGTCATAATTAGCTCCTTGCAAATGTGTTTAACAGGGTGAAGCCTCCGGGCCAGTCATCTACGAACTCACCTTCCTTATTCAGTTGCATGTGTTTGCCACTACGCCACTCCGGCGTGTCACTACGATACAGAATGATTTTCACATCCTTGTCGCACAGTGTACCGTTCCGGATTTGTTGCTGGACGCTCAAAACAACAAGCTCCGACACAGTGTAAATGTTCTGCGTCCAGGTGTGTGTTACACCGCTATCGTCCGTGTACGAGGGACTAAAAAGATACTCTAAGCTGCCCATGATTTCCTCCGGCGTACACGGTACGTGTTCCCAAAACATATCGCCATGATCCGTTTGCCAAATCATTTGCCCATGAGTAAGTTCGGGAAACCACTCATGTTTGACTCGCGATATGCCATCGTCGTAATTCCTACAGTCGTCGCGGTCTTCATAAGTCCAGGGCCCGTTAATGCCGAGGCCCCCGAAGATGCAATGAGCGGATTGATTTGAAAAATGAATTACTAACATGTTACTAGCTCCTTGCTTGCAAAAAGTACATGTAATAAAAAAAGCCCCACAAGCGGCTGTACATACCACTCGTAAG
>Ga0310124_10001431_pt1 | contig 16655 bp, 16 predicted proteins | sample CB11b_AW_Bot5_MG_FD_203507 | JGI IMG/M metagenome (GOLD analysis project Ga0310124, IMG submission 203507) | Marine microbial communities from Western Arctic Ocean, Canada - CB11b_AW_Bot5 | ecosystem: Environmental > Aquatic > Marine > Oceanic | place: Canada: Western Arctic Ocean | collected... | reverse complement strand
GAACCGTTCATCCACGAGGTAAACGGGCACACCTGAGCGTTCCTCGAGCTTGCTCGCGGCTTCGCGTACCGTTCGGGTCCAGTCGGTATCATGCCCGGACGGTGCCAGAGGAAGGCCCATCACAATCCCCTGGACCTCATACTGCTCCGCGAGGTCCTGGAGTGTGCGGAGGGGCATTCGCTTGCCGGCACGCCTTCGAAGCGTGGGCAGCGGTTGGGCGATGACGCCGGTAGGATCGCTCACCGCGACGCCCACACGTCGTTCCCCGAGGTCGATTCCCAGAACGCGCATATCCCCCTGTGCGATTGTTCCGATAGATTGCCCTATGACGGTTGCAACGCCTAGCTGAATATAAACCCGAATCGAGGGCATACGTCTAAGTAAGATACGGGCGTGACCGATGCCTGACAGCTAGACCCACGACAGGACAGGACCCACGATGGGGCTGGACCACGTAAGGAGTCGGGAATGGATTACGATCATGAGGCGCATTCCATGACGTTCGTGTCGGGCTTTCTTCTGGGCGCGATGGTCGGAGCGGGCATCGCATTGCTTGCGGCTCCGGAGGCCGGCATGAGGACGCGCAAGCGGATTCGCCGGGTCGCTGGAGAGTTTAGGGATTCAGCCGGAGATCAGCGGGAAGACCTGGCGGAGGGTGTGAAGGACAGAGTGGACGACGACGTGCGGGGTGCCCGCAAGCGCTTCTTGGTGAAGCGGGACGCTTAGCGACGAAACTGCTTCCTCAGTTCGTCGGAACTCGGAACAGGCCGAAATCGTCCGTGTCGCAATACTCCGTGGGTTCGGTGCCCGGAAGGAACATTTCCAACATCTGGTCCTCCTGGGGGCACCACTGTGAGGCGAGTTTTCCGGTGGTCCGGTCGACGAGCCGTGTCGCCAGGGCGTCGGGGATCTCCCATGGCTCAGGGATCGGAAGCGTCGGCTCCCGCAATTCCTGGTCGAGAGCGTCCGGATCTCCGTAGTACACGCGCCGCATGAAGTTGCCCCACACCGGGGCCGGGGCGCCGGCACCGGTCGCGTTCGGCCAGATCTGCTGAGGACGGTCCATCCCGAACCAGACCGTCGCGAGCAAGTTCGGCGTAAAACCGGTGAACCAGATGTCCGTGCCGTCGTTGGTCGTGCCGGTCTTGCCGCCCGCCACGACTTCTCTTGAGAGCCCCGCCGCGACTCTGATCGCATTGTATCCGGTTCCCGCTTCCACCACGCTCTGAAGCATGGAGATCATCACGCGAGCCACCAGGGGGTCGAGGACCTCCGTGCGCTCCGGTTGCGGGTCCCAGAGGATCCGGCCTTGCGCGTCCTCCACCCGTAGAATCGGGAAGGGTCGCACCTTGGTGCCCTGGTTCGCGAAAGTGGAATAGGCCTCGGCCAGCTCGAGGGGTCTCACCTCCACCGCTCCGATGGCCGTGGATGGGAAACGCTCGATCTCGCTTCGAATCCCCATACGCCGCGCGGTCTGGGCCACGCTCTCGAGTCCGATTTCCTGCGCCAGCTTGATGGCGATCAGATTCTGAGATTTCATCAGGCCCGTACGAATGGTCATCGGACCCTCGAAGCGACCGTCATAGTTGCGGGGCCTCCACTCCGTTCCGTCGGCTTGCATCGTAACGTAGGGGCCATCAAGAACCACATAGGTCGGGGGGATGCGGCTGCCTATGGCGGCCGTGTAAACGAACGGCTTGAAGCCAGAACCGGCTTGGCGGAGCGCCTGCGTCGCGCGGTTGAACTTTGAGAGGCCGAAGTCTCGGCCACCGATCATCGCACGGACCGATCCGGTCCAGGGGTCGAGAGCGACGAAGAGCCCCTCCACGTACCCGGTCGAGTCGGGCAGCACCACCCCCGCAGCGAGGGAATCCTGGTACGCTGCATATGTCATGTGCCTGAATCCGGCCCGGGCCTCGATCCCAGCCCACCCTTCCTGCATGGATTTCTCCGCGGCCCTCTGCATCGGCACGTCGAGGGTCGTGTATACGTTGAGTCCTGCTGTGTAGAGTTGGCTCCCGAAGCGGTCTTGCAGGATTATTCGGACCCACTCCTCGAAGTACGGCGCGAGACTCCCGCCCTGGAACGCACGTTCGGTCGGAAGCGGAGCGTTCGCGTAACGCTCGAAGTCCTCTCCTGGGATGACGCCCTGGTCGACCATTCGCCGGAGCACGAGCCGCCTCCGGCTTTCGGCGTTCTCTTGGCTCCGAAGAGGACTGTAAAACTCCGGGCGATTGGGAATCGCGGCGAGGAGGGCGGCCTCCGCCGGGTTGAGGTCGGCGGCGTTCTTTGCAAAGTAGTTTCTTGCCGCGGTCTGGATTCCCCACCAACCATGCCCGTAGTTGATCTCGTTCATGTAAGCTTCGAGGATCTGATCCTTCGTGTACGCACGCTCGAGGTTGAAGGCCACCTGCAACTCTTTGAGCTTCCGTATGACGGTTCTCCAGATCACTCGACGCTCGGATCCCACCCGGGTCTCGAACATGTTGCGGGCGAGCTGCTGAGTGATCGTGCTTCCTCCACCCTGGACCCGGCTTTGGCCGGTGAGAACGCCTACGACCGCGCGTGCGAATCCGCGCGGATCGATACCGTGGTGATCGTAGAAGCGCTTGTCCTCCACAGCCACGAATGCTTGGGACACGTATTCTGGGAGGGCGTTGATGGACACGGGCGTCCGGCGCTCAACGCCGAGTTCCGCGAGCAGTCGTCCATCGTGACTGTAAAGCTTGCTTGCTTGCTGGGGTTCGAACGTCTGGATCTGTGCGATCGACGGGCAGTCGGAGCAGACGTTCCGCCACGTACCCCAGGCCGCGCCTACGCCGAGCCCCAAGAAGAGAAGCGTGCTGAGGCCCAAGACACGGGGATCCCACAGCATTTTGATCACGGACATCGATCCTCCCGTTGTATCGCGGTCGTCCTCGATTTTCTGACTCTGGTCCACCCACCCGACGCTGTGATAGATACTGTCCACGTACCTGATGAGAGGCCCCTAGGGTCCATCCAAGTGAACACGGTCTCGACCATACCGTTGGCCTCACCGGTCGAGTCCGTTCCGTCTCCCTTAACACGGTAGCACCTTTTGTGCCAGCGATCCGACCCTTGACCTTGGTTGCGGTGTCCGTCAACATCATTTTTTCGGTACATTCCGAACGTTCACCCTCGTTCGGCCCTCTGCGCCTCCAACAACGGGAAGCCGGATTTGAAGCACAGTACTCGACGCGTAGAGAAGCCCTGGGGGTACGAACTCATCTGGGCGGACACGAGCGAGTACGTAGGCAAACTCCTGCACATTCAAGCGGGTGAGGCCCTCTCGCTGCAGTACCACGAGCGAAAAGACGAGACGATCCACCTACTCTCAGGCGAGATGCGTTTCTCTGCCGGGAGTTCTGAGGCCGACCTCGAGGAAATCGAATTGAGGGCTGGTGAGAGCTTCTACCTTGCAACGGGAACCGTGCACCGCATGGTCGCGATCACGGACTGTGACGTTCTCGAGGCATCGACCCCGCATCTGGATGACGTCGTTCGGTTGGAGGACCGGTATGGAAGAGTGCCCGCCGATGGGTGACCTCCCCCGGAAATGGGTCTGGGTCCGGAGTCGGTACACGTTGGCGCCCTTGTTTCTGTCGATCCTCCTCGTGAGTCTGGGGTGCCGCGGTTCAGTAGACGACGCGCTCGTGACCTCCTCCGATCCAAGGCTTGCGAGTATCGCGGTTCGGATCCTGCCAGAGTTGGCGTCCCGCTCGGGAATGGAGCTTCGGGCCCCCGTTCGTGTCGAGCGCCGCTCTCGGGTGGATCTCGAGCGGTACCTGGAGTTCAAGATCGACGACGAGTTCCCGGAGGATCGGGCGGCGCTACTCTCTGAGGCCTATTGGCTCCTCGGTCTCGTACCCCAAGACATGGATCTGAGGGGCACGCTCAAGGGCATCTATCTGGAACAGATCGCAGGTTTTTACGATCCCGACTCCACGACACTGTTCGTACTCGACGACCAGCCCGACGAGGAGATCGAGGCGCTCCTGGTCCACGAATTGGTCCACGCCATCCAGGACCAGAGCATGGATCTGGATGCCATCACGGCTCCCGGCCTGAGTAGCGACCGGCGCGCTGCGGCACAGGCGGCGATCGAGGGCCATGCGACTCTGGTGATGTTCGATTTCTTGATGCAGGACCAGGGGTCGGTGGCATCGGACCTCATGGATGTGCCAGATTTCTCCGAACGCCTGGGCCCGGCTTTGGAGGCGGCGCGATCCCAGTCTCCGGCTCTTGCCGAAGCGCCTCTCGTCTTGCAGGAGGCCGTTCTGTTTCCATATCGAGGCGGAGTGGGGTTCGTCGAGGCTCTCTGGAAGGACCGGGGTGGCCGTCCGCCACCGTTCGGTCCTGACCTTCCGAGCTCGACAGAGCAGGTTCTTCACCCTGAGAATTTCGCGGGAGGGCAGCGGGACATGGCTCGCGATGTCGACGTGTCGGTGGAAGCTGGGTGGAGTCGCCTATACGAGGACACGTTGGGCGAGCTGGAACTCGGCATTCTGTTGGAGACGGTGGGCGGTTCACGTGCCATGGCGCTCGGCTGGGGAGGTGATCGTTACGTTCTCATCGATGACGGCGACGGACATCGTTCGCTCGCTTGGTTCGGGGTTTGGGACACCCCGCAACAGCGCGATAGATTCGTCCGTGAATTGGAGCCTCGCTTGTTCGCGCTCCCCAAGCCGGCCTCGCTGACGGCGCTGGAGATTGGGGGCCTTCCTGCAACCAGCCTGTTGGTCGGGGATGTGCCCGATGTAACCGCGTCCTTGGGGGCCCTCTGACGTTGGATCGCGAATGACCGACCAGGCAGCCCCGATTACCGTCATGACAAGCGGCGCCTCAGGGCCCTACCCGGTGCTTGTGGGCCGTGGTCTACTCAGTGAGTTGGCTCCGTTGCTCGAGGAGTACGCCCCCGCCCATCGGTACGCTCTGGTGTCCGATTCGAATGTCGCGGCGCTCTACGGAGAGTCCACGGTCCTTCACTTGAGGGATGCAGGCTTGGGGGCCGAACTCTTCACGTTCGAGGCAGGCGAGCGAAACAAGAATCGAGCGAGGTGGTCGCAACTGACCGATGGCCTCCTGCGTGCCGGATTCGGCAGGGACTCATGCTTGATCGCGATGGGTGGGGGCGTAACGGGTGACCTCAGTGGCTTCGTCGCCGCCACGTACATGAGAGGCATCCCCGTCGTACAGGTTCCAACGAGCCTCGTGGCGATGATCGACGCGTCTATCGGTGGGAAGACCGGAGTGGATGTCGAGGCCGGCAAGAATCTGGTCGGAGCGTTCCACCCCCCGAATCTGGTCGTAGCGGATCCGGACGTCGTCGCAACGCTGCCGGGGGCTGAGCGGGCCCAGGGGATGATCGAAGCGGTAAAACACGGCGCGATCATGGATGACGCTTACTTCGCCGAACTCGACCGAGAGATGCCGGCGATTCTGGACGGAGAGGCCACTGCGCTCGAGCGCGTGGTGGCGCGGTCGGTGGAACTGAAATCTGCCGTGGTGTCGGAGGACGAGCGGGAGGCCGGCCGGAGGGAGATCCTCAACTTCGGTCATACCCTCGGCCACGCGATCGAGGCGGCGTGTTCTTTTCGTGTTCCCCACGGGACCGCAGTGGCGTCCGGTATGATCCTGGAGGCTCGCCTTGGAGTGTCGCTTGGAGTGACCGGCCCAGACGTGGTCCAGCGACTCGAGCAAGTGATCGACCGTGTGGGTCTTCCGAGCAGTATCCCTGATTCTGCCGCGCCGGATGACATCATGACCTATCTTGCCTCTGATAAGAAAGTTCGCCATGGGCGGACGCGCTTCGTTTTGCTTTCTGAGATTGGAGCGGTCCACCCTGCCGACGGGTCGTGGAGTCATCCCGTGGACGACCAGATCGTGTCGGACCTAGTCAACGCTTACGCTCCCAAGACGTGAACCCCTCGGATTCGGATCCGGTACCAGACAAATCGAAGCCGGTCGAGTCGGCCGTAGGACGATCGGCCGATCTCACCTTACCGGCCGCCCTGGCATCGCGTGCAACGACGGATCCAGAGGACGTCTTCCTGATCCACGGAGACGAGTCGGTCACGTTCGGGCAACTGGAGACTCGCGCGGAGGCCCTGGCCGCGTCGCTTCATGGTCTGGGTATCGAGCCCGGGGATAGGGTGGCCGTCGTCATGCCCTCGTGGCCGGAGTTCGTCATCTCGATGTTCGCTGTGGCCAAGTTGGGGGCCGTCCTGGTGCCGTTGAATCCGAGACTGCCGGCCGACGATCTGAGGTATACTCTCCGCCATTCCGAGGCGGTGGCGGCGATTACGGCAGAGACCCTCGAAGACGTCGATTTCCTCCAGCTCTTCGAGGAACTGCTGGTACAGCTTCCGGATCTCCAGTACCTCATCACGGTGGGTAGGGAGGACCTCTGGTACGATGACCGCGTCTTTCAGTTCGAGGATCTTCTCTCCGCCGGGGGTGGACGGGACTACTCCGCCACGTCACCGCCGTCGGCAAACGACCTTTTTGCCATCGTATACACGGCCGGCACCACCGGGAAGCCCAAAGGCGTCGAGCTGACGCACGCCAATCTCTTGCAGGTGGCGGGGAGTACGGCGGACGCCCTGGGGCTGTGCCCAGATGATCGCGTGGTGGGCATTATGGCCTTGTTCCACGTGTTCGGACTGGGACCTGGAATCCTCGGGTCCCTCTTGTCGGGGGCGGCACTCCTTCTCCAGGATGAGTTTGGACCGGCCGGCGCTTTGGACCTCGTGGAGCGCCATCGGGCGACGGTGCACTATGGGGTACCGACGCTTTTCGTCTCAGAACTCCGGGAGCAGACGAAGGCCCCGAGAGATCTCAGCTTTCTTCGTCGTGGCTTGGTAGCGGGAGCACCCGTTTCCGACGAGCTCGTGAAGGCGGTACAGGAGAAGATCTGCCCCGAACTCTTGATCGCCTACTCTCTCACCGAGACGTCTTCAACCGTGTGTGTCACTCGACCGGACGATCCGCAGTCGAAGCGTATCTTCACGGTCGGTCGTCCCCTCGAGAACAACCTCGTCCGGATCGTGGACCCGGATGGAGCCGAGTTGCCCGTGGAGAGCGTGGGCGAGATCGCGGTCAGTGGTCCAGGGGTCATGCGCGGGTATTACCGGCAACCGCGCGAGACATCCGATTCGCTCGACCAGGATGGATACTTTCTTACGGGTGATTTGGGGATGGAGGATGAGGAGGGTTTCATTCATTTGGTCGGCCGTAAGAAAGAGGTTATCATTCGAAGTGGTTCAAACGTATACCCCCGGGAGGTTGAGGATCGACTTCAATCGCACCCGGCCATACGCGAGGCCATGGTGGCTGGAGTCCCGGACGAGCTTTTGGGAGAGGCCATCTGCGCGTGCGTCCTCCCGGAGGAGGGTGCCATCGTGACCGGCCCAGAAATTCAAGACTGGTGCTCGGTCACACTCGCCGCCTACAAAGTGCCCGACGTCGTCCAGTTCATGGACGAATTCCCGCTGACGGGAACCGGAAGGGTCCAGCGGGGCGAGTTGTCGCACCTCATTCGAGCGGCGCACGCAGAACCAAAGACATGAAGGATCGCCGGGCACTCTGAGCAGTGACCCCCCTGACTCCTTCCAGATCCGAGACGTCGCGACGCGACGTGACGGACTGGCATGAATCGGGAGGTCTCGCGAGTGCGGCCGGCTACAATTTTCGCGAGAAGGAGAAAAATATGAGTCAGTACGTTCAGGCCCCCCACGTAGAGGGACCCAGTAAAGCACCGGCCGGTGCTCCCAACGCGGCCCTCCTCATCGACTTTGATAACGTCACGATGGGGATGCGCAGTGATCTCTCCAAGGAACTGAAGAGCCTACTCCAAACGGACATCATCCGCGGCAAAGTGACCGTTCAGCGGGCTTATGCCGACTGGCGGCGCTATCCGCAGTATATCGTCCCGCTTTCCGAGGCGTCGGTCGATTTGATCTTCGCGCCCGCTTACGGGAGTTCGAAGAAGAACGCGACGGACCTTCGCATGGCGATCGACGGGATGGAACTGGTCTTCATCCGACCGGAAATCGGCACTTTCATTCTTCTCACCGGTGACTCCGATTTTTCGAGCTTGGTGCTGAAGCTCAAGGAGTACGGAAAGTATGTGATCGGTGTGGGCATCGAGGAGTCCAGTTCGGACATTCTGGTTCAGAACTGCGACGAATACTACTCGTACACGAGCCTCACGGGGCTTCGGAAAACCACGGATATCGGCCACAGCGCCAATGATCCGTGGGATCTCGTGGAGAAGGCGGTGAGCCGCATGACCACGAGGGGTGACGTCATGCGATCCGACCGCCTCAAGCAGGTGATGTTGGAGCTCGACGGCAGGTTCAGCGAGGGAAACTTCGGGTTCAGTAAGTTTTCCAAGTTCGTCGCCGAGGCCGCCAATCGGGGTCTTCTCAAGCTCCACAAGCTTGAAAACGGACAGTACGAGGTTCGGCCCGGCTCTGGTCGGGGGCCGGCCGACGATTCGGCAGCCACGAGAGGGCCCAAGGAAAGGAGCCGCCCGCCCGCACGAAGGGGGAGGCCGGTGAGGGCCCCGCGGAGCGACCAGGCCGTACCTGAGGAGGCCAGGAAGGATCCGGAGGGCTCGAGCCCTCCGGGAGGACTCGAAGCCGAGCCGCTACGTTCGGCCTACGATCTGATGCTTGGGTGCCTTCGGAGCCTCAAGGAGGCGGGGAAGGACTCGGCTCGCGACTCAGACGTCAAACGAAAGATGTTGGCGGCAAACAGGGGCTTCGATGAGGGGGAGTTGGGCTTCGGTAAGTTCAGCCGGTTCCTACAGCAGGCTGAGGAGCATGGCGTGATCTCCCTCGAAAAGACGGCGATGGGCAACTATCGCGTATCGCTTGCGGATTCCGGGGCCACGAGTCCGCCGACCCCGCAGACGCCTTCGCCGTCCGCGCCGGCTCAGGATGCTTCTTCGCAATCCGTAACGACCCAGGATGTGCCTTCGCTTGGGGGGGGCGGATCCGCCGGGCGACTCGGGCCCCGTGGGGGCTCCGGAGGTCGTAAAGAAACGGACGGCCCGATGCTTCTCGAGGGTCAGATCGTGGGCAAGGCTGGTGGATCGCCCGTTCGCCCCGCGGCCGGAGCCCGCACCGGTGTTGGCGGCCTCAGTTTGCCCACCAATGAGCGGGCAATCGTGAGCTATCTGGCGAACTCCTACGGAGGGGTCGGTACCAAGACGGCCGAATCCTTGGTTGAGGCCTTCGGGGCGGACGTCTTCCTCGTGTTCGAGACCGAACCCGGGCGGGTGGCTGAGATCGTCCCCCGCCGCGCGCCTCAGGTGTTGGCCGAATGGAGAGCCGACTTCGAACGGCGGTCTGCGAAGTCCCGGAATCAAGAAGAAGTCCCGTCAGAGCCTGAGACGAAGGTGGAGCCGGTCCTGGTGAAGGAACTCGGGGGCGGGACCCGCGGGTCAGGCGTCGAGAACGTGCCGCCTCTGAGTTCCTCGCCCTCGTCGGCCGCGATAGGCGATTCTTCTTCCTCAGCGCTGGCCCCCGTTTCTTCTTCGTCGGCTCCGGCATCCAGGTCCGGTGGGGCTCGACGTAGGACACGACGCACTCCGAGGCGTCCACCTTCCTCCGGTTCGGACGAATAGGGCTCGCACAGGCTCGAACGGACACCTGGCGTGCCGGCCTCGCCTGAGGTGCTTACGACCGCTCTGTGGAGCGGCACACCTGGGCGGGGTGCGTTCAACCACGCCTTTTTCGACCGACCCGCGGAGAGTGTCGCCCCCGATCTACTCGGGGCACGACTCGTGTCGACCGTCGACGGGCGACGCACGACAGGCATCATCGTCGAAGTCGAGGCTTACATCGGCCAGGGTGATCCAGCTTCCCACGCGGCGACGCGTATTGGTCGGACGCGACGCAACGCTTCGATGTTTGGGCCACCGGGAACGGCTTATGTGTACCTGAGCTATGGCGTACATTGGTGCCTGAATGTGGTTACCGGGGCGATCGGAAGTCCCTGCGCCGTGCTCATACGGGCCGTCGATCCGATAGAGGGCTCTGATGTCATGGCGGCCCGGAGAGGCCGGAAGCGGGATTTGACCTCAGGCCCCGGGCGAGTGGGGCAGGCGTTTGGAATCACCCATGCCTTGGACGGGCATGATTTTTCGTCGACTCCCCTGAGGCTTCTCCAAGGCTGGCCGACCGCGCCGGCGTCGATGGACGTGTCCCCCCGCATCGGTGTGAGCCGGGCTCAGGACTGGCCGCTCCGCTTTTTTGTTCGAGGGGGGCCCTCCGTGTCCCGCGTGCGCCGGTCTCCGCCGCTTGAGCGGTCCCGTCCCCTCGGATAGATTCGTTGCCAAGTCGTTGTACTGCAACCGATTGGAGTGAATGATCTTGGATGTTATCGTCTGCGTGAAGCGAGTTCCAGATACCGAAACACGCGTTCGCTTTTCTTATGGGGCCACGGTGATCGAACCTGAGGGGGTCAAGTATATCGTGAGCCCTTATGACGAGTTCGCGCTCGAAGCCGCCCTCCGAACGAGCGAGGCCGGCGAGGGCGGGCGGGTCACTGTAATGACGCTCGGCCCTGAGGATTCCCAAGAGACGCTTCGGGCTAGTCTCGCGGCCGGGGCCGATGCGGCTGTGCTAGTGAGGGTGCAAGGGGCCGTGACCATGGACGGGCTGGCCACGGCCAAGGTGTTGGCGGCGGAGCTGGAGACTCGAGATGAGCAGCTCGTGCTTTTCGGCGTCAAGGCGGGAGACTACGATCAGCAGCAGGTCGGCCCGATGGTGGCGGCGCTACTCGGTCGCCCATGCGCATCGAATGTCACGGGCTTCGAGGTGGGCGAGAGCGTGATACGGTGCGTTCGCGACGTCGAGGGGGGTAGCGAGGTGGTAGAGCTGGACCTTCCGGCGGTTGTGACCCTCACGAAAGGGGCGTTCGAGCTACGGTACGCGTCACTCAAGGGGATCATGGCCGCGAAGAAGAAACCGCTCGAAATAAAGGATGCCGATCTTCCGGACGGCAGGCTCACGGTCGAGCGGCTCGATTATCCGCCGGAACGAGCGGAAGGACGCATCGTCGGCGAGGGGGTTGAGGCCGTGCCTGAGTTGGTTCGGATCCTTCGCGACGAAGCGAATGTCCTGTGATGACTAGGGAAGAGTAACATGGGCGATGTGCTCGCGATTGCCGAGCAGGGAGATGGGGAGATCCGGCCTGTGGCCAATGAGGTGGTCACGGTGGCCGCTGCGGTCGCTGAGGGGCTGGGAGGGACGGCCCACGCGTTGCTTCTCGGGGGGGCCGGGGTTGGAGAGAAGGCCGGCGACTTGGGGAGCTTCGGGGCGGAGGTCGTGCGGGTCGGTGAGGACCCCGCCCTCGAGGGCTATGTGCCTGAGACTTATGCGGCGGTGATCGCGGAGGTAGTCAGTTCACACGGCTACTCGGCGGTGCTCTTCGCGGCCACAGCGATTGGAAAGGATCTCGCGCCCCGTGTGGCCGCTCTGATCGATGCCCCCCTCGCCTCCGACGTGACCCATCTGGAGACGGACGGTGGTAGGCTCGTGGGAATACGGCCCATCTATGGAGGGAAGGCGATGGCTCGGGTCGGATTCGAGGCATCGCCGGCCATCCTTTCCTTGAGGCCGAACGCATTCGGAACGAACGGATATCGGGGCGACGGAAGGATCGAACTCTTCACCGCGGCCATCCCTCACGGCGTGCGAACGCGGATCGTGGACTTTCAGGCCGCCCAAGGTGGATCCGTCGACGTTTCGGAGGCGAGCGTGATCGTTTCCGGGGGACGGGGCATGAAGGGGCCGGAGCATTGGAGCCTCCTCGAGGATCTGCAAAGTGCTTTGGGCCCCGGTACGGCCTTGGGCGCTTCCAGGGCCGTCGTGGACGCAGGATGGCGGCCTCACGGCGAACAGGTGGGTCAGACGGGAAAGACCGTCGCACCGAGACTCTATTTCGCGGTCGGCATTTCAGGTGCCATCCAGCATCTCGCCGGAATGAGAACTTCTCAGACCATCGTTGCCATCAACAAGGATCCCGCCGCACCGATTTTCGCGGTGGCGGACTACGGTATCGTGGGCGACGCGTTCGAGGTCCTCCCGCGGCTCACTGCGGAGATCGCTGCCCTGCGCGAGGTGGGCTAGGCTTCTTCAACAGTCTTCTAAAGTCACTGCCCAGGAGGGCCCCCCAGCATTGCGACGGGGTCCACTTGACGGCCGCGACCCCGGATCTCGAAGTGCAGATGCGGTCCCGTCGCGTTTCCCGACTGTCCGCTCAACCCCAAGGACTCCTCTCTCGTAACGGCCTGGCCCTCGGCCACGAGAATCTCGGACAGGTGTGCGTAGATGGTGAGCACCTCGTCTCCGTGATCCACCCAGACCACGAGTCCGTAGTCGGTCATCGTGCCGGTAAAGCTCACTTGTCCATTCGACATGGCGTACACCGGCGTGCCGGTGGACACGACGATATCGACGCCTCTATGGATGGTCGCGCCACCGGACTCGAATCGGACTCCGAAGGGCGCGATGAGCGGTCCCTCGACGGGCCAACGAGGAAGCCCGCATCCAAGCATTCCGAGCGCCGTCGTCGCGGCGAGCATTCGCCCGGAGGACCACGTCATTCGGCGGCCCGGTTCCTCGTGTCCGTCGGTGTGGAAGAGAACCCGCGGGGATCGTCGAGGAGCATCACGTCGACCGGAGCCCCACGGGGGATCACGGCCACTCCGGTGGGAATGATGGCGAGCCCGTCGGCCGCCCCGAGACTCCCGACGAGCCCTGAGCCTTGAGGCCCGGTGAGCGAGGCCTGGAGCTCAGCACCCAAGCCGCTCAAGCGCACCCGGAGAAATCCGGTGAGGTCCTCCGCCGTCGTGAGATCTACTGCCGCCAGCGCTGAGACGGTCGGTCGGCCCAGCCGAGAGTGGCCCCCTAGCGCCAGCAAAAAGGGCCGGACGAAGAGCTCGAAGGTCACGAAGGTGGACGCGGGGTTGCCGGGGAGACCGAAGACGGCCTGGCCGCCGCCGCCCTCCCTGGGCAAACGGCCGAAGCTCATCGGGCTCCCCGGCCGGATCTTGACCCTCCAGAACTCCAACTCCAGGCCAAGGTCCTCGAGGACGGTCTTGAAGAGGTCGCCCTCTCCCATGGAGGCCCCGCCGATCGTGACCAGCACGTCGGCGTCTGCAGCTTTGGCGAGGTGCTGCTGAATGTCTTCCCGGTCGTCTCTAGCGATGCCCATGCGCAACGGCGTCCCGCCGGCCGCTCGGACCGCAGCAGACGCGTAGTGGCTATTACTTTCTGGGATTCCGTGGGGGTCTAGCGACGGGTAATCGAGGTCGACGAGTTCGTTCCCGCTCGCCAGGATGGCCACCGTGGGTCGGCGGTGGACTGAGACCGTCGGCACGCGGGCCGCAGCGAGCACGGCGATCTGGCCGGGACCCAGTCCGGCGCCGGACTCCAGTGCGACAGCACCCTTGAGCCAATCCTGCCCCGCCGGTCGTACATGGCGACCTCGATCACGGTCGGAGTAGATGTGAAGACGTCCTTCGCCCGTCTCTTCTCGATCGGTGTCCTCGACCCGAATCACCGTGTCGGCACCTTCCGGGACTTCGCCCCCGGTCATTATCCTTACCGCTTCGGCGGGGCCGACGGTGCCCTCGAAGCGTGCTCCCGCGTGGACCACGCCGGTGACCGTCACGACGGCGGGATGTTCCTTGGTGGCTCCCGCCACGTCTTCGCTTTGGACGGCGTATCCATCCATGGCGCTGTTGTCCCATGGAGGAAGTCGCGTCGGCGCCAGGACATCCTGGGTGAGCGCGCGACCGAGCGCCGCCTCGAGTGGTACGACCACAGGGGGAAGAGGCGACGAGTGACTGAGGACACGTTCGAGCGCCGCGTCGAACGAAACCCAATCGCCAGTCCTGGACTCGAAATCCGGCATGGGTCTCAAAAGCGCCAAGCGACCCCGAGCCTGAGGGTTTTCGCTGATACCCACTCACCCTCAGTGTTGTTACCGTCAGGATCGTTGTCTACCGTCAGCCATCCCACTGGCGTTGCGATCTTCCACAGGTTCACTACGCCGTCCAGGCGGAGAGAGACTTTGTCGGCAAGATGAAAACTGGTGCCTCCGCCAAACGTTCCGGTAAAGCGAGTGCCGAAGTTGTACCATTCGTCTTCGGGCATGTCCGTGGTCAACTCCAGAACGTGATCCGTGTATGTGGCGAGGGCCAACCCTCCGCCGAAGAGGACGAAGGGCTGGAGCCTGCGCCACGCTCGCTGACCGGTCAAGTTGATGCGGAGCCGCATGTCGACGAGGGCAATGTTGAGGTCGGTCCTCCCCAGGGAGCGGTCATCCTCCGGTCGCGACACGTCGAGGACGTCCCGCTTCGACCTGAACAACGTTCCGTCGACATCCAGATTCAATGCACCGCCGAAGGCGACGGCGTAGCGGCCACCAAACGTGGTGCCGTCGTGAGGACCCAGCCCGAGTTGGCCGGGATTGAGGTCGCTCTTCCCCGCGAATATCGCCCATGCTTGTCCGTGTTCGATAAACGTGTAGGGGGAGGGGATGCTCTGACCCGCGGCTGTGGAGTGGGCTGCCGCGCTGAGAAGCAAAATCGATGGGACGACGAGTTTGAGGAGGGGCATGGAGCGCGTGAAGAATCCGGTTGTGGGAATTGACGGCCAGCACTCGCCTGAACACATTCGTCAAAGCTGAGTGACTGCGTACCCTGGAGGCCGCCAAGATCGTCCTTTCAACACCGTCTGTCGAGGATCGTTTCAGTAAGATGATTGCTTGTGCCCGGCGCCGGGGGATTCCTGGGATCCTTTGTATTCTCTGGCCCCTGTTGGCGATTGCTGAGTTCGCTGAGGCCCAGTCAGCGACGTTGACCACACAGGAAAACTTCCGCGCGACGCGGAATGGGACACTGCTGGGGCAGCTTCGGGCCGGCATGAGTCTGGAAGTCCTGGAGTTGACGGACGATTGGGTGCAGTTCGATCTCGACGGATGGGTCTGGACCCAATCCCTTCAGGCGGTCAACCGAGGAAATTTCGACTTGGTGGTCTCCGCCCAGGGCGGCGAGAACATCCGAGGTGCGGCGGGCGGAGAGGTCCTCGGCCATTTGGATCAGGGCACGCTTCTCGAGACCGTGGAGCGGGTCGCCGGCTGGGCTCGCGTGAGTAGGCGAGCTTGGGTGTGGAGAGGATCTGTGGCCTTGTTCGGCTCAGATTCATCCAGTGGTTCTGCGGACCGGTCCCGCCTCAGGGTGCCCTCCACTGTGGTTGATGGCCAGGAATTGGCTTTGGGTGGCTCAGCCGATTCTCCGATTCTCAGTGCCCCCGACGGAGACACGCTGGCCGTTTCGGGTCCAAGCACGAACCTGCGAGTCCTGGCGAGGGAGGGGAACTGGGCCCGAGTTCGCTTGGAGGGGTGGATATGGCTCCCGCAGGGTTCAGAAGGGGGCGTCGAGGCGTCGATCCGTACGGATGTGACGCTCGAAGACGTAGCGGCGGCTCCGGATGATTTCCGTGGCGAAGTACTCCAGTGGGACCTTCAGTTCATTTCACTGGAACGAGCTGAGGAGATTCGGACGGACTTCTTCGTGACGGAGCCGTTTCTTCTGACCAGGATGGGGGACGGCGACGAGGGGTTCGTCTACGTAGCTGTCCCGCCGGAGCGGCTCGGAGAGGCTCAGGGCCTTAGCCCTTTGGAGCGAATTCGCGTCGTCGGGCGCGTACGGACCGGGTCCGCGCGGCTAACGGGCAGTCCGATTCTCGAATTGCTATCCCTGGATAGAATCCCCGAGTGACTTTGCGGTTCCGGCGGCAGGTCCTGTCGGGACTCGTCGTTTGGGTGCCCTTACACAAACGACGTGCCTCAGGTTTGGGTCCGTCAGTGGCCGGATCTGTTTTCCGACTGGAGCGCCGCGCTTGAGCTGGAGCACCAGGTCTCCTTGCGAGGGCCTTTGCCCTTCTGCAATGAGCTCCTTTTCCTTGGGTTCGACTTGCTAGAGGCTCTCGAGCTGGTCGGAGGTGGGCTCCCTTCGACACCCCCGGTGCGTGATTCAGGTGATTTCTCGGACCAGGGACGTCTTTGGTCCGCCTCCGGAGCGTATTTCCTGATTGGGACGGGAGACGGGGGCGTGGCGCTCAGTCCGTCCGGTCTCAGCGGAGGCCCGGTGTCCCGTAATAGCGGGCTGCGATTGAAGTTGATCCGGTTGTTCTGACGCGGGAGCTGCCGGTCGCGGGCCGTGTCGGGAGGTGAATCTTCTCCGGAACGAACGCGTAGTATGGAGTGTCTACCTCCGGAGGAGGACCCATTCGACGAGGGCCGATGCGCTGTACCACCTGTGGTGAGTTTCTAAAGGAGCACGAAGGCGCCTGCCCCACGTGTGGGGCGGTGGTCTCACCGCGTCCCGTGATGGGGCCCATGGGCGTCGAAGTACGCAGTTGCCCCCGATGCGGCCACGTGGGGACCGGCGTAAAGTACTTTCAGCGGCCCGGTCATATGGCCTTGCTCCTCGGAATTTCCGTTTTCACCTATGGGTTCGGAGGCTTGGCCTATTACTTCGCCCGGCGTAAGCGCCGAATCTGTGGGGAGTGTGGCTTGGGGTGGGAAAATGCTCGGACCCTGGGCCCTGGGGT
>Ga0310124_10001427_pt1 | contig 16686 bp, 8 predicted proteins | sample CB11b_AW_Bot5_MG_FD_203507 | JGI IMG/M metagenome (GOLD analysis project Ga0310124, IMG submission 203507) | Marine microbial communities from Western Arctic Ocean, Canada - CB11b_AW_Bot5 | ecosystem: Environmental > Aquatic > Marine > Oceanic | place: Canada: Western Arctic Ocean | collected... | reverse complement strand
TTTCCCCATGTGAGAGTAGGACATCGCCAGGCTTTAAATTAAATCTTTAGGTTGACCGACCTGGGGATATGGACGCTCACTTGGTGAGTTGACCACTGCGGAGTGGTAGTTCAGTTGGTTAGAATACCGGCCTGTCACGCCGGGGGTCGCGGGTTCGAGTCCCGTCCACTCCGCCACTTATTCGATAACCTCGCCTAGTGCGAGGTTTTTTCGAATCTGAAGTAATAAAAATTTTTAGGGGTGTAGCTCCAATTGGCAGAGCAGCGGATTCCAAATCCGCGTGTTGGGAGTTCGAATCTCTCCACCCCTGCCATATACGAAGCCTCAGCAGAAATGCTGAGGCTTTTTTGTATCTATTGCTTCTACGAAGCAATATTGAGAGCAGGAACGCCAGCCCGGTCGACTCTCCGGAGTACCGGCTCAGTTCAGTCCTACCATATTTAAGGCTCTAGACTGCGCGTCCCGGCAGAAATGCTAGAGCCTTTTTTATGCCTGTCACCTTTAATGTAACGCTAGAAGTATTAAGTGCTACTCTAGCTCCCTCTATTTAATCGAATCGCTTAATACCTACTAAATACAACCTTGCTGTATTTAAAGGCTTAGTCGAACACTAGAGCTTTCTGTTCAACACTCATCTCGCTGCGTAGTTTCTGATAATGACTAAAGCTATGACTGCTAGACTTTGAGTCTTATTATTTTCTCCGGAAGGAATGCTTATACAGCTGAAGTCTGTTCTAGTGGGTAGACTCGCTAGCGCTGCAAAAAAACGAGTTCTTTGCATAGCCTCACTTCCGGAAAGATTGCTGGCTAAGAGCGTTTTATCATATCGTCGTCAGCGTGATTAAACACCATTCGTCTTCGCTTTAGTCCCGATTAAATCTAAGGTTTACCCAACATAAAGGCTTTTGGTTGCTTCAATAACAGTGCAGTAAACGCCGTGGTAAGTTCTATTGTTTATGTATACCTTTCAACTAGATCTTCAGTGAGGAAATCGGCGAATCTGACTTTCATTAGATATAAAAAAGGCCACCTAAATTAGGCAGCCTAGTTTGATATTTTGAGATGTTAATCCAATTCTTTCTCAGCTTGTTTCGCTTTCTCTATCATTGGAGTAATTGTTGAACCTTGGACTAAGATTGAGAACACAACAACAGCGTATGTCATGACAAGGATAATCTCTTTAACATCTATTGCCTTGTCTTCAATCACCCAGATACCTGAAGGGATTGAAAGTGCCATGGCTAGAGCTAGTCCACCACGCAAACCACCCCAAGTTAAGATCTTGATTGACCAAGGGTTGTAAGTTCTAAAGCGTTTGAATCCGATATAAGACAAGAAAACACTTAGGTAGCGTGCACTTAGCACTAGAGGTACTGCGAACGCCATTAAGATCCAGTCTTCTTGGTGGAATTTGAATAACAACATCGACATGCCGATCAATAAGAACAATACGCCATTTAAGAATTCATCTATTAATTCCCAGAAGTGGTCTAAGTGATCCTCACTCTCTTTCGAGAACCCAATAAAGCGCGTCCAGTTGCCAATCATGATACCTGATACCACCATTGCTAACGGTCCTGATACATGTAGGACTTCAGCAAAGGCATAACCAGCTGTAGGAATACCTATGGTTAATAGCAACTCCATCGAGTGGTCATCGGTGTTGCTGATTAGGTAATGGAATATTAAACCTAGAACAAAGCCATAGACGATACCACCGATAGCCTCTTGGACGAATAACATGGTCACGCTACCTACAGTCGGTGCTTCTGTACCGAACGCAATGGTAAATAGGGTAACGAAGATCACTAGGCCAAAACCATCGTTGAATAGAGATTCTCCCTCGATTTGAGTAGAGATTCGTCTGGGTGCATCGAGCTTCTTCACTATTGCTAATACAGCGATTGGATCGGTTGGAGAGATTAGAGAACCAAAAAGTAAGCAATAAATTAAGTCAAATTGAATACCGATAAACTGACAGAATCCATACAGTACAAAGCCAATAAAGAATGTCGAAAACAGTGTAGCGCCAAGAGCGAGTACCGTTATTTCCCATTTCTGATCTTTTAGATTAGGTAATTTAATCCCCAAACCACCTGCAAAGAGTAAGAATCCCAGTATTCCTTTCAGGAGGAAATCTTCAAAGTTGATACTGGCAACGGTTTCTGAGGCGATGTCAGCCAATTGGAACCAATTGTTTTGTCCCGCAATGATAATTAATAGAGATAACATCATTGAGCCAGCTGTAATGGCGATGGTTGTCTGCATTTTACCAATTTTGGTATTCACGAAAGCAATAAGCATGGCAGCTGCGGACAAGAAGCATAAGGTGTAATAGACCGACATTGGGATCCCAACATGTAACAAAGTATGAATATGAATTTTCGTTGTCTCATGCTCAAATAGCAAACATTTTTTTGTCATGACTTGGTAATCAATTTCATCTTTTAGACGTCTAGACTCCTTTTTAATGTGTGGTAGGATGGAGAGATAATTAAAGGAATGAGGTTGTACCGTGGGAAGTAATGTAAGGCAAAAGATTGACGCTCTGTTGAAGCAACGAATTTTACTGATTGATGGTGGCATGGGTACCATGATTCAGGATTATAAATTGGAAGAGCAAGACTATCGTGGTGAGCGCTTTGCTGATTGGCATAGTGATTTAAAAGGTAACAACGACCTTTTGGTACTTACACAACCTAAGCTTATCAAAGATATCCATATGGAGTATTTGGAAGCCGGTGCTGATATCCTCGAGACCAATACCTTTAACTCTACAACCATCGCTATGGCCGACTACGATATGGAAAGCCTTAGCGAAGAAATTAACTTTACAGCTGCAAAATTAGCTCGTGAAGCGGCAGACGAATGGACGGCAAAGACCCCAGACAAACCCCGTTTCGTGGCGGGTGTGTTAGGTCCAACTAACCGAACTTGTTCTATCTCTCCAGACGTTAATGATCCGGGCTATCGTAATGTTAGCTTTGATGAGCTTGTTGAAGCTTACTCCGAATCGACACGAGCACTTATCAAAGGCGGCTCAGATCTTATTCTTATCGAAACTATCTTCGATACGTTAAATGCAAAAGCATGTTCTTTTGCGGTTGAATCTGTTTTTGAAGAAGTGGGTATTACTCTTCCAGTGATGATCTCCGGTACCATTACTGACGCATCAGGTCGTACGCTTTCAGGGCAAACAACAGAAGCCTTCTACAATGCCCTTCGTCATGTTAAACCTATCTCATTTGGATTGAACTGTGCATTAGGCCCTGACGAACTGCGAGAGTACGTTGGTGAGATGTCTCGTATCTCAGAATGTAACGTTTCTGCTCACCCTAACGCGGGTTTACCTAATGCATTCGGTGAGTATGACCTTTCTCCTGAAGATATGGCTGAACACGTTAAGGAATGGGCCGAGAGTGGCTTCTTGAACCTAATTGGTGGTTGTTGTGGTACGACGCCAGAACATATACGTCACATGGCTGAGGCCGTTGAAGGCGTAACTCCACGTCAATTACCTGATTTGCCAGTGTCTTGCCGTTTATCTGGCTTAGAACCATTAACGATTGCCAAAGAGTCTCTATTTGTAAACGTCGGTGAGCGTACTAACGTTACCGGCTCTGCTCGATTTAAGCGATTGATAAAAGAAGAGCTTTACGACGAAGCCTTGAGTGTTGCTCGAGAGCAAGTTGAGAATGGCGCTCAGATCATCGATATCAACATGGATGAAGGGATGCTAGACGCTGAGGCGTGTATGGTTAAATTCCTTAATCTATGTGCGTCTGAGCCAGAGATCTCGAAAGTACCAGTCATGGTCGACTCTTCAAAATGGGAAGTTATCGAAGCGGGCCTGAAATGTATTCAGGGTAAAGGCATCGTTAACTCTATCTCATTGAAGGAAGGGAAAGAGAAGTTTGTCGAGCAAGCTAAACTGGTTCGTCGTTATGGCGCAGCTGTCATTGTGATGGCGTTCGATGAACTAGGACAGGCTGATACTCGAGAGCGTAAAGTCGAGATTTGTACTAATGCCTACAATATTCTTGTTGATGAAGTAGGTTTCCCGCCAGAAGATATTATTTTTGACCCAAACATTTTCGCAGTGGCTACTGGTATTGATGAGCATAACAACTATGCGGTCGACTTCATTGAAGCTGTAGGGGACATCAAACGCGATCTTCCGCATGCGATGATCTCGGGTGGTGTGTCGAATGTTTCATTCTCTTTCCGCGGTAATAACTACGTTCGTGAGGCAATCCACGCGGTATTCCTATATCACTGTTTTAAAAATGGTATGGATATGGGCATTGTAAATGCGGGGCAATTAGAGATTTACGATAATGTGCCTGAGGATTTACGTGAAGCCGTTGAAGATGTGGTTCTAAACCGCCGAGACGACTCAACTGAGCGCTTGCTCGATATTGCGACTGAGTATCTAGAGCGTGCAGTTGGAAAAGTTGAAGATAAATCGGCGTTAGAGTGGCGTACTTGGCCAGTAGAAAAGCGCTTAGAACACTCTTTAGTGAAAGGTATTACCGACTTTATTGTTGAAGATACCGAAGAAGCTCGTGTTAATGCCTCTCGCCCTATCGAGGTAATTGAAGGTCCATTAATGGATGGCATGAACGTAGTTGGTGACCTCTTTGGTGAAGGTAAGATGTTCCTTCCTCAAGTGGTGAAATCTGCCCGTGTTATGAAGCAAGCGGTAGCCCATCTAGAACCATTTATTAATGCAACCAAAGACGTTGGTGCGACTAACGGAAAAATCTTACTGGCGACCGTAAAAGGCGATGTTCACGATATTGGTAAAAACATTGTGGGCGTTGTCTTGCAGTGTAATAACTATGAAATTATCGATCTGGGCGTGATGGTTTCATGTGAAAAAATCCTTAAGGTCGCTAAAGAAGAGAACGTCGATATCATTGGTCTTTCGGGTTTGATCACTCCTTCATTGGATGAGATGGTTCATGTGGCTAAAGAGATGGAGAGACAAGGCTTTAAACTGCCTCTTCTGATTGGCGGAGCAACCACATCTAAAGCGCATACAGCCGTTAAGATTGAACAGAACTACTCTGAACCTGTGGTCTACGTAAACAATGCCTCACGTGCTGTTGGTGTGTGTACTTCTCTACTCTCTAACGAACTGAAGCCTGCATTTGTTGAGAAGTTGGATATTGATTACGATCGCGTTCGCGATCAACACAACCGCAAAAAGCCGCGCACTAAGCCAGTCTCGCTAGAGAGAGCGCGTGCCAATAAAGTTGCTATCGATTGGAATGCGTATACTCCCCCTGCACCCGCTAAACCGGGAGTACACATCTTCAAGGACTTTGATGTAGCTACTTTACGTCAGTACATCGACTGGACTCCGTTCTTTATGACGTGGTCTTTGGTTGGTAAGTACCCGGCAATTTTTGATCATGAAGAAGTAGGCGAAGAGGCGAAGCGCTTATTTAAAGACGCCAATGATTTATTAGATCGAGTAGAAAGAGAGAAATTGCTTGAAGCTCGTGGTATGTGCGCTATGTTCCCAGCGAACAGTGTTGGTGATGATATTGAAGTGTATACCGATGAATCTCGTACCGAGGTACTAAAGGTTCTGCACAACCTTCGTCAGCAAACCGAAAAGCCAAAAGGATTTAACTACTGTTTGTCAGATTACATTGCGCCAAAAGACAGCGGTAAAGCGGATTGGATTGGTGGTTTTGCAGTAACGGGTGGTATTGGTGAGCGAGAGCTGGCTGATGAATACAAAGCGAAAGGCGACGACTACAACGCGATTATGATTCAGGCGGTTGCAGACCGATTGGCTGAAGCGTTCGCTGAATACTTGCATAAAGAAGTGAGAAAGGACATTTGGGGCTACTCACCTGATGAGAATTTGTCTAACGACGATTTGATTCGAGAGAAGTACCAAGGTATTCGTCCAGCCCCGGGTTACCCTGCTTGCCCAGAGCATACAGAGAAAGGCACGTTGTGGGAGTTGATGGACGTTGAAAAAGCAATCGACATGTCGCTAACCACGAGTTACGCAATGTGGCCAGGTGCCTCAGTGTCTGGTATGTACTTCTCACATCCTGATGCCCGATACTTTGCGATTGCACAGATTCAACAGGATCAAGTGGATAGCTATGCCGACCGTAAAGGTTGGGATATGTTGGAAGCTGAGAAGTGGTTAGGTCCAAACATTAACTAGCTTGAATCTATGACGGGCTTTGATTCGTAAAAATAAAAGGGTTGCTTAAGAGCAACCCTTTTTGTATCTGTCGTTTGGTGATTTTAAATTAATCGAGCAACCGTCGTTTTATTCAAACAGCTCTTGATGCAGCTTTTGAATCGCTAACTTGGAGACAGATTCATCAAGCAAGAAGCACAGGTTATGTGGGCTCGCTCCGTAACAAATCATACGTAGGTTGAAGTCTTCAAGCGTGCCGAATACTTGCTTCGCATAGCCTTTGCTTTCACTCATGTTGTTGCCAATAAGAGCAACAAGGCATAGGTCGTGTTCTATATCTACAGAACACAGCTCTTCAAGCTCAATTCGAGCGGCTTCTGGTAACTGAGGAGCACCACCCGATGTATCTGTTTGATCGAGAGTGAGTGAGACACTGATCTCTGAGGTAGTGATAAGATCGACAGAGATCTTATGCTTAGCGAGGATCTCGAACACTTTTGCGAGGAAGCCATAAGCATGGAACATGTTAGCGCTGCGTAGCGTAACCATGGTTTGGTTGCAGCGTAGGGCAAGCGCTCTGAACAGAGGGGAGCTTTCAACTTGTTGACGAATCCATGTGCCACCGAGTTCTGGTGCTTTTGATGAGCCGACAAATACCGGAATTTGATGGCGTAGTGCCGGGACTAGAGTCGATGGGTGTAAGATCTTCGCGCCAAAGTTTGCCATTTCCGATGCTTCGCTGAAGCTAATCTCTGGGATAGGAGATGCTTTCGATGCGATACGTGGATCCGTGGTGTAGATGCCCGGAACATCAGTCCAGATTTCTAAACCAATCGCTTGTACAGATTCTGCAATCAGTGCCGCTGAGTAATCACTACCACCACGACCTAACGTTGTGGTGTTACCTTCGCTATCGGCGCCGATAAAGCCTTGGGTAACGACAACTTGCTGCTGGCAGAGTGGAATCAATTTCTGTTGTGCTAAAGCTGCAATATCTTTTAACTGTGGTTCTGCTTTGCCGAAGTCACCATTCGTGCGCATCACTTCTCTGATATCAAAACGGACAGCGGGTGTGCCACGCTCGCGAATGATTTGAGCGAGGATATGTGTCGACATCAGTTCGCCACATGCCACTAGGTGATCGGTGAGTTTAGTACTGGCTTGGAATGATGCCGCTTCGGCTGCACTCGCAATGTCATCGAGAATACAGTGCACATCTTTTTCAATGCTAATTGGGTCAGCTAGCTGATCAAGAATCGCGTTATGAATGTCAGTCAATTGCGTCAATAATTCCTGACGACGAGTTTTGTCTTGGACACCATTCGCTAGTTCAACCAGCAAGTTGGTGACGCCTGAGCACGCGCTGCTCACAACCAGTTTCGTATTCGAGTTATTTTCAATAATGGCAGCACAACGGCTCATTGCTTCAAAGTTGGCAACACTTGTTCCACCAAACTTAGCGACATTAAAAGAACCAGCTACATTAGATGCACTCACGATATATCTCCCACGACTTCCTAAAATAAAATTACGGTTGGGTAATCCAACGTCCGATGTTTTTCGAAGAGAGTATTTAGAGCAAAAAGAGAGGAATTATTAGAATAGTAACCTCAGAAGCTCTTCACCATATAGAAATGGCGACAGTTGCCGGGATTCAGCCCGCTCAACCGATAATAAAGGTCCTGCATCCTTTTATTATCTCGGCACTGCTCCCCCTTGATGCTTTGTATTGGAAATGCGGTTCCACAAAACATCTGCCTGGGCAGTGCTCCTCTTCTGCTAGATAGCCATTTCATTGAACGTGTTTGCGGTAACAATGTCAATCCGTAACTGGAGATATTTAAAAAATAATTTTAACAATTATGTGACACTGGTGTGACCTCAATACTTTTAGCTAATTGATGACGGTATCGATTTGCTTTAGGGTGGATTGTTCACAACATTAACGTAAGGGATGTACATGTCTAATTTAACACTCACTACTGCTATCGAGAGCTTTTATCCGCCACACCGAACGTTAATGGGGCCGGGGCCTTCAGACATTTCTCCTCAAGTTTTACAGGCCTTGAGCCGTCCAACTATTGGTCACCTCGACCCGTTATTTATCGCGATGATGGATGAACTGAAACAACTTCTTAAGTATGCATTCCAAACTGAAAATGAGTTTACGATTGCTGTTTCTGCGCCGGGCAGCGCAGGTATGGAAACCTGTTTTGTTAACTTGATTGAGCCCGGTGAGAAGGTAATTGTTTGTCGCAATGGCGTTTTTGGTGAACGTATGCGAGAGAATGTTGTGCGCTGTGGTGGTGAAGCGATCCTTGTAGATGATGAGTGGGGCAAGCCCGTTTCCGTTGAAAAGGTCGAAAAGGCATTGGCAGAAAACCCCGATGCAGTTGCTGTCGCATTTGTGCATGCAGAGACGTCTACTGGAGCGTTATCGGATGCTCAAGCGATTTCAGCAGTCGCTCGTCAGTTTGATGCGTTGTCGATTGTGGATGCGGTGACGTCATTAGGTGGTGTGCCATTGTTGGTTGATGAATGGCAACTCGATGCGGTGTATTCAGGTAGTCAAAAGTGTCTATCTTGCGTTCCTGGCCTGTCTCCAGTGACTTTCTCTCAACGTGCAGTTGAGAAGATGAAGGCACGTCAAACTCCAGTACAAAGCTGGTTCCTAGATCAAAGCTTAGTTCTGGGTTACTGGAGTGGAGAAGGCAAGCGTAGCTACCACCATACGGCACCCGTGAACAGCCTGTATGCTCTGCATGAGTCGTTGGTTTTATTGAAAAATGAAGGCCTGGATAATGCGTGGTCACGTCACCATGCGATGCACCAAGAGCTTAAAGAAGGCGTAGAAGCACTAGGATTAAAGTTTGTGGTTGATGAAGAGAGTCGTCTTCCGCAGCTCAATGCGCTTTATTTCCCAGAAGGAATTGATGAAGCCAAAATCAGAACACAACTTCTAGAAGAATATAACCTTGAAATTGGCGCAGGACTTGGTTCTTTGGCTGGCAAGGCTTGGCGTATTGGTTTAATGGGTTATGGCGCTCGAAAAGAGAATGTCGCTTTGTGCTTAAAAGCGTTGCAAGACGTTTTAAAATAGCGGTAATAAACTCAAGTTCAAAAGAAAAGCGCACGAGAGATCGTGCGCTTTTTTGTGTCTAGGCTAAACGTCAATATGGTGAATTAACTCTAGATTCCTTGGTGTCATTTAGCAGAAGAAATGTTGTTTCCAGCTTCCGATATTTTCTTATACTGAACCTTGGAAAAGTCTCTATTTGGGAACAAGAAGCTCGCTTCACTACGAATTTGTTCGGCTTTACTGTGATCGCCCAATCCTTGATACGCAAGAATCAGGTTGCTGTAGAAAGCAGGCCTTGGCTTACGTTTTATGATCTCTAACGACCAATCTATATAAGGTTGGATCAAGCTAGGATCAGCTTTGTAGAGGCCGATATTTAGATAGGTGCTGTATACGTCCCAATCATAGCGATCTTTCCAGACTACAGGGTTCGTTACCTGCTTAAGAATATCCGGGTTTTTGGGTTTAGAAAGTTCAAATTGAGTCAGGACATAATTGGTGTGTAAGGCACTCAACATATAAAAACTGACCAAGATAGGGACGACTAAGCTCGATACTCTAAATAGGGTTTTACTGATGATACTGAACGGCTGTTGGTAGTGACGAGAGGCTCGTTGATCGACCCAGTAAATCAAAATGATAAAGGTTATCCAGTGAATCGCTGAGTGGTAAAAAGGGTACTCGAGCTGAGAATGTAAGAGTATCGGTATAAATAGCGCGAGCAGTGCTAGACGTGTTCCCTTCGCTGAGCTTGCTATACGTGACATGACTAAGAACGCAGCAATCAAGATCCCGATGATTGGTACTATTCCGCCCTCAACCCCCCAAAACAGGAACTCATTGTGTGGGTGGTCCATTGAAGGAAGGCCGGGATGATAATTTGGGTTGAGTTGATGCTGGCGAGCTGTGTATAGCGTGTACTCGGATTCGAACTTCCCGTAGCCATACCCTGTAAATGGCTTTTCGATCATCATGTCTAGTGCTTGTGGAAAGGTATAAGCTCGTGGGCTTTCTAAGTTAGCCCTTTTACTTGCGAGGCTATCAGTTGTACTGAGGCTGATTACCGAAAAAGCGACCACGATACCGACGAGCACTGATGCGCACCATCCGTAGAAGCGTTTCTTAGTCGAGAATTTGTATAGATAAGGCAGAATACAGACAAACCCAATGACGGCAGCCAACCACCCGGTACGTGATGCGATGATGATCAACAAAGGTACGGTTAAGGTCGGGGTTAGGTATAGTAAGAATGACTCGCTAATTTTGTGATTATATTTAGCGGGCTGTCTCGCTAAAAGATACGCTGAAAGCACAAAACCAGTAGCTAAAAAGCTAGCCATTACATTCGGTTGTTGGAATATCCCATAAGGTCGATTAGCCGCAGTGTTGTAACCAAATAGATTGCCGGGTTCCAGTAAGAAATATTGTACGTAACCAAAGAGTGCTTGTATAACCACAGCAAGCACAATGAACCACAACATGCGTTGCTTGTGTTTATTGCTGAACTTAAATTGCTGAAGTACGACGAATAAAGCGAAGCCCGCCCACAATCCCAGTAGTCGACCAGATGCGGCTTGAGGAAAGGCGTTACTGTAGAGCGTGGGTAGCGTAAGTATCACGCAACTGATCAGCAAGCCAACGGTTAACTTGGAATATTTAAGTACTCGGTTAGTCGCGAGTTGGTAGAAGCCAATTGCTAACGTAAAGCTAAGAGCTAACCAAGTGGTTGGGTTAAACGATAACGCAAGGCCTGAGCCTCCAGGATTCGGCATGAAAAAATGCATGGCTAACAAGAATACAACAGCTAAAGAAGCCAGAAATGCTTTATTGAGTGGTAGCTGAGTTACCTGATTTTCTAGTTGGGTACCGCTAGTGTGTATTGTTGCCATAAATCCCTAACCTTATAAAAACAGAGCTTGTTCCTTCTGAAACAAGCTCTGTTACTTTAACATTTTTCTGTCTGCTCGCAGGGCGCTATTTTACACCTACTTCAAATTTAACATAGGCTTAAGGAAGCGAGCAGTGTGCGAACCTTCGACTAACGCCACATCTTCAGGTGTACCTTCTGCAACAATCTCACCACCACCTTGACCACCTTCTGGACCAAGGTCTAAGATCCAGTCTGCTGTTTTGACGACATCGAGGTTGTGCTCAATCACGACAACCGTATTACCGTGATCACGCAGCCTATGTAATACCGTCAATAGCTGCTGGATATCGTGGAAATGAAGACCTGTTGTCGGTTCATCAAGAATGTATAAGGTTTTTCCCGTGTCTCGTTTAGACAATTCACGCGCTAATTTAACGCGTTGCGCTTCACCACCAGATAAGGTCGTCGCTGCTTGTCCGAGGCGAATGTAGGAAAGGCCAACATCCATCAATGTTTGCAGCTTACGAGCGATAACAGGAACAGGGTTGAAGTATTCTCGAGCATCTTCCACTGTCATCTCTAGAACTTCGTCAATGGTTTTGCCTTTGTAGCGAACTTCTAAAGTTTCACGGTTATAACGCTTACCTTTACACACATCACACGGCACATACACATCTGGCAAGAAGTGCATCTCTACTTTGATGACACCGTCTCCCTGACACGCTTCACAGCGACCACCACGAACGTTAAAACTGAATCGACCTGGCTTGTAGCCACGAGATCGTGATTCTTGGGTACCTGCAAATAACTCACGAATTGGCGTGAAAATACCAGTGTAGGTTGCAGGGTTTGATCTTGGTGTGCGACCGATAGGGCTTTGGTCAATATCGATCACTTTGTCGAAATGCTCTAAGCCTTTTATCTTTTTGTGCTGCGCCGGAACTGCGGTTGTAGCACCGTTTAATTGAGTGTGGGCAACTTTAAAGAAGGTGTCATTGATTAGTGTAGATTTACCTGACCCCGATACCCCCGTAATACAGCTGAACAAGCCTACAGGGATCGTCGCAGTGACATTCTTTAGGTTGTTCCCCGTTGCGCCAACGATCTCGACGACCTTTTTCTTGTCGATAGGCGTTCTTTGTTTTGGTATCGCAATTTCTTTGGCGCCGCTCAGGTATTGCCCGGTTAAAGAATTCGGGTTTTCGATGATGTCTTGCATGGTACCTTCTGCGACCACGTGTCCACCATGCACACCCGCACCTGGGCCGATATCGATAACATGGTCAGCACAACGGATTGCGTCTTCATCATGTTCAACAACAAGCACGGTATTTCCTAGATCTCTGAGGTGAACCAAAGTTTGCAGTAGACGTTCATTATCGCGCTGGTGGAGGCCAATTGATGGTTCATCGAGTACATACATAACACCCACTAAACCAGCACCAATTTGACTTGCTAGACGAATCCTTTGCGCTTCACCACCAGACAGCGTTTCTGCACTGCGTGATAGGTTCAGGTAATTCAAACCAACGTTCACCAAGAAATGCAGACGATCATTGATCTCTTTCATTACTTTATCAGCGATCTGGCCACGCTGACCGCTGAGCGATAAGTTTTGGAAAAACTCTAGTGCATCAGCAATGCTGAGCTGAACGATTTCTGGCAGTGTGGTATCGCCAATGAAGACATTTCGAGCTTCTAATCTTAAGCGCGTACCATCACAGCTAGAACATGATTTCGTTGATATGTACTTGGCAAGATCTTCACGCACCGCGCTAGATTCAGTGTCGCGGTAGCGACGTTCTAGCGTATTTAAGATGCCTTCAAACGGATGACGTTTGACTCGAATATCACCTCGGTCATTGATGTACTTGAATTCCACTTCAGTACGCCCTGATCCTTTAAGAATGATCTCTTGAGTCTTTTTAGGCAGAGAGTTGAATGGCACATACAGATCAAAACCATAATGGTCTGATAGCGACGTTAGCATCTGAAAATAGTAATAATTCTTCTGATCCCAGCCTTTTATTGCACCTTCTGCAATGCTTAGGTTCTCATCTAAAATCACTCGACTTGGATCAAAATATTGTTGAACACCAAGTCCATCACACGTACCACATGCACCTGCAGGATTGTTGAATGAGAATAGGCGCGGCTCAAGCTCTTGCATACTGTAGCCACACTTTGGACAAGCAAAGTTAGCTGAGAACACGATCTCTTCTTGTTCTTTATCATCCATCCAACCGACAACAGCGATACCACCAGATAGCTCTAATGTGGTCTCGAACGATTCGGCTAAACGTTGTTGAAGATCAGGACGAACCTTGAATCTGTCTACCACAACTTCAATGGTGTGCTTCTTGTGCAGTTCCAATGTGGGTGGATCGGATAAATCACAGGTCTCGCCATCAATACGAGCTCGGATAAAGCCTTGTGCGGCTAGGTTTTCCAGTGTCTTTACATGCTCACCTTTACGTTCTTTGACGATCGGTGCCATCAGCATCATCTTTGAGCCTTCAGGTAGTTCTAATACCTTGTCGACCATTTGGCTGATGGTTTGCGCCGCGAGGGGGATATTGTGATCAGGGCAGCGTGGCTCGCCGACTCGCGCGTAAAGTAGTCTTAGGTAATCATAGACTTCAGTGATGGTACCGACGGTTGAACGAGGGTTATGAGAGGTCGATTTTTGTTCTATCGAGATGGCTGGAGATAAACCTTCGATGTGGTCGACATCGGGTTTTTCCATAAGAGATAGAAATTGACGGGCGTAGGCCGACAAAGACTCAACATAACGACGTTGACCTTCCGCATAGAGAGTATCAAACGCAAGTGACGACTTTCCTGAACCTGATAATCCAGTGATAACCGTCAGCTTATCACGAGGTATGGTTAGGTTAATGTCTTTGAGGTTATGCGTACGAGCGCCTCTAATTTCTATTTTATCCATCTCAATAGACCATGTAATTTTAAGTGGCTAAAGTATTACATAGAGTGAGATTTGTGCAAAGTTTTACTGGATAAAAAAACAGTAAACAAAAAAGGGCGACTCTTTTGAGTCACCCTTGGAATCATTTAATGTGCTGTTAACTAACCGCTAATTGCTGTTAGCTCAATAGCTCAATAGCTCAATAGCTCAATAGTTAAGCCGATCAATAGCTAAACAGCGAGTTAGCCAAAATTAGCGATTAAGCTTCTTTTGTTGTTGAGTGTTTACCTAGCTCGATTTGTTGCTGGTCTTTTTTGTATAGGTTTTCAAAGCAGTAATTTGTTGCTTCGATGTAGCCTTCAACACTACCGCAGTCAAAACGTTGACCTTTAAATTTGTAAGCCAATACACAACCTGCTTTTGCTTGTTTTAGCAATGCATCAGTGATTTGGATTTCGCCGCCTTTGCCTGGTTCAGTCTGCTCGATAAGCTCAAAGATATCTGGAGTCAGAATGTAACGGCCAATGATTGCTAGGTTGCTTGGCGCAGTGCCTGGTTCTGGCTTTTCTACCATGTCATCAACACGGAAAAGATCATCTTTAATCATTTCGCCAGAGATAACACCGTACTTGTGTGTTTCGTTTTCAGGTACTTCCTGTACAGCAACGATTGAGCAACGGAACTGTTTGTATAGCGCAACCATTTGAGCCAGTACGCCTTGCTGTTCGTTAACACAAAGGTCATCAGCAAGCACTACTGCAAAAGGTTCATCACCCACAAGCTCGCGACCCGTCAAGATAGCGTGGCCAAGGCCTTTCATTTCACGTTGACGAATGTACGTGAAGTTTGCTGCTTCAATCGTCTCTCGGATATTGATCAGCAAATCTTCTTTATTGGTGCCGCTGATCTGGTGCTCAAGCTCGTAGTTCTTATCAAAGTGGTCCATCAATGAATGCTTACCACGGCCAGTAACAATGCACATGCCATCCATACCGGCTTCAATTGCTTCTTCAACGCCGTATTCAATCAGAGGTTTGTTGACGACAGGCATCATTTCTTTCGGCATTGACTTAGTTGCTGGTAAGAAGCGAGTACCGTAGCCAGCTGCCGGGAAAAGGCACTTTTTGATCATGATAAGACCCTTTATCTATAATAATTATGGATTCAACCTGAGTGGTTGATATTTCTGAGGGCAACTCTAGCATAAGTTATGTCGAAAATTCAGCAACAATCCGTATGGTTCACTAGAGTTTTCCTCAAAATTATCGTCAGTTTAAGAGGCTGATCAATTATGCAAGCAAGTTCTGGTTTGCCCATGCAATAGCTTGGACTCGATTCTTAACGGCTAACTTACGAAATATCTGATAAAGATGAGATTTGACGGTGAATTCGCTAATAAACAAGTCATCGGCTATTTGCGTGTTTGATGAGCCTGATTGAAGGCAGCGAATCACTTGCAGCTCTCTGATGGTTAAGTCGACATTAGTAGGGGTGGTATTGGTGCTCACGATATTTCGATAGTAGAACAACAATTGGCTTGCCACTTTTCTAGGTAGCCAATTGTCTCCATTAATGACCTCTTCAAGCCCCTTTGCTATTTTGGCTTTCTCTTCAGTGTTGTAAAACAGACCTTTTAATACGCCAAACGTAATCAACTCCGATGTGGGAAGAGCTTTGGGGACGTTGAATAAAATGATCTCATGATTTTTCCACATCACAGGTAGATTTGGATGAAGGTTGATTAATCGAGGCACCTCTTTGTAATCAACCAGTAAAATTCGGTTGCTCTGCTTTCGATCAAATAACATCAAATCGTCCGGTGTCATTTTGTAGAGAATAATAGATAAGTGTTTTTCTATCTCTTTTACATGTAGATAGGTGTCGTTTGGGTCGATGCACAGAAAATGCAAAGTGCGAGCGTATCGAGATTTTCTCATTGAAACGTCCTGTTTAAGTAGAATTAGATTCCACGTTGTCATGCAGGCTCTCGCTTCTCTAGCGCCTTAATGGTGACTTGCGTTGAATATCAATTATCAAAGTAAATGAGTGGTTTGTAAGTGGAGAAAAAAGCAACATCGCTCTGAATATCATGATTTGTTACGTTTTTATTCTTTGTAGTGAGGCGAGAATAGGAATGCGATTTATCACTGCAGAAAAGCATGCTATTCTTGTGCGCTAAAATTTTCTGAGACTATGAATTTAGACGGAGCAAATCATGGCTAGCCGTGGAGTTAACAAAGTTATATTAGTGGGTAACCTAGGTAATGACCCTGAAATTCGTTACATGCCCAATGGCGGTGCAGTAGCGAACATTACCATTGCAACGTCAGAGTCATGGCGTGATAAAGCAACTGGCGAACAGCGTGAAAAAACAGAATGGCACCGTGTTGCTCTGTTTGGCAAGCTGGCGGAAGTTGCTGGTGAGTACCTACGTAAAGGTTCTCAAGTTTACATTGAAGGTCAACTTCAAACGCGTAAATGGCAAGATCAAAGCGGTCAAGATCGCTACACAACAGAGGTCGTTGTTCAAGGCTTCAACGGTGTAATGCAAATGCTTGGCGGTCGTGCTCAAGGCGGTGCTCCTGCTCAAGGTGGTATGGGTAACAACCAACAGCAAGGTAGTTGGGGTCAGCCACAGC
>Ga0310124_10001425_pt1 | contig 16696 bp, 11 predicted proteins | sample CB11b_AW_Bot5_MG_FD_203507 | JGI IMG/M metagenome (GOLD analysis project Ga0310124, IMG submission 203507) | Marine microbial communities from Western Arctic Ocean, Canada - CB11b_AW_Bot5 | ecosystem: Environmental > Aquatic > Marine > Oceanic | place: Canada: Western Arctic Ocean | collected... | reverse complement strand
TTACGGCTGGGCCCTCTATCACCTCGGCCGCCTGGGCGAGGCGGAGGAGGCCTTCAGGGCGCACGCGAAGGAGGCTCCCCAGGTTGCCTCGACCTGGTTCGCGCTGGGGTTGATCGCGCTCGAGGACCATCGTCTCGGCGAGGCAGAGTCTCTCCTCGACAAGGCCCGGTGGATTCAGGATGCGAATTCGAAGAAGCAGAAGGAGCTGGCGAAGACGATGGCCAGGCTTGGCGAGGTCCACATCCTGCAGGGCCGGCTCGAGCTGGCCAGGAAAGATCTCGAAGAGGCTGCGAGGATCTGGCCCGGACACTTCAACGCCCACTACAAGCTTTACCGCGTGCTTTTGCGGCTGGGAGAGAAGGAGGCCGCGCAGGCTGCCCTGGAACGGCACCAGGCGCTTGTCGAGGCTTCCGGGGAGAGGAGGGCGGGATCTTGAGGCTCTCTCTCTCTCTGCTTTGCATCTTCTGGCTTGGCGGCTGCGCTGAGCGTAATTCATCGTCCGGCGAGGGCGGCATTCGCATGAGCGAGCTCGAGGCCGGCTCAACGGGGCTCGACCTGTCGCTGACCTCGGGCGGCACTCCCTCCAGGGAGATTCTCGAGGTGAAGGGGTGTGGGTTGGCGCTCATCGATTTTGATTCAGACGGCGACCTCGATGTTTTCGCTCCCAACGGGGCAACCCTCGAAGCTCCCGAGAAGGGGCCGGGGTGCAGGATGTTTGAGAATCGCGGGGGGCTGAAATTTGTCGATGCGACGGCCCGGCTCGGACTCGGCCTGAGACGCTGGAGTTTCGGCGTGGCGGTGGGAGACTACGATGGGGATGGCCACGACGATCTCTTCGTCGCCTGCTACGGACCCAATGTCCTGCTGCGCAATAAGGCGGGCGAGGGTTTCGAGGATGTCTCCGAGGAAGCCGGTGTCTCCGATGGGGGATGGGGAACAGGCTGCGCCTTCGCCGATACCGATGGAGATGGGGATCTCGACCTCTATGTCTGCAATTATCTCGCCTTCGATCCGGCGAATCCGCCGCCGCGCGCGACCTTCAAAAAGACCGAGGTTCTTGGCGGTCCTCTCGGCCTCGCGGCCCAGCATGACATCCTCTACGAGAACCTGGGAGCTGGCCGGTTCAGGGATTCGAGTGAGAGCTCCGGCGTCCGTTCGGTACGGCCCGCCTACGCGCTGAATGTCGCCATCCTGGATCTCAACGGAGACTCGCGGCAGGATATCTTCGTCGGCAACGACTCGATGGGAAATTACCTGTTCAGCAACCAGGGCGGCGGGCGGTTTCGCGAGGTGGGAATCGAGAGCGGCGTCTCGGCTAATTCAGATGGGGCCTCCCAGGCGACGATGGGGATCGCCGTGGGAGATGTCGACGGCAACGGCTTCCCCGATCTCTTCACCACCAACTTCTCGGGAGACACCAACACCCTGCACCTGAATCTTGACGGCTTTTTCTTTGCCGACAGGACCCGTGGCTGGGGGCTTGGCAGGGTGTCGATGACCAGCCTGGGCTGGGCCTGCGATTTCAGCGACCTTGACCAGGACGGGGATGAGGACCTGGTGGTCTTCAACGGGCATGTCTTTCCGCAGGCTACTCCCGAGAGCATGGACTCTCCCTACCTGCAGCGCCCGCTGCTCTTTGAGCAGGATAAAGGACGCTTCTCACTTGTCGATAAGTCTTCGGCGGCCGGCTCCTGGGTTGCTGAAGCTCACCGTGATCGTACCGCCGTCCGCGGCGATCTCGATGGAGATGGGGACCTCGACTTCATCGTTGGGGGTCTGAACGAGCCCCTGCGCCTGCTGCGAAATGACCAGGGAAAGGAGCATCACTGGCTCCTGGTTGAGCTGCGTGATGAGCGTCCAGGATCGATGAATCGCCGCGGGCTGGGCAGCCTGGTCGAGCTGCGGCATGGAACCCGGTCAGCGAGGCGCTGGCTGCGAGGCGGCGGACCGTTCCAGTCGGCCAATTCCCACCGGGTTCATTTCGGCCTGGGGCCGGGGACGGCCGAGGCGCGTCTCGTCATCACCTGGCCCGATGGGGTGGCTCAGGATTGCGGCCCGGTTCCGCAGGATGCTCTCTACACGGTTCGCCGGCTCAAGGACTGAATCCGGATCCTGCTTCCCGGTAGAGTTTGAAGGCGTTAGAGGTTTAATATATAGTCTGGTAGGAATCTTTTATTTTGCCTGCGAATGGAATTTGGCCTGCGGAGATTTTCAGTTTGAGCACAGAATCCAAGCGCCCACTGGGGGGATTGCTGGTAACCCAGTTCTTCGGGGCATTTAATGACAATGCCTGGAAGCAGCTTGTGCTGTTGCTGGGTATGAACAGTGCGTATATCGCCAACCAGTCGAACGAAACCGCCAACCTGAACTGGGTCACCTGGAGTTTCCTCGCCCTGACCTCGGCGCTGTTCGTTTTCACCCTGCCCGCGGCTTATATCGCCGACCGATTCAGTAAGCGCTCGCTGATCATCTCCATGAAGCTCTTCGAGCTGGCGCTGATGGGCACCGGTCTGTTTTTCCTCTGGAAGAACCCGGACGGATCGATGCAGGTCTTTATCATCCTGCTCATCGGCCTTGGAGCCCAGAGCGCTTTCTTCAGCCCCGCCAAGTACGGTATCGTTCCCCAACTGGTTCCTCACAAGGGGCTGTCCCATGCCAACGGTCTGCTGGAGCTCTTTACCATCCTGGCAATCGTCGGCGGTACGCTGGTCATGGGTTCGATCGTTCCCTATCTGGGCGTCGCGAAGGGTAACTGGCTGGTTGACGGTGAGAATCTGGTCTGGATGGCAGGAGGACTGCTATTTCTCTTTTCGGTGGTGGGGTTGTTCACCAGCTTTGCCATCCCCAAGGTCCCTCCAGCCGGGACTCCGGGCAGTCTTGTCGATATCTTGCGTAATGCCTGGCGGGATGCCCGCTCCAAGCGGCCCCTGTGGCTGGCTATTCTCGGCCTCGCTTTTTACTGGGGCATCGCGAGTTTTCTCGGGCCGGTAGCCATCGTCAAGGGCGAAGAGCTGGTCAGGGATTTTGACGGTTTGTTGCGTAACAACGGCCTGTTGATGGGGTGTTTTGCTTTCGGAGTCGCACTCGGAAGCTATATCACCGGCCGCCTCTCCTCCGGCAAGGTCGAGTACGGGTTCATTCCCCTTGGCGGCATAGGAATGGCTTTTTTCACCCTCGTCCTGGGAATCGGATCGCCGGGTTTTAGTTTCTCGACCATCTGCTTTTTCTTTGTCGGGGTGTGCAGTGGCTTCATCATGATCCCGCTTCACGCGCTGCTGCAGTGGCAGTCTTCAAGCGAGCATCGAGGCTCCGTGATCGCCCTGAGCAATATCTTTACCTTCGGCGGTATGATTATCGGAAACCTGCTCGGTATCCTGTTGGGCAATTTCGGCGTCCTGGCGCATGCGTGGGGAATCGTCGATGACCCGGAGAAACTGAAAATCGGCGTCGATGGGCTTTTCATCGGAGCCGGGCTGCTGACCACCGCGGCGACGATCTGGTCACTCTTCGTGGTTCCGGAGGCCCTTATTCGCCTGCTCCTCGTTTTCTTTACAAACACCTTCTACCGTCTTCGGGTCGTTGGGGCGGAGAATGTCCCTTCGGAGGGTGGGGCCCTGCTGGTTCCAAATCACGTTTCCTTTGTCGACGGGATCTTCCTCGTTGCCAGCATCGATCGTCCGATCCGGTTTATCGCAGATTCTTCCTATTTTGAACATCCGATCTACGGCCGCTTCCTGCGGGCCATCGATGCGATCGAGATCTCTTCAGCGGGGGGGCCGCGGGTCATTCTTCGCGCCATGCGTGACGCCGGGCAGCACATCGACGATGGGCATCTCGTCTGTATCTTCGGTGAAGGGCAGATTACCCGCACCGGTCAGCTGCAGCCCTTTCGCCGCGGTCTCGAGAGGATCGTCAAGGGTCGCGAGGCTCCCGTCATTCCCGTCAATCTTGACGGGGTGTGGGGCAGCATCTTCAGCCGTTCCGGCGGTCGGTTCATCACCAAGCTCCCCAAGAAAATTCCCTACCCCGTGACCATCAGCTTTGGAGAGCCGATGGGGCCCGGGGTTCCGGTGACCGCAGTGCGCAAGGCTGTCCAGAACCTCGGCAGCGAGGCCTGGAATACCCATCGACAGTCGGTGAGGCCGCTGCATTACGGCTTTATTCGAAGCTGCAGGCCGCTGCTGAAGATCTTTTCCTGGCTGGGCCTGTCGCTTGGTATCCTGCTCGCGCTCTACAATTGGGGGGAGCCGGGGGGCAATCCTCTCTGGTTTGCGCTGGCTCCAATTGGAGGTCTCGTCTCGGGCGTGTTGCTGGCCCATCTCTTCGGCCATCCGTTCCGGCTGACCTACGCCGACCTGCAGCGGCCCCGGGTTGGGAGACTTGGAGCACTCATCGGCGCGATCGCGCTGAGCTTGAGGCTTCGCAGGGAGTGGAAGGACCAGGAACATGTGGGCATCATGTTGCCTCCATCGGTAGGCTCTACCCTGATCAACATTGGCGCCGCGATGTCGGCCAAGACAAGCGTCAACCTGAACTACACGGCCGGAAAAGATGGGCTCGAGTCGGCGATCCGCCAGGCAGGCCTGAAGACGGTCGTTACCAGCAGAATATTCCTCAAGAAGGCCGAGGTCGAGCTGCCCGGAAATATCGAGCCGATCTGGGCGGAGGATCTGAAGAAGACCATCGGCCTGGGATGCAAGCTCAAGGCCATGCTGCTGGCGCTCCTCGCTCCCGCGGCCCTGATCGAGAAGATCTGCTCCGGCGGCAAGAAGGTCTTTGTCGATGATATTGTTACGATCATCTTCTCGAGCGGCTCTACCGGCGAGCCGAAGGGCGTGCTGCTCAGCCACTTCAACGTCGCCTCGAACCTGGAGGGGGTCTCGCAGATCGTTCGTCCCCGGGAGGATGACCGGCTGCTCGGGATTCTGCCGCATTTTCATTCCTTCGGCTACATGACCCTCTGGTTTGCCAGCAATGAGAGTATTGGCAGCGTCTTCCTGGCCAACCCGGTGGACGCGGAGATGATCGGCCAGAAGGTGCAGCAGTACAAGGTGACCATGCTGCTGTCGACTCCGACCTTCCTGCAGATCTACCTGCGGCGTTGCACCGCGGCGCAGTTCGGCTCGCTGCGTTTGGTGATCACCGGAGCGGAGAAGCTCACCGACCGGGTGGCGAAGGCCTTTGAGGACCAGTTCGGCATCCGTCCGCTCGAGGGCTATGGAACGACTGAGTGTGCGCCCGTGGTGGCGGTCAACACCCTTGATTTCCGCTCCGCCGGTTTCTACCAGCCCGGCTCGAGGAAGGGCACCGTTGGTCAGCCGCTGCCCGGCGTCTCGGTGAAGGTGGTAGATCCTGATGATTTTGACACGGAGATGGAGATCGGCGATCCCGGCATGCTCCTGGTGAGCGGGCCGAATATCATGCAGGGTTATCTCGGCAAGGAAGACCTGACGGACGAGGTGCTTCTCGATGGATGGTACGTCACCGGGGACATCGCGGCTGTCGATGAGGAGGGTTTTATTCGAATTACCGATCGGCTGGCGAGGTTCTCCAAGATTGGCGGGGAGATGGTTCCTCACGGCAAGGTCGAGGACTCCCTCCAGGAGGCATCAGGAGAGGTGATGCAGGTTTTCGCCGTAACCTGTATCCCGGATGAGAAGAAAGGAGAACGCCTCGCGGTCTTGCATACGCTCAGCGAGGATGTCATTCCCGGAATTGTCGATCAGCTTAGCGATATGGGGCTTCCCAATCTCTTTATTCCGCGGGCCAACCAGTTCGTCCAGGTCAAGGAGCTGCCCCTGCTGGGCACAGGCAAGCTCGACCTGCGCGGCATCAAGAAGATCGCGATGGAAGCTTTCGGGGTTGAGCCGGAGCAGGAGGGGAAGTGAGCGGGAAGGACTCGAACTCAAGCGGGCTTCCGGGTTCGGATGGGGAGCATGAGCTTCAGGAGTGCTATGGGACAAGCAGGCGCGCAGCCGGTTTTTATTCCAAGCAGATGCTCGACCAGCTGAATGGAGAGATGCGGGCCTTCATCGCGCGCCAGGAGATGGTCTTCCTGTCCACCGCCGATGCCAAGGGAGAGTGCGATTGTTCTCTGAGATGCGGCGAGGCCGGTTTCGTTCGTGTTATAGACGACCGCCGGCTGGTTTATCCCGAGTATCGAGGCAATGGCGTCATGGCGAGCCTGGGGAATCTTTCCACCAATGGCCACATCGACATGTTCTTCGCCGATTTTTTTTCCAGCACGGTGGGCCTGCACATCAACGGCAAGGCCACCATTGTTGAAAATGAAGAGCTCCTCAGCCGCGAGGACCTGCCCGAGGAGATTCTTGGCGATCTTCGGGTCGCAGGCGGCCGCTGCCCCGAACGCTGGGTCGAGGTCGAGGTTGAGGAGGCCTACATCCACTGCTCCAAGCACATTCCCCTGCTGAAGAAGCTCGACAAGGATGTCGATTGGGGGACAGATGACGAGGCTAAAAAAGGCGGCGATTTCTTCGATGCCAAGAAGACCCCGAGTCCCTGGAAGGGGCGTCCCGGCTCCGATGGTGATGGAGAGCAAGGCTCGCCTTCGGCAGGGGATACAAGGACATGAAGATGATTCACGGCCTGATTCCAGCCCTGGTGCTCTGCTTGCAGGCCGCCGCGTTCGAGGGTGAGCCGCCCCCCAGGGCCTTGCCGGCCGCGCATGCCCACAATGACTACCTCCATAAAAGGCCGCTGTTCGATGCTCTCGAGCAGGGATTCTGCAGCGCGGAGGCGGACATTTTTCTCGTCGATGGGGCTCTGCTTGTGGCCCATGAGCGCTCGAGCCTCGACAAGCGCAAGACGCTGCAATCGCTCTACCTCGATCCACTGCTCGAGCGGACCAGGAAAAACTCCGGGCGTGTTCACAAGGGCGGTCCGGTCTTCACCCTCCTCATCGATATCAAGGACGATGCAGAGAAGACCTATGCGGCGCTTCATTCCCTGCTCGAGAAGTACGCCGGCATGCTGTCGGAGGTTCGAGGCGGAAAATACCGGGCCAGGGCCGTGAAGGTTGTGATCAGCGGCAACCGCCCACGGCTGCTGATGAAGAGCCAGCAGATTCGCTTTGCCGGTGTCGATGGACGCGTCGGCGATCTTGACTCGCGTGAGCCGGCTCATTTCCTGCCGATGATCAGTGACAGGTGGTCGAGGGTTTTCAAATGGCGCGGCAAGGGAACTATCCCCCCGGCGGAGGCGGCCAGGCTGCGGGAGATTGTCAGCAAGGCGCACGCCGCCGGGCGTGTAGTCCGTTTCTGGGCGACGCCGGAGGATCCTGCCGTCTGGAAGGTCCTCCTGGAGTCCGGGGTCGACCTGGTGAATACCGATGATCTTTCAGGATTACGTAAATTCCTGCTGGAGCAGAGGGGCCCTTGAGGCGTACCATCCTGCCCGCATGAATGTCGAAAATCTGACCGTTATTTGGAGGCTCTGAAAAGAATGGCCGTTCTTGATCTGAAACCGGCAGCCGATTGCCGCTGGGATGCGGTAGCCCTCGGCGAGGTCATGGTTCGCTTCGATCCAGGAGATGAGAGGGTTCACACCACCAGGCACTTTCGGGCCTGGGAAGGCGGGGGAGAATACAATGTCGTTCGTGGACTCAGGCGCTGTTTTGGATTGCGTAGCTGTGTCGTCACGGCCGCGGTCGACAACGCCGTGGGACGGCTGCTCGAGGATCTCATCCTGCAGGGCGGCGTTGACACCCGCCATCTCAAGTGGCTTCCCTTTGACGGGCTCGGCCGGGAGTCGCGAAACGGGCTGAACTTCACGGAGAAAGGGTTCGGCGCCCGCGGAGCTACCGGCTGCGCCGATCGCGGGCACACCGCCGTCAGCCAGCTCAAGCCCGGCGATATTGACTGGAACACCCTGTTCGCTGTTGAGGGAGCGCGCTGGTTCCACTGCGGAGGCATCTTCGCCGCCCTGGGAGAGCGAACCCCCGAGGTTGCGATCGAGGCGATGGAATGCGCCAAGGAGAACGGGACGATCATCAGCTACGACCTCAACTATCGTTCAAGTCTCTGGAAGAGTTTTGGCGGGACCGAGCGCGCCATGGAGGTCAACCGCCGCATCGCGGAGCTGGTCGATGTGATGATCGGGAATGAAGAGGATTTCACCGCGGCCCTGGGATTCGAGGTCGAGGGAGTCGATGACAACCTCGCGAAGCTCGACCCGGCCAATTTCCAGAACATGATCGAAAAGGTGGTGGCCGAGTTTCCTAACTTCAAGGTCGTCGCCACGACTCTTCGCGGCGTCAAGACGGCCGGCATCAACGATTGGGGCGCCGTCATCTGGGCCGATGGAGAGTTCCATGAGGCCACCCTGAGGCCCGACCTCGAGATCTACGACCGGGTGGGAGGAGGAGACTCCTTCGCCTCGGGCGTCGCCTACGGATTCCTTGCCGGTAAGACGGCGGCCGAGGCTGTCGAATACGGCGCCGCGCACGGAGCGCTGGCCATGACGACTCCTGGTGACACGACCATGGCGAGCCTGGCCGAGGTTGAGAAGCTTGTCGGCGGCGGCAGCGCCAGGGTCGATCGATGAAGAGCCGGCGGCTTCGAGGTCCGCTGGCAGCCACGGCCCTGCTCTTCGCCCTGGCGGGGGTCTGTCTCCTGTCGGCGGAGGAGGAGACGGGCGGGTTCAAGCTGCACCCGGGAACGGTGGTTCGTTTCAGCTCGGTTGAGCAGGGACGCAGAATCCTGGGCAGCCGGGATGAGTATCTTGCGGCGCTCAGTCCCTTTGATCGCTCGGCGCGGCTGAAGACGGCCGCCGCCGTTGACGAGAAGAGCTTCATCAAGTTCATCGTCGGCGAGGTGCTTCCCTGGAGCGAAGAGGAAACCGCCACCATCACCCGCAGCCTCCAGGCGGTGAGCGCCAGGCTGGCCGGGCTGAAGCTGGGTCTTCCCCGGGAGATCCACCTGGTGAAGACGAGCGGAAAGGAAGAAGGCGGGGCGGCCTATTGCCGCGGCGCGGCTGTCGTTCTCCCGGCAAGGATCGTTTCGCGTAAGGAAAAGGGCCTGACGCGCCTGCTGCTGCACGAGCTCTTCCATATCCTCAGCAGGAACCAGCCGGAGCTGCGTGAAAAGCTGTACCGAATCGTCGGTTTTCTGCCCTGCGGGGATGTCAGGCTTCCCCCGGAGCTCGAGCCCCGGCGGTTGACCAACCCGGACGCGGTGGGTTCGCGTTACCGGGTGGAGGTCAGCGTTGAGGGTGAGAAGCTCTCGGTCGTGCCGGTGCTCTACTCCTCCGCGGAGAAATACGATGAGAAAAAAGGGGGAGAGTTTTTCCGCTACCTGGTCTTTCGGTTAATGGCGGTGAAGAAGGAGTCGGGGAAGTGGGTGCCGGCGCTGGTGAACGGAAAACCGCGTCTTTTCGATCCAGCCGGCGTGGAAGATTTTCACAGGAAGATCGGTAAGAATACGGGATACATTATTCACCCCGAGGAGGTCCTGGCTGACAATTTCGTTTTGCTGGCCATGGGAGAAAAGAAGGTTCCCACCCCCCGGATTTTAGAAGAAATGGCCAGGCTGCTGAAGGCTCCCTGAGCAACCAGGGCTGTCCTGGCGGGCTGGCAGGTAAACCAGGAGATGATCAAATGAGTCCATTGGGAGAGACCGGCAAGGAAACGCCGGCCGGCGTGGGAAAAGAGCAACCGAGCCGCAGGTCCCTGCTGAAGAATGGGGCGCTTGCCGGCGTCGCCGCTGTTGGAGGTCTTCTCTCCAGCCGCGCGGCGGAGGGGGCCGAGGATGGGTTCTACCGGGCGAACAAGGGAAGGATCAACCAGTCGGTGGTTTCCTGGTGTTTCAATCCCATGAAGGTCGAGACGCTTGCCCGGGCCGCGGTGAAGATGGGGATCAAGTCGGTTGAGCTGGTAAGTCCGAAGAACTGGCCGATGCTGAAAAAGCTCGGCCTGACGTGCGCTATCACTCCAACCCACGGCTTTCGTACCGGCTTCGCCCACAAGGAGGAGCAGCCCGCCTGCATCGACATTCTCCGCAAGCGGATCGATGAGACCGCCGAGGCCGGGTTCACCAGCGTGATCACCTTTTCCGGTTTCCGTAAGGGTCTCAGCGACGAGGACGCCATCGACAATATGGTCTCCGGCTTCAAGAAGATCGTCGGCCATGCCGAGAAGAAGAAGGTCGACATCTGTCTCGAGATGCTCAATTCCCGTGTCGACGTGAAGATGAAGGGACATCCGGGCTATATGTGCGACAAGATCGAGTACGCTCTCGAGGTGTGCAAGCGGGTAGGCTCTGCCCGGATGAAGATACTCTTCGATATCTACCATGTCCAGATCATGGAGGGAGATGTCATCGTTCGCTTGCGCGAGTGCAAGGACTACATCGGACACTATCACACAGCCGGCGTTCCCGGCCGCGCCGAGCTGGATGACCGGCAGGAGCTCCATTACACGGGCATCATGAAGGCGATTGCCGAGACGGGCTATAAAGGCTACGTGGGACAGGAGTTCATTCCTACCAGGGAGCCCCTCAATTCTCTCAATGAGGCTGTCAGGCTCTGTGACGTCTGAGCCCTGCTGGAGTCAGACCAGGCGTTTGAGTATTCTCGCGAGGTCTTTCTCGTCCCCATCGAGGAGGGTGCGAAAGTCTACCAGCACCCGCTCTCCGTGAACCCTGGTGAACACCGGCGGGTTGGCTGAGCGCAGGGTCTCGGAGAGCTTCCTGGGGTTCAGCTCAGAGTGTTCGATGGCCAATGCCCAGCTGGGAATGGCCTGGTCGGGGAGCGAGCCGCTGCCGGTCTGCGCCGAGGTTTCAACTACCTCGAGCGCCAGGCGGCCGCTGTTGTTTTCGAATTCTGCGGCGAAGGCATCGGCCTTCTCTTTCAGCAGCTCGGCCGAGCTGCTGAGCATCCGGAGAATCGGGATGTTGTCCTGGACCTGCTCGGGGTTGCGGTAGAGCTGCAGGGTCGCCTCCAGCAGGGTCAAGCTCACCTTGTCGACCCGCAGGGCGCGGAACAGGGGATGCGCCCGCACCTTCTCGACGGCGGCTTTCTTTCCTACGATGATGCCGGCCTGCGGGCCGCCGAGCAATTTGTCACCGCTGAAGCAGACGACCTCGGGGCCGGCCAGGACCTTGTCGCGGACCAGCGGCTCGTGCTCGAAGCCGAACTTCATCATGTCCAGGAAGCAGCCCGAGCCGAGATCGCTTGCAACCGGCAGTCCCTTGCTGGCGCCGAGCTCGACGAGGTCTTCCAGCGGCGTGTGATGGGCAAAGCCGCGGATCGCGTAATTGGAGGTGTGAACCTCGAGCAGCATTCCCGTTTCCGGAGTGATCGCGGTTTCGAAATCTTTTGCGTAGGTCCGGTTTGTCGTTCCAACCTCGACCAGGCGGGCGCCGCTCTCCTTCATGATGTCGGGTACGCGGAAGGAACCGCCGATCTCAACGAGCTGGCCGCGCGATACGATGACCTCCTTGCCCCGGGCAAAGGTGCCGAGTATGAGCAATGTGGCGGCGGCGTTGTTGTTGACGACCGTGGCTGATTCCGCTCCGGTGAGCTCGCAGAGGACCTCCCTCAGCGCTCCCTCGCGCTGGTTTCGTTCTCCGCTGCGGCCATCGACCTCCACGATGGAATAGCCCGTATGATTGGCCCTGAAAGCATCGACCGCCGCCTTCGAGAGAACGGAGCGCCCGAGGCCTGTATGCAGGAGGACACCGGTGCCGTTGATGACCTTACGGTAGGAGGAGCGCAGGCGCGTGGCGAGAAGCCTTCGCAGGCGGTCCACGATGCCTTCGCGGGAGGCCAGTCGCTCGGCCCTGGCCGGGTCGATGCTTTCGGCGAGGAGGGCGGCGCGGATTTCCTCCAGGGTGGAGCGCAGCACCCGGGTCAGCTCGGAGCGGGAATACCGCTCCGCGAGATCCTTGATCTCGGGCCACTGAAGGGCTTTTTCGACCTGTGGAAGTGTCTTGAGCAGATTTTTAGTCATGTCCCTGAAGTATATCTGTGAATCGTCTAAAAGACGAAATGACTTGTTTTCCGGAAATACGCTTATCTTTTGGTGTTGACAGGATATTCGGAACATAGAATACTGCCCGACAGTGGAGATCAGGCGGGCTTCTCTCGCATCCTTGCGGGGAAACCCTTTGTTCAAGCCAATTGTTCAAGCCGTAAGGCGAAGGAGTGAAGAGATGAACAAGGCTGGTGTTATTGATGCTGTTGCGAAGTCCCTGGACTGTAGCAAAAGCAGTGCGGACGTTTATGTAAACACAATCCTTGAAACGATTAAGGAAGGTGTTCGGGATACTGGCAAGGTGCAGTTAATGGGGTTCGGGACCTTTGAGGCGAGGCAGACCAAGGCTCGAGAAGGTCGCAATCCCCGCACTGGTGAGCCGATGATGATCCAGGCTTCAACCCGTTGCGCCTTCAAGGTCGGCAAGCAGTTCAAGGAGATGCTTTGCGCTAAAACTCTTGAAACTGAGGCGGCTGTTGAAGAGACTCCGGTTGTTGAGGTCCCTGCGGCTCCAGTTTCCATGCCAGAGACGCCGGTCGCCGAGACCGCTCCTGAACCGGCTCCAGCCGAGCCGGCCCAGACGGAGGTCACGCAAGCCGAGACGGCAGCGGAGCCGACTACTTCTACGTGGTCGTATACCGACTGAGATTGGGCCAGTTGAGGCTCAAAGCATCGACTGGGGATCGACGTCGAGGAGCAGGTCGACACCTCTGCGAGGTTTCAGCTTGTTCTCGACGCGCTCCAGGAGTTGCTGGTTGACGGCGCTCGTAGGAGATTTGATCAAGATCTGTATACGGAACTTGCCCTGGAGCCTGGTTAGGGGGGCGGGTGCCGGACCAAGAATCCGGGGACGGGATGCGATAGCTCCCGTCCCGGTTTTTTTCAGGTCGAAAAGACCGCCCTGGTCTTTGTTCGTTTTGCCGGCGCCGGGAGCGGCCGCTTCTCTGAGCAGCTTCGCGATCCTGGAGGCCTCTTCACAGACAGTCTCTTCCTGCTTGCCGCTCAACAGGATCTTCACCAGGCGACCGAAGGGGGGGTAGCCGAGCGCCCTCCGGTACTCGAGCTCCTTGCGGCAGAATTCTTCGTCCGCTCCATTTGCCGCGCAGGCGATCGCGTAATGCCCAGGCGAGAAGGTCTGGATGATCGCGAGGCCCCGCTCCTCTCCGCGCCCGGCCCGGCCGGAAACCTGGGTCAGCAGCTGCCAGGTCCGCTCCGCGGCTCGGAAGTCGGGAAAATGAAGTCCCGTGTCCGCCAGCAGGATGCCAACGAGATTGACTCCGGGGAAGTCATGGCCTTTGGCCACCATCTGGGTTCCCACGAGGATGTCGTGTTCGCCGCGGGAGAAGGCTCCAAGCGCCTCCTTCAGCAGCTGGTGGTTTCTTACGGTGTCCCTGTCGAGACGCAGGACCCTCGCATCCGGAAAACGCCGCGAGATCTCAGCCACCACCTTCTCCGTGCCCACCCCGCTGTGTCTCAGCTTTCCTGAGCGGCAGTCGGGGCATTGGCGGGGAATCATCTGTTTCATGTCGCAGTAGTGGCAGCGCAGCAGGTTCTCTCCGCGATGGAGGGTGAGGCTTACATCGCATTCATCGCAGTTGAGAACGCAGCCGCATTCGAGGCAGTGGAGGTAGGTGGTGAATCCGCGCCGGTTGAGATAGAGGATGCTCTGGGCGCCGCGCTCGAGCTCCTTGCGGACCATCATGTCGAGCTCGCGGGAGATCAGGCCGCTGCCGTCAGGGTTGTAGAACCTGCCGTCGAGCTGGACGACATGGGTTCTCGGCAGGCCGTGGGTCGTCGCCCTGCGCGGCAGTTTGAGCAGCCCGTACTTGCCTTCGCGGGCATTGTGAAGCGACTCGAGCGCCGGTGTGGCGGAGCCGAGAATGACGTTCGCCCCCAGCAACTTGCCGCGCAGCACGGCTACATCCCTGGCATGGTACCTGGGCGATGTGTCCTGCTTGTAGCTTGATTCGTGTTCTTCGTCGACCACGATCAGCTCGAGGTTCGGGATCGGGGCGAAGATGGCCGATCTCGCGCCGATCACCACATCGGCCAGTCCCTCCTGGATATTTCGCCACTGGCTGGTTCGTTCGTTCGGCGTCAGCATGCTGTGCAGTACGGCCACCCGGTGGCCCGGGAGGGCGCGTTTGAAGCGCAGGACCGTCTGCGGGGTCAGCGAGATCTCGGGTACGAGGACGAGGCCGCGTCCTCCCCTGTCCAGCACCCGCCGCAGGGTCCTGAGGTAGACCTCGGTCTTGCCGCTTCCGGAGATTCCATGCAGCAGCCAGGTCTTGAAGCCGCCCTCATCGAGGTTCGTCTCCAGCGCCGCGAGGGCGGCGGCCTGGTCGGCGTTGAGATCTGGTTCCTCGCGCGGCGTGAGGTTGGCCGTCTCTGTCCCGTATGGATCAAGCCGTACGACCCTGGATTTTTCCTCGAGCCAGCCGTTTTCCTTCAGCCGGTTGAGGCTCGCGGCGGCGGCGTTTGCCTCCTTCAGCAGGCGTCCCCGCTCGAAGGCCCGGTCCGGGGAGCCTTTTTCGGCCAGCTTCTCCAGGATGCGGGCCTGGGCCACCGCTCTCTTGCGGAGCTTCTCCGCCTCAGCGAGCAGCTCGTCCGGCTCCTTCAGAGCGAAGACCTCGCGAACCTTCTGCTCCTTCGCCTTTCCTGAACGGATGGCGGGGGGGAGGGCGGTCTCCAGGACCTCTCCCCAGCTGACTCGATAATAGGAGGAGATCCACCTGGTGAGCTCGAGCAGGTGCTCGTCAAAGCGGCATTCCGGATGCAGGATGCTCGTGATGGGCTTGAGCTTCGGGACCTCGCTTTCGCGAGGGAAGCCGACACAGACCCCCGTTACCGTACGGGGTCCGAAGGGTATGAGTACGCGGTGCCCCCGCAGCAGCTCAACCTCCAGGTTGTCGGGAATGCTGTAATGGAAGGAGCGCAGCAGGGGGGCGTTGACCACGACTTCGGCGATAGAGGCTGCCATCAGTCGTCGCTTCCCGGCTTGACGGTCTCGGAGGGCTCCCCGATGACCTGCAGGTAGAAGTCTTCGTAGGTGTCGACGATCCTGCTGGGCTCGAACTCGCTTCGCGCCCTCTCCCGGGCAGCGGCAGAGAATCGGGCGATCTTCTGCTTGTCGCCAAGCAGCCCCGCGGCCCGCTCGGCCATCGTCTTGACGTCCCCGACCTCGCAGAGGTAGCCGCATTTTCCATCTTCGACCACCTCGGGCAGGCCGCCTGTCCTGCTGGCCACAACAGGCACCCCGCACGCCATCGCCTCGAGGGCCGCGAGACCGAAGCTCTCGTATTCACTCGGCAGGAGGAAGAGGTCGAGCTGGGAGAGCACCTCTGGAACCCTGTCTACAGGCCCCAGGAAGGTGATGTGCTCCAGGATGCCGAGCTCGGCTGCCAGGTTGCGGGCGGGCTCGAGGTCGACACCCTCCCCGATCATCACCAGGCGGGCCGGGAGGTCCCTGTGAAGGATGTGGAAGGTCCTGATCACATCCAGCACCCGTTTTACCGGGCGAAAGTTGGAGAGGTGCCCGAGGAGAAATTCACCCGGCCGCGCGAAGGCGGAGCGCCGCGACTGTGAGCGAAGCTCAGGAGTGAATTTATCCGAATCAACGAAGTTAGGGATGATCTTGACTGGGCGGCCTGTGCTGAAGAGCCGCAGGGTCTCGCCGGCAAGCTGGTCGCTCACGGCGGTGATGCCATCGGATCGATCGAGGCTGAAACGGGTGATCTCGAAGAAGGAGTTGTCGAGTCCTACGAGGGTGATATCCGTTCCATGCAGCGTGGTAATCGTCGCCGGCCTCTGCTCGGGGGGGAGCATCTGCGTGCAGAGCCAGGCCGCGACGGCATGCGGGATGGCGTAGTGTACGTGGATGACGTCGAGCGGCTGCTTGCGGCAGACCTCGGCAAGCTTGGTGGCGAGGGCCAGGGTATAGGGCGGGTATTTGAAGAGGGGATAGGAGGTCACCTCGACCTCGTGGAAGAATGTATTGGGATGGGCGTCGGGGACACGGAAGGGAAGCGAGTGGCTGAAGAAGTGGACATGGTGTCCCCTGGCCGCGAGCTCGAGACCGAGCTCCGAGGCGACGACGCCGCTTCCCCCGTAGGCCGGGTGGCAGACGATGCCGAGATTCAGTTTTCTTCGCGAAGATTCTTCCACGGGACAACCGAGTATTGATTTACGGGATCTGAGACAGGCACCGGCATCGGGCTGGTGAAGCCCTCTCCGTAGCTGGCGCCGATAAAGAAGCCGAAGTGACGCAGACCGCCCTCGACCCAATTGTTGAATTCCGGATGTGATATTCGCGTCTGCGGTTCGGAGGAGTCGTCGCTGTGAAATTGCGATTCGTAGCAGGCGATGGCTCTCTTGCGGGTCTCGTAGACCTCGCTGATGTCAACTACCAGCGAGGGGACATCCGGGCGGGTTCCCATCGTGTGCAGGAGGGTGTTCGGCCGCCAGGGCTCGAGCTCGGGCAGGTATTTCGCGATTCCACCGAGGTAGAAGCTCTGATCGACAATCCGCGCCACAGCCATGTGGTCGGGATGATGGTCCCTCAGCGCCGGAGCGATCACCACCTTCGGACGCAGCAGGCGCAGCAGGCGGACCACTTGCTTGCGCACATCGTGAGAGTCCTCGATGTGGCCATCGGGCAGGCCCAGGTTGATGCGGCAGCTGAGACCAAGCTCCAGGGCCGCCGCCTCC
>Ga0310124_10001423_pt1 | contig 16702 bp, 17 predicted proteins | sample CB11b_AW_Bot5_MG_FD_203507 | JGI IMG/M metagenome (GOLD analysis project Ga0310124, IMG submission 203507) | Marine microbial communities from Western Arctic Ocean, Canada - CB11b_AW_Bot5 | ecosystem: Environmental > Aquatic > Marine > Oceanic | place: Canada: Western Arctic Ocean | collected... | reverse complement strand
GGATGGTCGACGTCTACTTTTCTTAAAAATGCACCACCGTGTTTTGTCAAAGTATCTTCTCCAAGTATATCGATATACATTTTTGACATTCCTCGAGGACCAAGACATGTTTTAACTAGATCAGCGACTAGCGTGCCCGAGAGCAGATTGTACATTTGTGCTTCATTAGTTCCAACACGAGATATATCATCATCTAATAATCCGGGATATTTCATGGTATTTTTTCACCTATCTATTTAAAAATATTTGAAGTGATAGATCGCAAATAAACGATCATACCATTATGTTTCATTCTTGTTTCTTCATTCTCTCGAGATAATCTTTTTCATATTTCCCTAGATCAGAATTATCAGGTGGGTCTGAACTACTTGAACCTCCATCCATGGCTTGAGTTCCATCACCAAAGTGTTTCAAATCTTCTCCAGCAATCACATCTTCTTCTGGTGGTACATAATCTCGAACATCATGTCTAGCCTTTCCTGGATACTTGTGTTGTGTAGCATATGCAACTATTACAAACACAATTAATGAAACTATTGGAGGAATCATTGTATCGAGTCCCCACCATTCTTCTGGCATAGTCCAAAAGAATTGTAATCGTAATACAGATCCTATAAGTAATGCAGCGATGGTTGCAGGCATATTTGCCTTCTTCCAGAAAAGTCCTAATGTTAACGGAACAAATGCACCTGCAAACATTATATCAAATGCTAAAATGAGATAAACTCCTGGTGCCGGAACAAAATAACCAATTGCGGTTCCAATTACCATCATTGGAACTATTACGATACGAGTTGTGTTGAGTAACTTATTGTCACTCCAATTAGGTTTGTTCATCCACCGTCTTCGGATAATTCTCTGCATGAGATTCCTAGAAATAACACTTGAAATGGCCAGCAATCCACCACTCGCAGTTGACATTGATGCACCTACAACACCCATCAAAATTCCTGCGCCAATGGCAAACGGCATATGTTGAGTAGCAAGTAAAGGCATTGCTAGATCAGGCAATGTGTCTGCAGGCAAATAGAAGAATGCAACGACGCCCAACATACTAGTTGGAATTACAGTAAACATTGTTAATGCGCCACCCATTAATGCACCTCTTCTTGCCGTTTTCGGGTTTTTAGCCGCAAATACCCTTTCCATGAAATCTAACGCGATAATATCTCCCAAGCCTAGAGCAAATATAGCGCCCCAGTTAAGCAGAGCCCCATTGGCAACATCAAATAATCCTGAAAGATCCATGAATCCTGCCGGTGCATTATTGTAAATTATATCCCAAGGCGTATCTGCAAAGCCTCCTAAGAAGAAAAGGAATGCAGCCCAGAACGATCCTATCGCCAGATATACTTGAAACAGATTCGTGTATGCAGACGCAAACAGACCTCCTGCAATAGTGTATACTACAACAGCAAGTGCAGCAATTGCAATTCCATAGAAATAATCAATACCAAAAACAATTTCCAAAATAAATCCACACGCAGCCAGATTTCCTGCAACAAGTATTAAGAAACTGATTATCATTAATATGCTAGAGATGCCCTCAGCACCATTACCATATCGTCTGAAATAGAAATCAGGTAATGTTATCATTGACATTTTGTTTAGAGGTTTTGCATAAAATGCACCAACCAGCAATAGACATATTCCCAGACCAATTGGAATAACTGCACCAGCCCAAAATCCAAATTGAAAGACAAGGGCAATATTTCCTAACGTTGAATTTCCATCAACAGCCTGTGCTGCAAGCATGGTTCCCACCAAAAATAGAGGCAAACTTTTTCCTGCTACAATTAATCGTTTTCCACTTTTATTAACAAGCTTTCCTGCAAAAACACCAACTAAAATTGTCACAGCAATAAATACTGCAACTGCTATTGCAAACCCGTCCATTTCTACCAAATTGAATATAAAGATTATTAGCGCGATATAAAGATTAAAAAATTTTGGTAAACTACGTTATTAGGAACATAATTAGATACGTAATGTACACATAACAGGTGGTATAAACTTGTTTGCTTATTGTACTAATTATTTTTAGATTTTTTTAGTGCAATAATATGTATTTTTAGTAAAAAACTGAAATTTTTATTAATTATCATGTTTTACACCCATGATGGATAAACAATATGCAATTGCGGTAATGACAATAATTTTAGGATTAGGGGTCAACCAAGCTGGAAATTCAGACGCATTTCTTAATGGATTAGGAATTGGAATTATAGGGATGGGACTGGTATGGGTAGCGATTAGATTGATCAAGGAACTAAAAAAAAATGAAGTTAAAATTTCATGAGACAAAAAATACCATGAACTGGCTAGAGGCATAAAGTCATGCCAGGAAAAGGCTACTCTACGATTGGAGTCAAACCAGCGGTGATGGAGAGATTACAACAGATAACAGATAGAAATTATCTGGGAATGTTTCTTCCTAGTACACTCATTATTATGATGAATGAGGTTAAGGCAGAGCGATATTCAATACATACTCATAAGTTAAGACTGGATTTGACAGGGCGATATAACACAATCACCATCAGAGCAGACATCAAAGAATGGCTAAAGAGCAATTATGGAGAGAATAAAGAAAAATATCTGGAGTTGTATAATGTTAAGTGTTTTACTAAATTTGTTAGTTATTTTATCGTCAACATGATTGAATCAAAAAATGATTTAGAAAATAATGCGTTAAAAATGAATGAGAGTGATTTTACATGGTTACATGAAGAATTCAAAAAACGGAGAAAAACTACTGCAAAATATAGAACTGCGAATTTTGAACAATTTGTGGATGGATTTGTTTCAGAGATTATTGAAAAGGTCAGAACAGCAAGAGAAGTATTGACTGTTTAATAAGAAATCTAGAAGATTAGAGAGGAGTCATTGTATCAATTAATTGAGCATATACTACACGACCACTTTTTTCTTCAATATCCAAATCAACAGTATATTTTAGACCATCTATCATGAATTTGACTTGAACATCCCATGACTCTCTATGTCCTTTTTCAGGTTTTTGAAATGTTTCATTTATTTTGAAATCAGATACATCGCCGTATAAAGTATCAATTACACGTTTGGATGCAGCAAATATTTCCTCTGGAGAACTAACAGGATTCATATCATATTTTACAAAAATTAGTATTAAAGAATTCTAAGTATTATACGAATATTTTATAAATATTAAAATTTCATAAATTTCTTTACTAATGATTCTTTTTTTCCTTTCTCCAATTCTGCTTCCACTTTAAATTTATGAAAGATAGCAGTTTGATTATCTGGCTCAATTTTCAGAGCCTTTTCATAATATTTTAAAGATTCAGAGAATTTTTTTTGTAAAAATAGTAATTTGCCTTTATAGCTTAATGCATAAACGTAATTAGGATTTATTTCCAAAGCAGTATCACAGAATTTTAATGCATCTTCATACTTTTTTGAATGCTCCAAACACCAAACCATAGTACATAATGCAAAAATATTTTTTGGTTCAATAGATAAAGCAATTTCACAGCAAAATCTTCCTTTCCCAAATTGTTTTAATGCCGTATGTGAGGCACCCTTACAGTATAATGCCCTCACATTTTGAGGATCGTAAGATAAAATCTTATCAAAGCATTCTATGGCTTTTTTGTGTAATCTAGTCCTATCAAGCAATAATCCTTTGTTGAACCAAGCATCAGAATAATGTGGATCAATTTTGAGTGCTTTATCATAAAAGTGAATGATATCTTTGTTTGAGAAACCTGCATAATCGAGCGTCCAACCTTTAGCAACTAATGCTTTAGTATTTTTACTATCAATTTCTAAGGCACTAGTATAGTATCTGATTGCTTTTTCATGTTTTTTCTGATTTGTTAATTCTTGTCCTTTTTCAAATAATCTAGCAGATTGATTCGAATCTTCTTCAATGGCCTGGTTAAGGAAAGATATCGAATCAGAATTTTGACCTAATCTTCCCAGAATTAGGCTTTTTTCATATAATCCAGATGGGTTTTTTGGATTTATTGACAATGCATCGTCAATGAGTTTTAGAGCATCCTCATTTTTGCCTAATTTACTAAGACATAATCCTAATGAAATTAATGCATCAGAATTTTGTGAATCAATTTCAAGTAGTTTTTTAAAACAAACCATAGATTCTGGGAATTTTTCCATTTTTTTGAACGTTAAACCTTGATTAAGTAATGCATCCAAGTTTTTAGGATCTGATTTTAAGATTGTATTAAAGCATTGTAGTGCATTTTCGTATGCTCCAATTTTGTAAAGTGATCTTCCTTTATGTAATAGAGCAACATGATTGTGAGGTTCTAGTGAAATAGCTTTATTGAATTTTGGAATTGCTTTTTTATATTCATCATAATTCATGGATTCTAGACCTTTGTTAATAAAATACCATGCGTTGTCTGTTCTTTGAAAAATCATGGTTTTTAGTGTCTAACATTATTATTATAGTTTAATGATGTATTACAAACTATTATTATAACAATTGTCTACATAAAAAATTCGTATTATACTTAGACTCTTTATAATTAAAGTTGGACCTAATTTTTGTCATGGGTATGGAATTTTACGGGGATGATTTTCAGGGTGCAGATGTTGCGCCATTTGTAGGAATTAACACATTTTTGCATCTTCCTTGGGTGAAAAATCACAAAGAATTAGTTGAAGCAAACCCAGATGTTGCAATCATCGGAGAGCCATTTGATTTTGGTACTACTATACGTCCTGGAGCACGATATGGACCTAGAGCAATTAGAGCTGCATCTACCATTCCATCTCCTCCCTTTGAACGATTTAATATTGAGACTGGTGCAGACCCATTTGGAACTTTTCGAACGGTAGATTATGGGGATGTGATAGTTTCACCTGGAGATGTGATTGAATCTCATAAAAGAATGACTCTAAAAGTCAAAGAGGTACTTGAGGCTGATGGAATACCAGTCATGCTTGGAGGAGACCATTCAATTACCTATGCAAATGTAAGAGCCTTTGCAAAGAAATTCAAAAATATTGGCATGATTCATTTTGATACTCATGCAGATTGTGCCCCACAAGGATTAACTGGTTTCAAGTATGATCATGGAGCACATATCAGAAGAATTATGGAAATGGGATGTATGAAAGGTAAAAACTATTCATTGGTAGGTCCAAGAGGATATTGGCCAGGACGAGATTTGTACAAATGGATGTCTGACCAGGATTTCCAATGGTTTACAATGTTAGATGTTGAGGAATTAGGAATTGATTATATTGCAAAAGAAATTGCTGACAGAGCCAATGATGGAACTGATGGAGTATATCTTAGTTGGGATATTGACTCTTTTGATCCTGCTTATGCCCCTGGTACTGGAGAGCCTGAACCAAATGGTTTGACATCTAGAGAAGGAATAAGAATGATCAGACAATTGTCAAAATCATTTGATCCTGATAGATTTGCAATGGATTTGGTAGAGATTGCACCTGCGTATGATGTTAGTGACAATAGTTCATACAATGGAGGCATTACATCAGGATTAGGACAAAGATTGATCATAGAACTTCTTGCAGGATTATCATTAACAAAAAGAGGATTGGATGAAGGAGATCCTGTAAGACCAAATGATTACAAAGGTAAAGGCAATACATACAATTTTGGAAATCCTCGTGCAGAAATTCCAAAAAGAGACTAATGATTGATTTTTTCATAGAATTATTTCAGACTCAAAATCATTTTTTGATTTTGACAGCTGGGGCTATGGTTGGATTAATTCATGCATTTGAGCCAGATCATATTAGTGCAATGTCAACTCAAATCATATCTGGAAAATCAAATCTTACGAGAAAACAATCTCTAAGAAATCTTACTGCTATGTCTTCATGGAGGGGGATGGTGTGGGGATTCGGGCATACATCAAGCATCATAATCATTGGAGTTTTAATTGCAGGACTTTCATTAAGCATAGATAACGAATTCTTTATTGGAGCAGAATTAATTGTTGGAATTATGCTAATTACCTTAGGTGTTTTTACAATCAGAAATAAAAATATTCTAGGACAAAGCCACATTCATCCTCACACACATGAAAATGGTGTTTCACATGTTCATACACACAATCATACTAAGGATCATAAACATGACCATAGATCATTCATTATCGGTAGCATTCACGGAATAGCTGGTAGTGGAAGTCTTGTGGCATTAACTGCATCAGCGTTTATGGGTTTTGAAACTATGATGTATTTTTTAGTTTTATTTGGAATTGGTAGTATAATTGGAATGGCAGTTATTAGTGGAATTATAGGACTTCCCTTCATCTTATCCTCAAAAATGAAGCAGATTACACGATATCTTAGATATGGAATATCGGGTATAACTATCCTCATTGGGACAAATATTATTCTTACAATTGTATCTAATTACAAATTATTTTAACTAGAATTAATGGAAATTATCTACCAGAGTCCATCATTATTATTGCTTTGAATTTTTAAATAATTTTGTAAAATTGACTCCTAAATTTAGTATAGCAAAAAATACTATTGCTGCTAAAATATGAGATATTACTGACGCCATATATGCATCATAATTAATTATTAATAGTTCGTATTGAACTCCCCATCTAACTATTGAATAAATTATTTCGCTACTACCAAACGAAAGAACAATTTTTAATAAATCAGATTTTAATAATAACTTGTTTATTTTTCCATTTTCTAGAATGTATTTTTTCTTATTATCTAGATAGAAAAGAGTTCCAAAGACAGCATAGTATACAGAATGATCAATCATTAATGTGATTGTACTATTCAATAGTTCAATTTGGTCTGAGAAATAATTTGCCCCTAAAGCAGAAATTGTCATTGAAACAAGAAATGCGAGGAATATATTTTTGTTAAGTTTCAAGTATTGTAGGCGTTCATTATTCATAACTCTCTTGCAATTTACCATATATTCTAGTTTTTTCTTCAAAAACGATAAATTACAACGTTAACATCCTAATATCCATGATGCTAAATTATGCCGAGCCAGTTTACAGACCACCATCTGAGGCAAAATCACTAATCTTTCAAGTCACAATTGGTTGTTCGTTTAATGAGTGCTCATTTTGTGATATGTATAGAAATAAAGAATACAGTGAAAGACCGTGGGATGAAGTCAAAACTGAAATTGACTTGATGGCAAAACAACTTCCAGACACGACCAGAATTTTTCTTGCGGATGGTGATGCCCTAAATTTATCAACTGACTATATGATTAAGATAGTAGAATATCTTCACAATAATTTTCAAAAATTGGAAAGGGTATCTTGCTATGCAATGCCTATGAATTTACTCAAAAAAACTCCAGAAGAACTGAAAAAAATGAATCAAGCTGGTCTGAATATGTTATACCTTGGAATAGAAAGTGGCTCTGACATTATTTTAAAGAAGATTACAAAAGGTGCTACATCTGAAACGATCATAAGAGCTTGTAGAAAAGCAATAGAAACAGGATTTACATTATCATGCATTATTATTTTAGGACTTGGAGGAAAGGATTACAAAAAGGAGCACATCAAAGGCACGGCACACGTGATTAACGCTGCATCACCGCATTATCTTGGCACATTAACTTTGATTTTAGAAACAGGCGTTAAAGAGGAATTTCTAACAAAGTTTGGGGAGGAATTTCATCCAATAAATGATGATGAGGCTTTAGCTGAACTGCATGATTTGGTTCAGCAAATTGATGTCAAAGAAAAAATGGTATTTAGAGCAAATCATGGTTCCAACGCATACAATATAGCTGGAACCTTTCCTCATGAAAAAGACGAAATGCTTAAAAAAATATCTTGGCTAAAAGAGCATCCCGAAAATGTCAGACCAGAAGGATTCAGAGCTTTCTAAAAATTTGGAGAATGTTAAATGCCGTTTGTACTTTGGATGACAGGATTGCCATGTTCTGGCAAGACAACTATAGCAAGAAAGTTACGGGAACTTTCTCCCAAACTAGTTGTGCTTGACGGAGATGAACTTAGAGCACAGTCCTCATCAAATGATTTTTCAAGAGAAGGTATAAACGAAAACAACAGGAAAGCTGCTAATCTGGCAAAAGATTTTTCAGTGAATAAACCAGTTTGTGTTTCTCTTATTAGTCCATTTAAGGAAAATAGAGAAGATGCACGTAAAGTGATAGGTGATGACAAGTTTATTGAAGTGTACATCGAATGTTCGCCTTCTGTTTGTGAAGAAAGAGATGTTAAGGGCATGTACAAAAAAGCCAGACGAAATGAAATTAAGGATTTCATAGGAGTGCATACAAATTACGAGATTCCAGATAAACCTGATCTAACTGTTAATACAGAAACTAATTCTCTTGATCAATGCGCGCAAGAGATTTTTGAGTTTCTTCCACGCCTTTAATGATGCTGGGAGAATAAGGAATGGGTCCACAGGGATTTGAACCCTGGATTTTCGCCGTGTAAGGGCGACGTCATAACCGACCTGGACCATGGACCCAGCAAATTTCTTGTTAAAAACCATTTAAACTTTGAGAAGTCATTTTTCAGATATACCGATAGTAAATTCTCATAAAAAAATAGCAGGATCAAACTAAGGAATAATAGTGCAAGTTTTTCTTATCAGATAATGAGCTCAGTAGTAGTTGCAAAATTTGGAGGAAGTACAATTGGGGTTGATGGCATATCCATTCCAGTGATAATTCAAAGAATTAGCTCCATTAGTAAAAATGCTAAAGTCATTGCAGTGTTTTCTGCACCATTAACTGTTGTAGAAGGAAAACGTACATCGTTAACAGATGTAGTATTAGGTCTTGGAAACAGAGCAAAAGAGGGAAGAACTTCAGATTTAATTATTTTAAAAAACACATATGAAAAAATACTTGAACTAGTAAGTTCTGAATTTCAAGATGAGTGTAAAAAGATAATTGATGATTGTCTGGATAAGGTTAGAATTGAATTAGAAAAGGCTATGGAAAAAAAGGAATTTTCTGATGAAATTCGTTCTAAAACTCTAGCATATTCTGGCGAAATTTTAATGTCATATGTTATGGAATACATACTGCAGAGTCAAGGAATTAGATCAAAAGCTGTAAGATTAGAAAATTGGCCGATAATAACTGATAACAATATTGAATATACAAACTTTGTACTATCCGAATCCAATAAAAGAATTGAACATCTTGAAAAATTACTTGAGCAAAATCAGGTAATTACAATTGGTGGTTTTATTGGCAGAACTACAGATGGAATTATAACGACATATGAGAGAGGTGGCTCTGACAGAACAGCTGCAGATTTGGGAATTTTACTTCATAAGAACTTTGATGTAAAAATTGATTTTGAAAAGGACAGCTCTGTTGTTTCTGCTGATCCTAGAATTGTAAAAGAAGGACTCACTGATGTGCACGGTATTTCGTATAACGAGGCAAGACTAGCTGGTATGTTTGGGATGAATATACTTGATCCTATTGCCATTAAAGAAATTTTGGAAAATGGTATTTCCCTTCCTATAGTTATCACAGATATGAGAAACCCCAAAAAAATTACAACAATTGAAAAAAAAGCAACTAATGGTAACGGCCATCCGATTAAAATCATTACCGGGAAAAAGAACTGTGTAATTTTAAGAATAGAAGATGAGTTTGTACACAAACTGTTGGAATCTCTTGAAAATAAAAAGAGATACAGCGAATTTGTGATACTTTCACCATTTACTAAAGACGGAATAAAATTTTCTAGAATATTATTCCTTGACGGTGATTATGTTAAAAGAAATGAAAAATACATTTTAGGATTTGATCCACTTGCAACTATCACGTATAATCGAGGGGTAATAACATTGATTGGTGATGAAATGTGGAGAGTGCAGCAGATTGTTTCAAAAACTAGTGCAAAGATAGGTGAATCTGGTCTGAACATACTCAATATTGATGCACAGGAAGAGACTTCAAGAATTATAGTTGTGGTAGAGGATTCTGGAAATAATATTGAAAAAGCAATCAGCGCAATCCATGAAGAACGCTCTAATATCAAATTCGTTTAGGCACAATTATTTAAATTACCAAAATTGGATCAATTCGTATGAAAGAAGTAGGAAAGATTTGGATGAATGGAAAATTAGTTCCATTCAAGGATGCAAAAATACATGTTCTTACTCACGCTCTACATTATTCTACTGCTGTCTTTGAAGGCATAAGATGCTATAACACTCCTACTGGGTCTGCAATTTTTCGACTGCCAGAGCATGTTGACAGATTTTTCAATTCAGCAAAATTATATGGTATGAAGATTCGTTACACAAAAAAACAAATCACAGATGCAATAATTAAAACAGTAAAAACCACTGGTCTGAAAGAATGTTACATCAGACCAATAGCTTACTACGGATATGGTACTATGGGACTTACACCTACATTAAACAAAGTTGATGTGTCTATTTCATGTTGGGAATGGAAGATGGGTGAATCAAAAGCAGGTAAATTTTCTGGAGCCAAATGTAAGATTTCAAAATGGATTAGGATTGATTCCAAATCTCAACCAATGCAATCAAAATCTGCCGCAAATTATTCAAATGCAGCTTTAGCTCGTGTTGAAGCACTAAAAAGCGGATATGACGAAGCAATCATGCTCAATTCAAATGGAAAAGTTGCAGAAGGGAGTGCTGAAAATATATTTATTATAAAAAATGGAATAATTAAAACTCCTCCGTTAAATGCAGACATCTTAAATGGAATTACAAGAGACAGCGTAATTAGATTGATAAGGACTAAGAGAATTAAATTAATTGAAAAAGACATAACGATAAAAGAATTGTTAAATGCTGACGAGGTTTTCATGACCGGAACTGCTGCAGAAGTAAAATCTGTATCAAAAATCAATAAAACGATGATTGGAAATGGTAAGATCGGAAATATAACAAAAATACTACAAAAATCATTTATGGATATTGTGATGGGTCAAGATCAGAAATTTGCTTCTTGGCTGCGCTACATCTAAGTTTTTTACTAAATCAATTTAGTGATAAATGTGGAGTCAAACTCGTTAAATGATTCAGAGCAGGGAATGTGTTGGTTTTGTAAAAAAGGAAGACATTCAGAGTGCATGAAACAGATACCAATCAATATGAAAACTGACGGACCACATGATTGTTCATTTAACACAGAGATAGTTCCTTGCACGTGTACACATTAGGATTAAAAGGCGGGTCTAGTGGGAATCGAACCCACGACAACCGGATTAAAAGTCCGGTGCGCTACCTGGCTGCGCTATAGACCCACGAGCAAGATATTCAGGCAGTATAATTTAGTCTTTACAGATTTCACTAAAAGATAAACTTTAAAATTGAAAGCTTTTGCCGAATAATTGAGCCCTTGTAGTATAGCCCGGTCTAGAATTCGGCCCTGTCACGGCTGAGACGCGTGTTCAAATCCCGCCGAGGGCGCCATTATTTTATTAACAAAAAAATCTCATCTAAAATTTCTTTGTTTGCTGCAGCAACGAAAGATAACCGTGTGTCATAATTTAGATCAGAGTCAAGTGGCTGCAAATTTTCATCTAATATCAAACCTCCGGCTTCTTTTACCAAAAGATACCCTCCAGCTAAATCCTGGATTCTAATCTTTTTTCTTAAATCAATGAAAATATCGATAAGGCCTTCTGCAAACATAGCCATCTCTAGGGCATTGGCACCCATGTGTCTAATATGATGATGTTTTTCAAAAATTGGTGCAAGTCTATTCATTAATTCCGGTGATGAACCAGAACTATTAATTCCAACAATTTTATACAGTGGTTTTTCTTTATATACAGAAATTTGTTTGTCATTTTTGAAAGCACCTTTACCCTTTGAAGCCGAATAAATATCTCCCGTTGAAAGATTTGTAACTACGGCATCTGTAACTGAACTGAGTTTTTCTTCTGTTGAAAATGCTAGTGAACAACAAAAAAATGGCATTCCTCTGACAGCATTTGCTGAACCATCTATTGCATCCATTATTATGAAGCCCTTTGGATTTGACGATAACTCAACTCTACCACATTCTTCACCAAGTATTACACAATCAAAATTTATTTGCTTCAAGTAATCAATTACAGTCTTTTCCGCAACTATGTCTATATTTCTTGAGATATCGCCTCCAGCTCCTCTCCCAAAATCTCCTGATGCTGCTTCTGCAGTTCCAGCTAGATCTCTGACATTTTTATAAACAAGTTTTGAAACAGTGAGAAGAATTTCAATTGTGTTCATATATAATTTCAAACAGAACATAATTTAAATGAAAATTTTTTGAAGGCATAAATATCAATTTGTAAAGATTATTCTGTGAGCGGAAAAGACGAATCTGTTACCAGTAAGAATTCCTTAATGGGAACAAAAGCAGGAAAGAAGATAATCAAACAAGGCTTGTTCAAGTCTAAGGGATATAGACAATTCAATCAGTATAAGGAGGAATATGAAACAAAATTTCCCGAATTTGCAACACGATTTACAAATGCTCTATTACAACAGATTAAATCCGATTCATCTCCTAATGTTACACAGCAGAAATTTGGAGAGGAAGTGGGCTCAACCGAAATCATTTTAGAATCATCACAAATTGATCCAATCAAATCAAAGCTTGAGAGCTTTGACATTCTAAATGATAGAGTTTTAAGAATTCTAAATTCTAATTTTGTGAAAATGACTTTTCCCGTGTTTAATGCATTGTTTGATGCATCAACAGAATATTTTCAAGATAAAAATTCGGAACTCAGAGAAGATATGGTTGATGGACACATTATAGCAATTGATCTTAGTGAACCTATGGATAGAATTGTTGACAAAGATGAAGACTTGGACTATCTGGACGATTACAAGTTGATGAATCCATACATACTAAAAATAGCTAGAGAGAAAATTGCAAAAGGTGGAGAAGAAGTTTTAAAACAGTTTGAAAATGGATTCAAGGATGCTAGAGTTGGTCAATACCTTGATAGCAAATTAAAACAAAACCCTGTTGCGATTACCGATAAGGAGCTTGATAAGAGTTACAAAAAATATCGTTCTGTTATGGGTACAGCAGGCTCTAACATGGCACTTTCAAGACAACCACTAGGAGAAATCTTTCGGATAGGAATGGGTAAGGCATCCGAGTCAGTTGGATGTGGAAATGAGATTGAAGATTCTATTAGAGATAAGGCTGTAAAAATTCCATCATGGCCATTGTATTACAGTCTATCTGCAAATGATGTCAAAAAGGGATTTGAACTAACTATGGAAAGAAGTCAAGCATATTTAGGCGATGCAAGAAAAGCACTTGAACTTTTGCCTGAAAACTTCTCGCACAGACCATTTTTGGAATTTTTATTTTTGACAGTGGAACATTATAATGAATTTTGGTTTAAGAGACTACAAAAGGAAAACATCTGGTCAGATCTTGCGACTAAATTACCAAAGTGATTTTTAATGATGTGGTCAGAAAAATACCGTCCAAATAACTTTCTAGATTTAATTGGTAATGAGGAATCAAGAAAGTTATTTGTGGAATGGTTTACAAATTGGAAAAAAGGAATAAAACCAATTTTGCTAGTAGGTCCACCCGGTATTGGTAAAACAACTATAGCTAATCTCGCTGCAAAACAATTTGGTTACGATCTTATCAGTCTTAATGCAAGTGATGTAAGAAACAAAAAAAACATTAATGAAATTCTAACTCCAGTTTTAGGAAATCAAACTGTTTTAGGAACTCCAATGATTTTTATCGATGAGATAGACGGAGTGCATGGAAGGGCAGATTATGGTGGTGGTGAGGCTATAATCAAGATCTTGAAGGAGCCTACTGTACCAATAGTTCTTGCCGCAAACACAGATTCATCAGACAAGATGAAAAGCATCAAAAAAGTTGTGAAAACAATAGAGCTGAAACCATTATCGCCAAAACTGTTGCGGCTTCACCTCAATAGAATACTACAACTTGAGGGAGTAAAAATTGATTCGGATTCTTTAGCAAAACTTGTTACAAAATCAAGAGGTGATATCCGCTCCATGATTAATTTCACGCAAGCAAGAGTTACTGGTTTTGATCCACCAACTGAAAAATCCTTTGAGACATTGAATGTTGAAGAAGGAGTCAATGCGTTTTACAAAGCAAATTCGATCGATGAAGCTAGATCTGTTTTATATTCTCTCAGGATAGACCCCAGAGAAAAAATTAATGCATTTTATTCTAGTATTATAACAAGTAAGATTTCTGTTGATGATATGCAGAATTTTTTGCAGGTAATTTCTGAAGCTGATATGTTATATGGAAAAATTATGAAAACACAGCAATGGCGTTTATTACGGTATCTCGACGCCATACTTTTGGGATTATACAAAAAAGATGTGCCCATTCGTTATTCAAAGTATAACCTTTCATGGCAACTTCTTAACAGACTCAGGTGGGATGGTGCAAAAATAAAGTCAATTATTGGCTCTCTGGCAAAAACCATGCATGTTTCAAAAAGTACTTTTTCAACTCTTTATTTTCCATTCTTACTCTACTGTATTAAAAATAAAAAAATAGATTTGGAATTCGATGAATCATTAGAAGAGATTATAGAAAAAGAGGTTGCTTTAATTAAATGAGGAGAGAAAAGGATGCCCTCATGTAGTATCTGTGATAAACCACTAATTTGGAAAAAACCGTATAAGAAAGGGGATAGACCTGTGGAAAAAGACGGTTCTATTCATGATTGTTCAAGAAAGAAAGAAAATGAAGATCTCAACTGCATTATTTGTGGCGGCTCAGTCGGGTGTCCAAACTGTGAATTTATTGAAGATTGTAATCCCCAATCTGTATCGCCATTGTGCATATGTAAAAAATGTGAACAATTAGAAAATCCATTTATTTCATACAAAAAGGCGGTCGCCGAAAAATTTCCTGTGCTAAATATTAAAATTTGACCAGAATTAGATAATTTTGTTATCATGCATTCTGATAAAATTGACGAATTCCTAAAAAAAAGAAAGACTGCTGATCAGGCGGGTGGTCAGGATCGTATTGCCAAGCAACATGAAAAAGGCAAACTTACAGCAAGAGAACGAATTAATCTATTACTTGATGAGGGAAGTTTTGTAGAAATTGATGCATTAACAACACATCATTACCATCAATATGATATGCAAAAAAAGAAGTTCTTTGGTGATGGTATAATTGGCGGATATGGAGTGATTAACAGCAGACAAGTCTACATTTTTGCTTATGATTTTACAGTTTTAGGAGGAACTCTAAGCAAAATGGGCGCAAAAAAAATTACCAAATTAATGGATCATGCTGTACGTAATGGATGCCCAATTATTGGAATAATGGACTCGGGCGGCGCAAGAATTCAGGAAGGAATACAAAGTCTTGATGGGTTTGGTGACATTTTTTATCACAACCAATTGGCATCAGGTGTAGTTCCACAAATCACTGCTAGTATTGGACCTTCTGCTGGTGGTGCTGTATATTCGCCAGCAATGACTGATTTTGTTATAATGGTAGATAAATTAGGAACTATGTTTGTCACAGGACCTGATGTTGTAAAGACTGTACTTGGTGAAGAAGTTTCATTTGACGAACTTGGTGGAGCTATGACACATGGTACCAAAAGTGGTGTTGCTCATTTTGTTGCAAAAAATGAATATGAGTGCATGGATTATATCAAGACACTACTCTCATACATCCCACAAAATAACACCGAAGAGCCTTCAATTGTATCAAATGATGATGATCCAAACAGACTGGATCACAACCTAATCAACATTCTTCCTGAAGATTCATTGAAGCCTTATGATATGAAAGAGATTATTCATTCAATAGTTGACAATCATAACTTTTTTGAAGTTCATGAATTGTTTGCACAAAACATTATTGTTGGATTTGCTAGAATGAACGGAAAAACGATCGGAGTAGTTGCGAGTCAGCCATTATTTCTTGCTGGCGCGCTTGATATTGATTCCTCAAACAAAGCATCACGGTTCATTAGATTTTGTGATTGCTATAACATTCCGATTCTTACACTAGTTGATACTCCTGGTTATATGCCTGGAACAAATCAGGAGCATAATGGAATTATTCGTCATGGCAGCAAACTTTTGTACGCTTATTCTGAGGCGACAGTTCCAAAGATTACTATTGTAGTTGGAAAAGCGTATGGTGGAGCTTACATTGCGATGGGCAGTAAGAATCTAAGAACAGATGTTAACTATGCCTGGCCAACTGCTCGAATCGCGGTTCTGGGTTCTGAGGCAGCTGTTAATATTATGAACAGGAGGGAACTTGCGAGTTCAAAAGATCCTGAAGCGCTAAAAAAACAATTGGTAGACGAATTTACTGAAAAATTTGCCAATCCATATGTTGCTGCATCTAATGGAACAGTTGATACAGTGATTGATCCCGCTGAAACTAGACCTATGGTTATCAAAGCACTTGAAATGCTTTCCAACAAACGAGACAGACAGCTACCTAGGAAGCATGGCAACATGAATCTGTGATTTAGATGATAAGTAAGGTACTAATCGCTAATCGTGGAGAAATTGCATTACGTGTAATTAAGACGTGCAAGGTACTTGGCATAAAGACAGTAGCTGTATATTCTGACGAAGACAGAAACTCTCTTCATGTAAAAAACGCCACAGAATCATATCATATAGGTGAGGCTGCTCCTGCTAAAAGCTACCTTAATCAAGAAAAAATTCTTGATGTAATTTTATCCTCTGG
>Ga0310124_10001419_pt1 | contig 16715 bp, 15 predicted proteins | sample CB11b_AW_Bot5_MG_FD_203507 | JGI IMG/M metagenome (GOLD analysis project Ga0310124, IMG submission 203507) | Marine microbial communities from Western Arctic Ocean, Canada - CB11b_AW_Bot5 | ecosystem: Environmental > Aquatic > Marine > Oceanic | place: Canada: Western Arctic Ocean | collected... | reverse complement strand
GACCGAGACTCAACAGCGGGAATTCAGCCTGGTCGTAAAAGAGGTCGATTCCATCGAGAACCAGATAGCAGACCTCCTGACAGCGACGGGCCTGGACGGTGACGAGGCTCTGCTGCTGGTGGTAAACCGCATGGGCAGCCTTGACGCCCTGTCGCTGGAGTTCGCCAAAGAGCATTCCGAGCATTTGTGACTCGTCACGGGGGTCCACAACGAGGAACCGGATCCCCGTGCCGTTGTCGAGCGCATGGTAGTTTGTGTCCTCGCCCTGCTGGCGGCGGTTGCGGCGAAGGTACCGGAGGCCTTCGTGGTCGTTCTGTTTCCACCGTTGTTCCGGTTCGTGTGAAGGATACGGATGTCTGAACTCATCGATCGAACGGCAATGGATCTGGCCGGCGTCATTCGCCGCCGTGAGGCGTCGGCTGTGGAGGTGGTACAGGCGCATCTGGCCCGGATCGACGAGCGCAATGGCGACATCAACGCCGTAGTCACCCTGTGCCGGGACCAGGCCCTCGAACGGGCGCGACAGGCGGACGCCGCCCTCAGCCGTGGAATTCTGTGGGGACCGCTGCACGGCGTGCCGATCACGGTCAAGGACGCCTTTGCCACGGCGGGGATCCGCACCACCTCGGGCACACCCCTTGCCGACAGCGTGCCGGACGCGGACACAACCCCTGTCGCCAGATTGCTGACTGCGGGGGCGGTGCTGCTCGGCAAGAGCAACATGCCCCCTTTCGGTCTCAACTACCAGTGCGACAACGAACTGTTCGGGCGCACCAACAATCCGTGGAATCTCAAGCGAACGTGTGGTGGATCTTCTGGTGGTGGGGCTGCCTCCGTGGCAGCGGGGATGGTTCCGCTCGAGCTCGGAGCCGACCTGGCCGGCTCGATCCGTGTCCCCGCCCATTATTGTGGTGTCTTCAGCATGAAACCGACGGAGTTTCTTCTTTCCGGGGGCGGGGCGCCGCCGCGCACGATCCGACACATGTCCCAGCCCGGACCGATTGCGCGCTCCGCTGAAGACCTGGCCCTGGCCTTGCGGCTGCTCGCCGGACCTGATGACCAGGTGCGCGAGATCCCCCCAGTGCCGCTCGAAGCGGCGGCTGTCCGGCCATTGGCCAGCTACTCTGTCGCCTGGATGTCGGCCCTGCCTGGCGCCCAGCCATCAGCGGACATCGTCAACTCCATGACGAAGCTCGCCCTCGGCCTCACCGATGTCGGCTGCCATCTCCGTGAAGCGCTGCCGGAGGGTTGGGAGTTTGCACCCCTGATGGAGACCTGGGCTGAACTCGCGTATGCCGAGATCGGCTCCGGTATGGACGATACCGCGCGCCAGGCCTTTGCCGAGCAGTTGCGCATCGAGCCAGACTCCGACGACGCCCTGCTGCGTGGGGCCCACCGCGGACTGAGCGCCGACTACCGTGCCTTTGCTGCGACCCTGAACCAGCGAGACGGATATGCCATGGCCCTTGATGAACTGTTGCAGCAGGTCGATGTACTGCTTATGCCCACCTCGATGACGACCGCCATCGAACACTGGCCCACTGGGGAGCCCATACCCGTCGACGGGCGCCCGGAGACCTACTGGACCGTCGGTCTCGGGTACACGACACCAACCAACCTTACCGGCCATCCCGTCGTCGTTTGTCCGGTGGGCCGGGATCAGGATGATCTGCCGATCGGCGTGCAGGTTGTCGGGAGCCGCTGGCGGGACATGGAACTGCTGGGTTTTGTCGAACGCCTGGCAGAATTTGCCGGACCCATCGGACAGCCGCCGATCTGCACATGAGTGATCATCGACCCAACGTCATCGTCATCCTCTGCGATCAACTGCGTCGCCAAGCTGTGGGCTGCTACGGTGACGCCGATGCTGTGACGCCCAACATCGATCGCCTCGCCGCTGAGGGCGTGCGCTTCGACAGTGCCTGTTCCACCTATCCCATCTGCGTCCCTTTCCGTTTTACCATGATGACGGGGCAGTACGCGCATACGCGACTCGTACCCGGGATCGAATGGCGCATGTCCCCTGCCGAACGGACCCTGGCGGACGAATTCAACGAGGCGGGGTACGAGTCGATCTATGTCGGCAAGTGGCATCTCGACGGCGGCCATGGTCGCATGGGCTCCGCCGAACAGACGAACCGTACCCCCGTGCGCCGCCCATACCAGGGACGCTGGCAGAAGTGGCTCGGCTTCGAATTGCGCAACGATCCGCACGACACCTGGTATTTCGAGGATGACGATCCGACACCTAGGAAAATCGACGGCTACCAGACGGACGGCCTCTTCGACCTGGCGCTGCAACACCTGCGCCACGGCCGTGACAAGTCGAAACCGTTCCACCTGCTGCTGTCCGTAGAACCGCCGCATCCGCCATATATCGCCCCCGCCGATCTGCAGGCGGCGTGGGCGGACCGCGAGATCCAGCTGCCGCCAAACTTTCACGCCGAGTCAGAGGCAGTGCGCGCCCAGCTGATCGCTCAACGACGCACCTACTACGCCATGGTCGAGAACCTCGACACCAACGTCGGGCGCCTGCGCCGGTTTCTGACCGAACAAGGGCTGGCAGAGGATACGACGCTGCTGTTTCTCTCCGATCACGGCGAGTTGCTCGGTGCCCACGGCTTGACCAGCAAGCAACGCCCCTTCGAGGAGTCGGTGGGGGTGCCGCTGATCGTCTACGATCCCCGGCGTCCGGACCGCGCCGGCGCAGTGATCACCGAACCGGCCTGCACAGAGGACCTGTTCCCCACCTTCCTTGGACTGGCGGGACTGCAACCGCGCGAGCACCTCCCGGGCGAGGATCTCAGCTGCCTCATCGCCGGCGAACGACAACAATTGGCGCGGCCGGGCGTACTGCTGGAATTTGTCGCCGAGTTACGGGAACGGGTGCCGTTCTACGATGAAGTGTGGCGTGGCTTCCGTTCGCGTCGCTACAAATACACCGTCAAGGGCGACAAGAATGGCGCGCATCCATGGCAGTTTTTCGACCTGCAAGTCGATCCGTACGAAATGACGAACCTCATCGATGACGCCGCCCATCGGGCGAGCATCACCGAGCACCATTCGTGGTTGCGTGACCGTATGGAAGAAACCCTCGACCCACTGGCTCTGGCGCCCGCCTTCGGCCACCCTTCCTGGAATCAGTGGCGCTGATTCCAGATGCCCAGCTCGAAGGGCCGCGGGTCGGCATCCGCCATCAGTTCGGTCCGTTCTTTGACGCGACGGTTCCAGTTCTGTCGGCCGTGCCATAGCAGGTGCTGGCTCGCCGGAATCTGTGCCTTGAACTCCGCTGTCAGTTCGCCGTCGCCCCAATAGGGCAGCTGCGCCGGACCGTAGCCGGTGATGATGATCACCCGCTCACGCTCACTCGTGAGCAGACCCGTTGCATGGATCAGCGGCTCCACGAACAACAGGGTCGAGCCTGCAGGCGCAATCACCTGATGAATCAGCGACCGATCCTGATAGGCGCATTCAATGAGCTGCTCCGGGGGCAGGTCCATCTTGTGCGTGCCCGCAATGACGACGGTACCACCATCATTCGGTCCCAACTCGGTGAGATTTGTCAGCGTCTTGACGAAGTTGCAGTGATAGAGGCCGTGGCGTGTATAACTGCCGTACGGCACATCGATCCCTCGATGAAAACTGTATTTGCAGTTCGATCGGTCCTGCGTTTCCCAGCCTGGCGCACGAGAATTGATGTGCGCATTCGACTCCACCATGCGGATCTCACCGCCGATCGTCTCCGCCGCCATGCCCAGCATGCGCGGGTGCGTGATGTACGCAGTGAACAGCGGATCCGCCTGTTCGATATCACGCATGAAGTGGTGGTGTGTGGAGTTGACATTGGCGAGACCGGCGCCCCGTACCTTGGTCGATTGATCCTGGCTTCGAGACGCCGGGTTGCCCGCACCGGTCAGGTCCCGTTTGAGCTTCTGCAGCGCCTCGATCATGGCGCCACATTCGTCGGCCGTCAGCGTCTCCGGCACGACAACGTAGCCGTATATGTCCAGATGCAGGCGCTGCGCCGGCGTCAACGCCGGAAAGGGTACGTCCATCCCCTCTTCGGTTGGCGTCATGGCGCCGACTCGATGACCATACCCTCGGCCAGTCGGTTCCAACCGGTCTTCTCGTCCCACACACCCGGATTCGCCAGTCGATACGCATAGCGGGCGTCGTCGTGCAGCCTCGTGGCGGGATCTGCCAGGTGCAGGTAGGCGGTGTACGAACCGGGTTCGATCTCCACCGGCAGAGACAGCTCGACATCGAGCAGGAATTGTTCGCCTCCTTTCCACAACCGCGGATCAACACCGGTGGGCAACGACCAGGAGCGATTGGTCGTCGCATTTTGCAGCACGATCTCGACGCTGCGGCTGTTGTACAGAGAAGCGAAGCCGTAGTTCTCCATCTCGAGAGTGACCCGTAGCAGACCACCTGGTCGAGTGCGGCGCAGGATCTGGCTTCCATGCAGCGCGAAGCGCGCCCCCAGTCGCCGCTTGACGTCCCCCATGCAGCCCTGAGTTTCCCACTTTTTCAATACGGCAGGATGCCACCCACTGTTGAGATAGGTTGCATGAAGTGTGCTCATTTCAAGCATCGCCGAGTCACAGTCGTTGAGTTCATAATCGGCGCAGCTCTCGCCACCAAATACCGTGTGCAGCGTCTCCTGGGCGAGGTAGTCGACCTCCCCCGCGCGGTCCATGCCGCCGCGGCCGTAGGTACCTACGTCGGTGTCCGATGACAGGAAGCAGTCGTTGTGATGGCCCGTCCGTGCCACCGGATCGCCACTGTAAGCATTGGTCGATGTCACCACGTCAAAGCCATCATCTCCAAGACTGAACATCGTTTGTTTCAACATGGGGTAACGGAGCACGACCATACGCTCCATCGGCATGTTGTCGAGGAAGAAGTAGAGCAACTCCCGGCGCTGCTCCAGATCATTGGCCAATGTTGTGGTGTGCCATTCACCCCAGGGGCCGATGAAACCCGCCTCAAACAGGGCGATGACATCGACGTTGGCCGCAAAGATCGGCGCCAGCTGCATGACATGATTGCGCAGATTCTGAATCGGTGGATCCGTGTAGGTCGTGTAGTCTCCCCCCTCCCCTCTGGAACCGTAGCTGCCGCGGACGATGACCTTCATACCCTGGTCGCGTGCTGTGTCGAAGCCGCGCTGCACGTCGGCCAGAAAGTCGGCGGGCAGAAACCCTTCGTCGCGATAGGGTGTCAATGTGATGCGTCCCCAGACGAGGGTGATTCCCTTCTCCTGCCGGACGGAACCGATGTCGGCATCGAGTCGGGCCAGATCGGTGTATTGATAAAAGCCGCGTTCCGGGTTGACGAAGATGCTGTCGCCGACCTCGTAGTGGGTGACGATCAAGGAATCTGTCGTGACGTCCTCGACACGAGTGTCGCCTTGTACCAGTTGTTTGCCACCACAAGCGACGAACACGAGCAGCGACAGCAGACCGAATACGGCAAGCATGGGTTTCATCCTGCAATCCGCTCGGGTAAAGAGAACCAGTCCTTTTGACGATCGACGATCCACGCGCAGGAGGCCAGTCGGGCCAGACGGTGAATATCTGCATCGCTGGCGCCTTCCGGGGTTTTTTCTCATTGTGAAGCCTGGAAACACAACCAAGGAGGAATGGGATGAGAGGACTGTTGAATGACCTGTCCGTGATCCGCAGGGGCCACAGCGGACGCCACTCGAGTTGGGACACCAGTGGCCGCAATGCCGACGCCTGGTTGTTGCAGCCAGGGGAAACGCGCGTCCTCGCCGATATCGATGGCCCCGGGCTCATCAACCATATCTGGATGACCCAGGGCAATCACTATCGCGAAGTGCTGCTGCGTATCACCTGGGACAATGCCCGATCGCCCAGCGTCAACGTGCCCTTGGGTGACTTTTTCGGCCTGGGGCACAACATCGTCAACTCATACCAATCGCTGCTGTTTACCGCCTCGACGAGGGCGAACAACACCTTCAATAGCGGTTGCGCCCTCAACAGTTACGCTCCCATGCCCTTTGGCGAGCGTGCACTCGTCGAGTTGGTCAACGAGAGCAAACAACCCCATCGGCAGTATTTCTACATCGATTGGGAGACCACGGACAGCACACCGCAAGATGAGCAGGGCTACTTCCACGCCGAGTTTCGCCGGGAAAATCCCTTTGGGGGCTGGGGTCACGAGATCACCGTCAATACGCCTGAAGCGAACATCGTCAACAAGGAACGCACGGCATACGACAACAACTACGTCATCCTCGAGACGAAGGGCGCCGGACACTACATCGGCTGCAACATTTCGGTGACCAACTTTCAGGGCACCTGGTGGGGGGAAGGCGACGACATGATCTGGGTCGATGGCTACAAGTGGCCCCCCGACCTGCATGGCACCGGCTCGGAAGATTATCTGAACCAGGCGTGGGGTATGCAGGACAACGCCTTTCTGCGTAATGGTTCCTCCATTCACGAGAGCAACACACAGGGCTACCAGACCAGTTACGTCCACCACCTGGAAAATCCCGTGCGCTTCAGTAAGGACATCAAGGTGACGATGGAGCATGGCCACGGAAATCATCTGTGCAACGAGATGAGCTCCGTCGCCTACTGGTATGCCGCCAAGCCCTCTCGTGTGGCCCGGCCTCCCGCCGTGGCCAAACGCCTGCCCGTGCTGCGTGACAACCAGGGCACGTGGCTCATGGACAAGAAGAATCAGACCACCTCCCGTACTGTGTCGGTCAATCGTGAGATGAAGGCGAACAAGCCGAAGTGGAAGAAGGATCATTCGTGAATTGGGAGGCCCTTGAGGGATCATTCGAACACGCCGTCGTGCAACCCCAGGGAGATCTCGGAGAATGTGTCTTCTTCGCTTATCAAGGCGACAACCTGTTGGTCTCGATGGAACGTCAGGACCATGGCGGGATCCTGCCCCGGGCAACCACCTTTGACGAGTTAGGGGTCCCATTTCGAGACCCCCACTACCTGGGCACGCGCAATGGCGTACACTGCTTTGCCGTCGACCTCGAGGAGGGTGCCCAGGCACCTGCGGGCATGGCCCTGCAAGGGTTGCGAATGCTCTACGGCACCCTCGACGAGCCAACCTTTCAACTCGCCGGTCGCGCCTTCCAGATCGTCAACTGGGACCGCACCCATCATTTCTGCGGACGCTGTGGCACCGCCGCCGACTATCACAAATCGGATCGCGCCCGGCAGTGTCCCGACTGTGGATTGCTCTCCTTCCCCCGGGTGTCGCCGGCAGTCATCACCCTCATCCATCGCGGTGATGAATTCGTCCTCGCCCGCAACGGCCGATTCCCCCAGGGGCGCTACAGCATCATCGCCGGTTTTGTCGAAGCGGGAGAAGCTCTGGAGGAAGGTGTGGCGCGCGAAATCCAGGAAGAGGTCGGCCTCGAGGTCACCGATATCACCTACCACAGCAGTCAGCCCTGGCCATTCCCGAATTCGCTCATGATCGGCTTCACCGCCGCCTGGAAGAGCGGCGAGATCGTCGTCGACGGCGAGGAGATCGTCGATGCCGACTGGTTCAGCGCCAGCCGCCTGCCCGAATCCCTGCCCGATGGCATCAGCATCTCGCGACGCATAATCGACGACTTTCTCGCCCGTCATGGGGGTGCAGCACCGTCATGACGAAAGCCGAAAAGGCCGCCTTCATCCTGCAAACCCTCGATGAACTGTACCAGGTGCCACCGATCCCGCTCACGCACCGCAGCCCGTATCAGTTGCTGGTGGCAGTACTGCTGTCGGCGCAGACCACGGATGTGAAGGTGAACGAGGTGACACCTGCCCTGTTCAAGGCGGCTGACACGCCAGAGAAGATGGTGCACCTCTCAGTCGACCAGATCCTGGACTTTGTCCGCACCGTGGGACTGGCACCGGGAAAGTCGAAGAACATCCATCGTCTCTCCGAACTACTGCTCGAAAACCACGATGGCATCGTCCCGGAAACACTGGAGGAATTGGAAGCCTTGCCCGGCGTCGGCCACAAGACGGCATCCGTCGTCGTCGCCCAGGCCTTCGGTCAGCCCGCCTTTCCCGTGGACACTCACATCCATCGCCTCGCCTACCGCTGGGGTCTGTCCAATGGCAAGAATGTCGAGCAGACCGAGAAGGACCTGAAACGAACCTTCCCGATCGAATCGTGGAACAAACTGCACCTGCAGATCATTTACTTCGGCCGGGAGTATTGTCCAGCGCGATCGCACGACATGAAAAGCTGCCTGATCTGCGGCGTCGTCGGCCGCAAGAGTCTGCTTCGCTAGGCACCATGCGCACCCTGCTGCTACAGATCCACCTCTACGCCGGGCTGTTGTGCTCGAGCTATCTCGTCATTTTCGGCATCAGTTCGCTCAACTATAACCACCATTTCGGTGAGGCCATCTCGGGCGACGAAAGCCACTGGGAGCGACAACTGTCGCTGCGGGCCTTCGAGCAGGACCGCGACCGCGCCTTTGCCAGTAGGGCGCGCATGGAAATGAGTGATCAATTCGAGTCCGCCTTGCGCGGGCGGATCGTGTAGTTCCAATCGGATGGAACTCGTGTCGCTGGAGGTGGAGTTGTTTCATTTGGTCATCGCCCGGTGATCAATGCGGTTCGATGGGGGAATGTAACATGGTAGCTCTCCTTGGTAGCACATGAATAGCGTGTTACCAAAGTAGCCCCGCCCCGACGGCCCCGAATCGGCCAAATCGTCGGTCCTGCACCTGTCCTTTGGGACAGGCCCTTACCAGGAATCCAACCCGAGAAGCTTCCTGCCACGATCGGTGAGTTGGGCCGGATCGTTGTCAGCCTCCCAACGCCGCTCATCTCCTGGGAATGCCTTGCCTGATGGATTCAGTCTATCCCGCCACAACTTTATGCGAGCCTGTCGGGCCGTGCTGTTGTCGAAATGCGCCGGAGACATGGTGATATACTGTGCCAGGCGCGGTTTGCCGGAGGTGTTGGCAGAATTTCCATGGGCCAGAAGCCGATGCCAGATGAGCAGATCCCCTGCCTTGCCCGGAATCTTCTTTGTCTGCAGATCCGTCAGATCGGGCTTGCGGGCGTCGCGATCGGCGGGTTGCCGGCGCACCCAATCCTCGAAGTCGCGATGGAATCCGGGCACGCACTGGAATGTGCCCTGATCCTCGGTCGTGTCCTCGAGGTAGAGCACCCCCTGAACGCCGAAAGGAATCGGCCGCTTGGACGTGTCCAGGTCCCAGTGGATCATGCCATCGTGGTCCCATTCGGGTTTGTCTGGTCGCATGGGTGGCTTGCAGTTGGCCCTGTCCATACTGACCCAGAGATCTTCCCGACCCCAGATCTCAGAAAAAGCCTCATGCACGCGAGCATGCTGACGATTGTTCCACAGTCCCTGTGTCTGGTACATCTCGACCATGCCGCCCTTGCGCATGGGGTCGTGGTACCAGTCGTCAGGATCTTGTCGGTCCATCCCCAGAAAAGCCCACACCTCATCGATGACGGCCGTCAGATTCTCCACTGGCACGGCGTCATGGATGACGACGTAGCCATTCTCGTTCCAAAATGCCAGATCCTCGTCGTTCAGTATCGCCACGAAAGTCCTCTCCTTGAAGGGCCTTCAAGATAACGTGATCCGCCAACGATTGCCTGATAGGAGCGTGTCCGAGTGGCCCTACGGGGTCGATGGTGCGATATTGCTTCACTCATTCAACGAAGAGGTTCTCCCGTATATGTCAAGAGTCCGACTGGCCCTCGTGGGTTGTGGTGGCATGTCGAAATCGCACCTGCGACGATTCCACGCCCAGGCCGACCGCCTCGAGGTCGTCGCCGCCGTCGACATCGAAGCAGACAAGGCGCAGATCGTTGCCGACGCCATGGCCCAGCACGGCGTCGTCGTCCGTGTCGCCACCGACCATCGTGATATCATCAACGATGTTGATGCCGCCCTGCTCGTGCTCCCCCACCACCTGCATCATCCGGTGGCGATGGATTTTCTGCGTTCCGGTAAACATGTTCTCGTAGAAAAACCGATGGCGATCTCCGAGGCAGAAGGTATCGAACTGATCGCAGCAGCCAATACGTCCGATGTGGTGCTCATGGTCGCCTACTGCATGCGATTTCACCCCCTCGTGACGGGTATGAAACAACTCATCGACGACGGTACCTGTGGCGACATCTTCCAGGTCTCCATCTGGACCGAACAACTCACTCAATACCATGAAGGACACTGGGGCCTCAAGAAAGCCACCCTGGGGGGTGGTCAGCTCTTCAGTCATGGCTGTCACTACATCGACATCCTGCTGTGGTACCTGGGCCGACCCATTCGCGGCACCCACCTGGGAACGAATAGGGGCACACCCTGGATGGAGCGTGAGGGCACCAGCAATGTCAGCCTCGAGTTCGAGGGTGGCCGCCTTGGATATCACTTCGGTACATGGGGCGCCCGCGGCACGAGTCTGGGGTATGCCTTTCATGCCCACGGCACAGATGGCATGATCGAAGCCGACATCAAGACTGGCGATCTGCGCATCCGGCGCGGCGAACAGGTCGAACTGGTGTCACAACACGAGACCGGCAAACACACCGAAGCGGAGATGGCGCACTTCGTCGACTGCATTCAGACTGGCGCCCGCCCCCTCACCGATGGCCCTGGCAGTCTGCAGGGCTTACGCCTCATCTGGCGACTGTACGAGGCCGAAGAGCAAGGCGGCATCGCCGACCTTCGCGGTCTGGGCCTCGATCAAGTCGCTGACACGGGAATCCTGATATGAAGATCGGTATCGCTCGCACACAGATCACTCCACAAGGGCCGGTATGGCTCACCGGCTACGGTGATCGGGACCACAAATCCGAGGGCCTCTATGCAGCTCTCCATGCCGGAGCGATCTACCTCGAAGGCGACAGCGATCGCGCGCTCATCCTGACGGCTGACGTCATCGGCTATTCCCCACCTGCGGACGCCACCATGCGTCAGGCCATTGCCGACGCCACTGGTTTGCTGCCGCGCCAGATCGTGCTCACGGCGACGCACACGCACTGTGCGCCCTTCTTCACGCCGTGGATCATGCCCGGAGAGATCGAGCCGGCCTATGCCGACTTCCTGCAACGCAAGCTGCGCAGTGTCAGCATCGCCGCCATCCACGCAGCGGTGGCGGGACGGATCGAATTCTCCCGAACCACGTCCACCTTCGGCGTCAACCGCCGCCTGTCGGACGGCAAGGGGGGCGTCACCATGGCACCCAACCCCAATGGCCCCATCGATCGTGACCTCGACACACTATGGTTTCGCAACGACGCCGGTGATATGCTCGGCACACTCACCATCTACGGATGCCACCCCACCAGCCTGAGTGGATATCTGGTCGGCCCCGACTATCCTGGTTATCTGTGTCAACACGTAGAAGCCGATACCGGTGCCCCGGCTCTGTTCTCCACAGGCTGCGCCGGCGACGTTCGCCCCTGGTTCCCCAAGCAGGGCGCTCAAGGATTCTTGCGACCCAGTTTGCCGGAGTTGGAAGCAGCTGGTGCGGCCATGGCACTCGAGGTCCTTACCAGTCGGGAGGAGGCCGTCACCGTCTTTGGTGACCGCCTGTGCATCGACCATGTCGTCCACCGGTTGCCATATACCGAACTGCCGACAGAACAGGAATTACTTACCGAAGTCGACAGTGACGACCCACGTGCACGCGACTGGTCGAAAGCCATGCTCGTCGACCTCGAGGCGGGTGGACTTGCCACTGCGTCCCCGCATGAAATTCAAGCACTGCAACTGCACCCCGGCTTCCGCATCATCTTCCTGGGGGGTGAGGTGCTTTCCGAGATCGGCCTGCACATCAAACGGCGGCTCGCACCGGCGACGACGATCACCGTCGCCTACGCCAATGGACTCATCGCCTACGTGCCGAGCGCCAACGCCTGGCCCCTCGGTGGCTATGAAGTGCATGGTTCACATCGTTATTTCACTCGCCCCGCCGCCTTCACGGCTGCTTGCGAAGATCTCATCGTCAAAGAGACGGCACGTCTCGTCGATCGACTCACCTGATGGAGCCCCCCTCGTCCCTGACTTTCGATCGCAACACCTGGAGTTTCGACTGTGAGCCAACGCTGAATGACTCCCAGGTCCTGGAATTTTGCCGCGAAGGATTTGTACTCCTGCCGGGGGTTGTTCCGGACGAGGTCAATCAGAAAACCTGTGAATATCTGGAGGGTCGACTCCCCGCTCAACCGAGCTGGACACCGCGGGGCTGGACGGAACAGGACATCGAACGTGTCCGCGCCTCCCACGAACCGAGCGCCATCTTCCTCGAGGAATGGTACATCGAGCACGTGCTGCTGAACCCACAGCTGGCGGGTGTCATGCGCTCACTACTCGGCGCCGGCGTCGGACTGCCAGTGCTGGCCTCTCACCACGCCACCGAGTGTCCGCAACCGCCGCAGGGCTGGCACCACGATGCCGATCACGTCTTCGGACCGGAGCTGGAGTTCGTCGAGGTCTTCTATTTCCCACAGGACACCCCCGCCGAACTCGGCCCCACCGAGGTTGCCCCGGGGACCCACATCGGCCACCACAGTCGCGACCTAGACGAGTCAGGTGTCCTGGCTGCGGGAGTGGCGGGCACACTCGGGATTCACCATCAAAGCATTCTCCATCGACGCGGGGCCTCTACGGCGACGGGCATGCGCCACATGCTCAAATACATCTACTGGCGCCAGACACCTCCGGTGCAGGACTGGATCGAAGAATCCGGCTTTGACCCGGAGACCGCCTTCTACGGGGGCCACCATACGGCGCGCTTTGCGGCACACATGTTCTGGTGGCTCCGTGGCAAGGGGGATCAGTTCCGCATCATCGGTGGTCAGGGCTGGCCCTGGCGTTCCGACCAGCAGGTCGGCCCCTCCTACGGGTATGGCCGCACCGACGGTTATCTGCCGGACTGGCGCCGCAACAACCCCGACGGATACGCGCGCTGACGGCAGACAACACCGGGGTCGTCACCCTTTCGTGGGTGCAGGCGCAGCCATTGCTGGCGGCGCGCAGTGACGACGTCCCCCTCATTGAGACGAGCCACGATCTGGGCCGCACCGCGACTCAGGCGCGGCTCGACGAGGCGGGCGCCACCTTCGCCGATGGCATACAGGTCTGCTGGACCGCTCTCCAGCATGTGGTGGGGGACAGAAATGGCTGCTTCGAAGTACAGGGTACAGAGACCACCCGCATCCAGCAGATGTCAGATCTGACGGGACGTCTCGCCAGCCTCTACCCGACCCAGGGACCACCCGCCCTGTTGTTGTCGGGCACACTCATGCACCGCATCAAAGGCATTCACCCAGGGCAGGACACACAGCACAAGTTGCAGCCCCTCGGACGACTCGCCGGCATGCGGGTCCTCGACACGGCGACCGGTCTGGGTTACACCGCCATCGAAGCGGCTGACGCCGGCGCCGAGGTCATCACCGTGGAGTGGGACCCCGCCGTGGTCGACATGGAGCGGCGCAATCCGTGGTCGGCCGGATTGTTCGCCCACCATGCCATCGACCGCCGCCAGGGCGACATAGCAGAAGTGATCGAAACCTTCGACGACAACGCCTTCGATCGCATCCTGCACGATCCGCCGGTCTTCGAACTGGCCGGTGATCTGTATGGTGGTGCCTTCTACGCACAATTGCACCGGGTGTTGGCGCCCCGCGGGCGACTGTTCCACTATGTCGGCAACCTCGACAGTCCTTCCGGGATCCGGGTATCGCGTGGCGCCAGCCGGCGTCTGGGGGAGGCCGGCTTCGGCGACGTTCGTCTGCAACCCGACGCCTTCGGCATCAGCGCTCGCCTCTGATCCGCTCCATTGCTCTTCAGGGCGCCAACTTTTCTTTCATCTTTGCCGCAAAGTAGGCGTAGATCTCCTCACGGTGTCCCGCATTGCTCGGCTGCGCGTTGGCAGCAGATATGATGGGTGCCGCTTCGTCTGCATGCACTGGATAGGGTGCGTCGAACAGCGCCCAACTGGCCAGCGCGATTTTCATGCTCGCGATATCGCCCTGATGGTCGGGGTCTCTATAGAGATTCTGTTGCTCGTATGGATCACTTGTCAGATCGAAATACTGCGAATTCGTGTCGTCGCTGCAGAATAGCAGTTTGTGCGTCTGGGAGCGCACCATATAAGCCCGCCCCCGTCCGGACTCGGCAAAGAGTAATGCCCGCTGCGGCGAGACGGCCAGGTCCAGACCCGGCATAACGGCAGGTACATCGCAACCCGCCTGCGTCAGCAGCGTCGGCGCGCAGTCGATGGTATTGACCAGGGCGTCGCTGACGGAGCCGGCCTGCAACTGGCCAGGATACTTGACGACGAGTGGCACACGAATCAGCGGCTCATACATGTGATTGCCCTTGAGCAACAGGTGGTGATATCCCATGTAGTCACCGTGATCGCTGTTGTACAGGATCAGCGTATTGTCGTAGAGGCCTTCTGCCTTGAGTAGCGATGTCATCCTGCCCACGTGGTGGTCGATCTGCGAGATGGTGGCGTAGTAGTAGGCCATGGCGCGGCGAATCTTGGTCTCTGTCATCTCGTCGTAGGGAAAGTAGCCACGGCTATAGGTCAGATCTTGAGGCAGCGGCTCTGCTGTATAGCCGGGCAAGAGTTCCAGCGCCTGTGGATCGTACATCTGGCTCCAGGGCGCAGGTGGATCGAATGGATGGTGTGGCTTGATAAAGCTGGCCATCAGCAGATGACCACCGTCTTGCCAGGTCTGCAGTTCGTCCATGGCCTGTTCGGCGATCCAAGTCGTGGAGTGGTGCTCCTCGTCCAGGTCGGATTCGAGCGCACCGACGTGTTGCCAGTATTCGGCGGGCGCGTCGGTCCGATACTCAGACTCCTGGTCGAGCAGATCGACATAATACCCCTGGCCCTGTTGGCGCAGCCAACGATGATAGTCGTCATCGTAGCGACCAACGCCATTCTGCTCGGCGAGGATCAGTTCGTCAAAGCCGACATCCGCATATGTGGGAGTCAGGTGCATCTTGCCCACGGCTTTGGTGTGATATCCCGCCGTGCGCAGAATCTGCGGAAAGGTCGATAGACCCGCGGGCAAGGTGCAGTGGTTGCTTCCTCCCAGGTGCTGGCGCACATAAAGGCCGGAAAGGAATGAATAGCGCGAGGGTGTGCACACCGGGTAGGGGCAGAATGAATTGGCGTAACGCACGCCATCGGCGGCAAGGGCGTCGATATGCGGCGTCTGGACATCGGTATTGCCATAGGCACCGATGCAATCGGCACGGTGCTGATCGGCCTGAATGATGAGGATGTTGGGTCGATTTGTGTCGTGCATATAGCACTTCCCTTTGACCTTCGACCTCCGTGATCTTTGCCCAGTTCGCCCGGCCGGGGGCAAAACCCCTACCCCGGCAGATCGCCACTATCCAGTGACGGGCACCAGAACTTCTCGGCGTATTCGACCACCAAGCGCGTGCCCTCTTCGTGGCTGACATATGGTGGCCTCGCCGGGCTATACATCGTATCCGTCAGATCACGCAGCAACGCCATCGGCACGCCCCAACGCGACATCTGTTTGATGGCAAATGTGCGGTGCAGGACACACATGTTGGTGTGCACGCCAAGGATCAGCAGTCGGTCGATGCCGCCTGCCTGCAGACAGGCATACACCCGACCACCCTCGTCGGAGATCAGATCCTTCTCTGCATCGATGTCGATCGCCGCATGTTGCCGAGTCCACGCCTTGTATGGCTCGTTCTCCGCCACGGTCGTGCCCTGATCTTCGGCGTCGATCGGCAGGGGCGGATCATAGGCTGACACATCCCCAACGGGAGCAAAGATCTGCCCCACCAACGAATCTGCAGCCTGCGCAAAATCGGGCAGGCGGGGTTCGGGTTCCAGCGGTTCGACGGCGAGGGCCCGTTGTCGCGCGGGATGGTCTGTGTAAAAGTCCATGGTGTCCGATGGCGCGTGGATGATCTGTACACCGAGGTCCCGCGCCGCGTTGACGGCAGCATTCATCTTCGACAGCAACGGCTCCAGCCGCTCACGGGCACCGCGACACCAATGGCTGTCCCACACGTCGCACAACAACAGTCCCGTCTTATCAGCCGGCTGCTCGACGGTGTCCGTCACGGTTTGCCAGTGCCGGTGACCACCGTCATCCGTTGCCAGGATCTGCCGTCGCAGATTCAGCGCCAGCGTCGTCATCTTAATCCCTACCCTACCAATCGACCACCGATCCATCATCCGGATCGAGTCGAGTTGGGTAGAGACCGGGTTCACCGACCATCGCCATCAGTTTGTCTTCATCGATGGTGATACCGAGACCGGGTTCCGTCGGCAACGGACGATAGCCATCACACACAGGCGGCAGCGGTTTGGCCAGCAGTTCAGCATACTCGTTGTCACCCCGCTCCTGAATGAGAAAATTGGGGATGGCGGCAGCGATCTGCAGGCTCGCCGCCAGCGAACAGGGGCCCTGCGGATTGTGTGGCGCCAACGGCGTGTAGTACGCTTCAGCCATACCGGCGATGATCTTGAGTTCCGTAATGCCACCAGCATAACAGATGTCGGGTTGCAGGATCGTGGCGGCGCGCTTTTCGAGGATCTCCCGGAAGCCCCACTTGGTGAAGATGCGCTCTCCCGTGGCCAGGGGGATATGTGTCTTCTGCGCCAGTTCCGCCATAACGTCGATATTCAGCGCCTGCACGACCTCCTCATAGAACCAGGGATGATACGGCTCGAG
>Ga0310124_10001418_pt1 | contig 16725 bp, 10 predicted proteins | sample CB11b_AW_Bot5_MG_FD_203507 | JGI IMG/M metagenome (GOLD analysis project Ga0310124, IMG submission 203507) | Marine microbial communities from Western Arctic Ocean, Canada - CB11b_AW_Bot5 | ecosystem: Environmental > Aquatic > Marine > Oceanic | place: Canada: Western Arctic Ocean | collected... | reverse complement strand
CTGGCGGCCTAGCGCGTGACGCGCATCGTCAACCGCTCGCCGTCGCTTGGCCGGACTCAGCAGCTTGGGCTTGCCGCCTCACGCAGGATTGCCTTGTCCAACTCCGCCTCAGCCAGCAGCTTCTTGAACCGAGCGTTCTCACGCTCCAGATCCTTCAGCAGTTTGGCCTGGTCCATCCGCAGACCGTCATACCTCTTTCGCCACCGGCAGTAGGTCTGCTCGGTCACCTCAAGCTTCTTGCAGACCTGCGGGACCTTCAGTCCTCTTGCCAGTTCAACCTCCGCCCCCCTCAGCTTTGGGATGATCTGCTCAGCGCCCTGCCGTTTCTTGGCCACGGTCCTTGCCCTTTCCTGAATGCGTCCATGCCGAATTCACTAACATTCGATATGGACTCGTTTCAGGGGGCAAGGCCAGCGCCACTGTATGAGTACTGGAACTGGTAGGGCCTGGACGTGTCGAACGTCGTCATCCAGGTCGAGGGATAATTCACTTCACTGTACTTGATGGCCCCGGCCATCCCGTAGACGATCGGCGTCCTGGCAACCGCTGGCAGGTAGGCGGTCGGGTGCCGTTGGTTGCCGTAGTTGACGCCGACCCACGCCTGCCCCGAGGGGCAGGCGAACAGCTTGGTAAATTGAAAATCAAGGACACCCGTAGGATCCCTGGCATCTTCGTCGATATACGGCATGATGGTTCGGAACCAACAGCCTTTGCCATTATTGTGAGGGCTCTGCGGATGGAATACCGAGAATTCGTCGTTGTTGTCATCCCCGTACAGGCGAAGCGCCAGCCCGAACTGCTTGTACAGGCCCAGGCAGACGATCGACTGCGCTTCGCCCCGGGCCCGGTCCAGCGCCGGAAGCAGCATCGCGATGATCGAGACGACCACGAGCAGCTCGATCAGCGTGAAGCCGCGGGCCCGAATGCTGAATCGTCGGCCCGCTGGGCAGCTGTTCTTACCCATTCACGATGAATCCCGTGTGCAGCAGGTCACACGGGCCGATCGCGGCTCCAGCGCTCAACCAAGTGGCGAGTCGCGAGGTCCTGCGCCTCATGGAAAGGGGCTCAACGCCACAATGATCTCATAAAATCAGATGTCGTCTCTGAAGTAGTTGTGGAGTTCAAACCCTCCCTGCACGAACTTGCCACGAAAATCGTAATAATCCATGCGTTCCGCGTGGCCGTCTACCAACAATACGGAAGCTATGTCTCGGTGAACGCGAGGGCGCGCGCCGTTGTACTGGTATACTGGGAAATATTGCATAATATTAGCCGCAGTGTCGGGGAACCCGTCGGCGTCGGTGTCTACACCGCTACCGGGATTCCAGTTGTTGTACGTGTACTGGAATCCACCGGTAGTATACGTATCGAAAGTCACGATCCATGTTGAGGGGTAGTTCACTTCTGAGCGCTTGATGGCCCCTAGCCCCGGACCAGGTTGTCCGTAGACGATTGGAGAATTGGCTATAGCAGGTGGGTTTTGACTCAGATCCTTGAAACCGCCGTAGTTGACGCCGAGCCCCGGTAATAAACCCGCGGCATCCTTCTGGCCCGAGGGGCACAGGAACAGCTTTGACTCGTTAAAAGTATTTACGCCGGTCAAATCAACGTTATCTTCATTAATGTATTCCATTATGGTTTCTTGCCAATGGGATCCTGGCTGAGCGCTTGGGAAGCCACTGGCGAACAACGGCAATTCGTCTTCGTTGTTGTCCATGTACAAGAACAGCGATACCCCGAACTGCTTGTGCAGGCTCAGACAGACGATCGACTGCGCTTCACCTCTGGCGCGGTCCAGCGCCGGCAGCAGCATCGCGATGAGCACAGCAATGATCGAGACGACCACGAGCAGCTCAATCAGCGTGAAGGCACTGACCCTTGACACGATTTTATGACTGCTGTTTTTCATGTATCACCTCTGAAAAGTGTTGTGGATCTCAGATGTCATCTCGAAAGTAGGGGTGAGGTCAGGGGACAGAGGGTGGAACACCGGGAATGCGTCGTCGTTGTCGTCCCTGTACAACATGACCGCCACGCCGAAGTTCTTGTGCAGGCCCAGGCAGACGATCGCCTGGGCTTCGCCACGGGCGCGATCCAGCGAAGGCAACAGCATCGCGATGAGCACGGCGATGATCGAGACGACCACCAGCAACTCGGTCAGCGTGAACCCGAGGTTACGCGAAGCGCAACCGCAGGCCAGTGAACCAGAACTGCGATCGTACCTATTCATGTGAATAGTCACCCATTCGTGTTCTGCCCGCCGGAACCCCTGGATCTGACTACTACAAGTGTATTATCGACTCTGGAGCAGTCAATATTCCGCGGATTCGGCCATTCGCCGTCTGGAGGTCCGTAACCGCGTCTGGCTGGCCCCCAGGGCGTATAATCACGGGCCCATGAGGCTGCCACTGAACCCGACACCCTCGCGAATGCTGATCTGGCTGGTCCTGGCTTATCGGGCGATGCTGGCTCCGTGGCTTGGCGGGCACTGCCGATTTCATCCAACGTGCAGTCGATACATGATCGAGTCGATCGAACGCGGCGGTGCCTTGACGGGGACGTGGCGCGGTCTGCGGAGGATCATGCGGTGCCACCCTTGGGGCGGCTTCGGCTACGACCCACCATGACCGGCCCGCCACGTCCCTGGTCGTCAAACACTACCGGTGCGTGACGGTGTGATAGCGCCGATATCGGGCCATGGGTCACTGGGACCACGGCACCCCGCAAGACCAGAACCGTAGAATTCCGAAACCCACATCGGTCGATAATTTCCTGGTCCAACTATCACGCTGCCCCGATTCCCCATGCTGCAGTTGACCCGAGTGACCCATCGCCTGCGACGCCTGGTCACGCGACCGGCGGATGAGCTGACCGGAGCCCAACGATCGCTGCGCTTCGCGGTCAACCTCACGCGTTACTGCGCCGGCCAACTTGCAGGCAACCGCGCCCCTCAGATGGCCGCGGCGCTCACCTACCGCACGCTCTTCAGCCTCGTCCCCATGGCGGTCCTCGCTCTGATGGTCTTTCGCGGGTTCGTCGACATGGAAAGCGCCCAGACGATGCTCAGGGAGACCGCGTACGACTATCTCGGCCTGTCGGCGTTGACGGTGCCCGCCAACCCGGACAGCACCAACGGCGACCCGGCACCGGACTTCGCACTCGCCAGCGTCGCGGGGAAGATCGACGAACTCGTAAGGGGTGCGTGGGAACTCAAACTCGGCAGCATCGGCGTCGTTGGCTTGCTGCTGCTTGTCTGGGCCGCCCTGGCGCTTGTCGTCACCGTCGAACAGTGCTTCAACTTCATCTACAACTGTCCGTCCGGCCGTCCTTGGCACCACCGCGTCACGATCTATTGGGCGGTGATCACGCTCGGGCCGGTTCTTCTTTTCGTCAGCATTTATCTGGCCGGCAATCTCTTTCAGTGGATTGAGGCGCAGGAGCTGCCGCTGCTCGGAACGGTCGTCGGCTGGTTCACGCGCTTCACGGCGCTGGGCGCCAGCTGGCTGCTGCTGTTTGTCATCTATTTCCTGCTGCCGAATACGAGCGTCCACTTGAGACCGGCGCTGATCGGCAGCCTCGTCGCCGCCGCCTTGTGGGAATCCGGCAAGTGGGGTTTCAAACTTTACGTCACTCAGGTGGTGCCCTACTCGGCGTTGTACGGTTCGCTGGCCTTGATTCCGCTGTTCCTGTTCTGGCTCTACATCACCTGGCTCGTCGTGCTCTTCGGTCTTCAGCTCGCGTACACGCTTCAGGCCATGAGCGGACGCAAGTTTGAGATCGACGAAAGGCGCCAGCGCCAACGGGGACTGGCCGATCCGCGCTGGTTGATCAGCATCATGGCGATGATCGGCAAAGCGTTCGCAAGAGGTCATCCGGTCAGCAGCGAGGAAATGTCGAGGCAGATGCTGATACCGGCCCAGGCCGTCGCCCAGATCGGTGAGTTCCTGGAGCAGCAGGGGCTCGTGCACCGCGTGGAAGAAACGAAGAAACATCGCGGCGGCTACAGCCTGGCGGTGGCGCCGGCGGACATTCCCGTGTCCAGGCTGCTGGAACTGGGGCACGCGCTGGCCGATGGATCTGAAACGAACGGCCAGATGCCCGGCGCCGCGATGCTCGAGCAGATGTACGAAGCCCAGCGCGACGCCGCCGGCGACGCCACACTGGCCACGCTGATTGAAAAAACTATACAATTCGATCGGCACTGACGCCCGACCGCCGCCGCCGTGGACTACGCCAGCTTCGTATCCGGAATCGACTTTCGGTTCATCAAACCGGACCGCCCGCGACCGAAGGGATACCGCGGGGTCGCCCTGTGCCTGCGCCGCGCGGGCATCCACCTCGAAGTGCTTAACACGCGACTGCCCAGTGACGAGAAGCAGATCCGCAGGACGCTCGCCCCCCTGTGCAGCGTGCCGCGCATGTCCACGTTCGCGATCGGCGCGATCATCCAGCGCGGCGTGGCCCAGATGCCCGACGGCCAGGTGTTCGTTAACGTGGGCGTGTGGAACGGCTTCACGTTCCTGTCGGGCATGGCGGGCAACGCTGACAAAAAGTGCATCGGCGTCGACCTGTACGGCACCCCCACGTCGGCCGGACCGCGGGCGTCGTTCCTCGCCCGGTTTGAAACGTTTCGCCGCCCGAAACACGTATTCCACCAAGTGGACTACAAAGAGTATTTCGAACGCGTTCATACCGAACCAATCGGCTTCTACGTCTTTGACGGGCCCCACAGCTATCACGACCAGCTCGACGGCCTCAAGATCGCCGAACCGTTTCTGGCCGCGGGCGCCACCATCCTCGTCGACGACACGAACACCGACCGGGCCTACGATGGCACCATGGACTTCGTGAAGCAGAGTTCGCACGAATACCGTGTCCTACTCGATCAAAGAACGCCGAAGGGAGGACATCCCACCTACTGGAACGGTGTGCTGGTGATTCAGAAGGCCGCCGCGAGCGAATAGCGAGCGACGGAATCCCGTCCCCTCCGGAGTTAGAAAACGGAAACTAGAGATTGGAGCAATAGAAATCAAGATTACGGATAGTCACCGACTATTCTTGTCGCCTACTCGGTGTTTGAAATTGGGAAATCGAATTGTCGAGACATGAGAATCAGGTTGACTGTCCCGAATATTCGATTTTCACGAATCTCTGTATTCTCGGGTGCCTATTCCCGCGCATCTTCGCTGAATGGAGGAACACATGGTGCTGTTCATGGTCGCCAATCTCCGAATCATGAGTATGTTGATCTTGTTGTTCGTAGCGACAGGTACGGCGCTTATCACTGGAGTTTCTGCCACGGGCCAGGCATTGGGAAATGAGTCAATCGTTCCACCGCAGATGCTGTTGGTCGTTGCGATGTGCAGTTGTTTTACGAATATTGGGTTGTTCGGAGTCTGGCTGCTAATGGTTATTCGGGCGACTGCTAGTTCGCAGACATTCTGCATACCTCTCAGTTTGGTGGGAGGCATATTCTATCAAGACGCGGATCTCACACTTGCGAAACGATTGCAGGACGCGATCAATAATCATGGGGAGCAGGCGAATGAAGCAGGTGACTGTCCCTAACTTCTAACAAACAACGATAGCGTCAAAAGCAGCGCCTCGGTGTCGTCCGGCTGGCGGCGCAGTAGCGGTATCGATCGTCAGACGGAACCGGCGCCTCGATCAACGACCCTTCGTCGCTTTGTCGCTCCGTCGCTTCCCCTGCGCAATCGGCATCCTCCGGCCCGTACCGAAGGCGCGACCCGTGACCTTCAACCCCGGCGCGGCCTGCTGGCGCTTGTACTCGTTGCGGTCGATCAGAGTCACCACGCGCTGTACCACGTCGATGTCGATGCCGGTCTTCTCGACGATCGACGCCACCGGTTCGGCGAACTCGACATACCGTTCGACGATTTCGTCTAGGTGCTCGTACGGCGGCAGAGAGTCCTGATCGACCTGGTCGGGCCGAAGCTCGGCGCTGGGTGGCTTGGTGATGCTGCCGTCGGGAATCACAGGACCGTCGCCCAGCCGGCGCAGCGGTGATTTGGGAGCGTCGTTGATCCACCGCGCCAAATCCCACACCAGCGTCTTGGGGACGTCGCTCAGCACGGCCAGACCGCCGCACATGTCGCCATAGAGCGTGCAATAGCCCACGGCAAGCTCACTCTTATTGCCGGTCGTCACGAGCAACGACCCGAACTTGTTGGACAGCGCCATGAGAATCACGCCACGGATGCGAGCCTGCACGTTCTCTTCGGTCACGTCGGGACCGCGACCTTCGTAGTGGTCGCGCATCAGGGCCTCGAACGCTTTGTGCGCCGACTCGATCGGGACCGTGCGGAACGAAATGCCCAGGCGGCGCGCCAGTTCCGCGGCATCGTCCCTGGATCCTTGCGAACTGTAGCGTGACGGCATCGACACGCCGCGAACGTTTTCGGCCCCGATCGCCGCCGCGCACACGGCGCAGGTCACCGCCGAATCGATTCCACCCGACAGCCCGATGACGATCGATTTGAATCCGCACTTGCTGCAGTAGTCGCGCAATCCAAGCTCCAGGGCGTGGTAGACCGCCGCGGTGCCGGCCAGAGGCGGCTCGATCCGATTTTCCGCGCCGGGCCGGGCCGTCCCCGTACCGATGGGAAGGTCCACGATCAGAAGATCGGTCTGGAAAGCCTTCGCGTGCGCCATCAATTGACCCGCGGCGTCGACCACGAAGCTGTTCCCGTCGAATATGAGCTCGTCGTTGCCGCCGACCTGATTGCAATAGATGACCGGCATCCGGTGACGTTGTGCCGCCGTGGCGGCGAGCTCAATACGAACCGCGTGTTTGTCGGCGACGAACGGCGAAGCCGAGCAGTTGACCAGCGCCTGGGCGCCGGCTTCGGCAAGCTGCCGCACAGGATCTTCGTGATAGAGCTGCCGGGCAACGACTTGCTTCTGGTTCCAGAGGTCCTCGCAGATCGTCAGCCCGAAAGACACGCCGCCTAACTCGAATGTCCGGGGGCCGGCGCCGGCCGACGCGAAATAGCGCTGCTCGTCGAAGACGTCGTACGTCGGAAGCAGAGTCTTGATATGTCGGTGGGCCACGCGACCGCCGACGCAGAGGGCCGCGGCGTTGTAAAGCGACGGACCGGTCGCCCGGTCGGTGGGACACGGATATCCAATGACCGCGGCGATGTCACGGCATTCGGCGGCGAGGCTGGTCACCGCGTCGCCGCACTGGTCGATGACATCCGGAGCCAGCAGCAGATCCCTCGGTGGATAGCCGATCACCGAGAGCTCGGGAAAGATCACCAGTTGGGCGGACTGTTGCCTTGCGGCGCCGATAGCCTCGCGGATCAGTGCGGTGTTACCCGCCACGTCGCCGATCGTCGGATTGGTCTGTGCCAGAGCGATTCTCATGATTAATTCAAAATTCTACAGCGTCCGCGACTTTGACCGGATCTCGAAGCAGTCGTACCTTGGCTCCTATGTGCGCCGTGAGGGTTGGATGTCTGTGCGCCCGATGGCCGGTGCCGGTCGCCGCGGCGGCGGCGGTCATCGCCCAGAGTGGATGCGAATCGTTCCTGGAAAGCCCGGCGAGCCACACCGGGCATCTTCAGCAGGCACGGCAATTCCTCGATCAAGGCCTGACCGACTCGGCCTGGGCCTCGTTCGGTCTGGCACTGGAAGCGAACCCCAAGCTCGTTGACGCCCATGTCGGCATGGGCTGGATCTATCACGATTGGAACAAAGACGTTCTCGCCCACCGCTCCTTCGAAACCGCCACCGGTCTGGACCCGACGCACTACGAGGCGCATTACGGGCTTGGATTAACCAAACAGGTGCTCGGGTGGGTGCAGGACGCCGTCGCCGTCTATCTTCGGGCGCTGGCACTTCGGCCGTCGAGCTTCGAAGTGAACCACCACCTGGCCGGCGCTTACATCATGCTCGATCGGATCGAAGAGGCGCTGCCCTATGCCGAGATCGCCACCCGATTGAATCCGGATCACCAGGGCGCATGGGCCAATCTGGCTGCGACCTATCGACACACGGGTGACTACGAGAAGGCGGTTAACGCCTACCGCCGAGCCGCGGAGCTGGGCGATCCCGCCGATCCGATTCTTCTGGGCATGGCCGACGCCCACATTCAACTGGGGCGATTCGAACGCGCCGTCGTCGTCCTGCGAAACCAGAACCGCCGCTCACCCAGCGCCACCGCCTACGAACGCCTCGGCTACTGCCAGTTCAAACTGCGTCAGTTCGACGACGCCCTGGCCAGCTTCAGAGCCGCGATGTCGATCGACCAGAAGGACACCGCCGCGCTCAACGGCCTGGGTGCGTGCCTGATGACGTTGCACATCCAATCGAAGGAGAAATTCGAGAGCCAGCGCCACGATGCGCTCAAAGCGTGGCAGCGTAGCATTGCCCTGCGGCCGAACCAGCCAAGGATCGCGACGCTCATCAAACGATACGGGGCAGAGACGAAGAAGCCATCACGCATCACGCACGACCCCGCCGCAATTCGCGACGTTCAACTCACCGCGCCGGCGACGCGAGACTAGTCGCGCGTCACAACTTGTGACTGGCACGGCCTGCCAATTTTCAAGTCACGGCGGCTACCATCGGCAGGTTGACGGTCCGGGCGGCGGCCGCGGCGACGGGTTCGGTCTCGAACAGCTCCAGATCGGCCTTGAGCCATTGCTCGGCGCGGTGGCGGGCGGCTTCCATCTTCGGGTAGCGCACCTCGCGGAAGCCCTTGACGGACTGCGGTGCCGAGAGGACCGCCAACCATCGCTGATAGTGGCGCGGGTCATCACTGGTCAGGTCCATGGCATCCACCAGTTGCTCGTACCAGTCGCGAAACTCCGCCTCGAGTCGGTGGGGAAACAGCAAAGGGCGCAGGACCCGGGCCCGGCTCAACAGCCGGTGCTGCCACTGGTAGGTTTTCATCGCGGGCAAGCGCACCACACGGCCGAACAGGTCGATTTCAGGAATGTTGAAGTGGCGGTAGGTGATCCGGTCGCCGTGGGCCGGGTTGACGCCGAAGCGCCGGCGGTCGCGTTTCATTTTCTCGGGGCTGGTGCAGAGGGCCGCGACGTAAATCTCGTCCTTGATCAGCATCACCTTGGCCAGGTTCCAGACCACGGCCCGCGTGATGCGGTAGTTCTGACGTGGTCCGTCCCGGTCGAACACCTCAACAAGCCGGCGGCAATAGCGCCGAGCGTAGTCGATCCCGCCCCACAGGCAGCAGTCGAAGGCGCGGATCACCACGTCGCGCAGCAACTGGTCGTCAACGCGGTGGCCCTGAGTGGCGCGGAAGGTCTGCTTGAGCAGCACGCGGAACTGCTTGGCCAGGCGCTGCCCGCGCTTGCCGCGGTGGGTGGCTCGGATCACGTTGAGCTTGCGGCGCGTGGCCTGGCGCGCCGATTCGTACTCATGCTTCAACTCGACCACGAACTGGTCGGGGCGGACGACAATCTTGCGGCCGATCTTGAACGCTCGGATGTTGCGCTCGGTCTCGTGCCTCATGACCCTGCGAATGGCCTTCTCGAGTGCGTCGCGCGTCAGCGGCAGGAACCCCTTCTGAAACGCGATCCCGAGCATCATGATATTGGCGTACAACTTCGAGTCGAGCAGGCGTTCACAGAGGTCGCCGACGTTGAAGCCGAAGTGACAGCCGTCGCGCGTGTACTTCTGCAGCGTCTGTTCCAGTTCGGACGGTTCGAAATCATCGCGACCCATCAGCGTCAGAATCGTCGGCGTCTTCGTGGTATTCACCACGGCGCAGGTCATGTCGGGGCTGGCCACGCGGTAGGGATGCTTCGGGTCGATGGCCCGCGTGGCTTCAAGGAGGTCGACACCGAGCAGAAGATCCGCTTTCCCGTAGGGAATCGCCGCGGTCGTGAAGCCGCCGGTCCCGGCCCTTCCCGATCGCTTGGTGCCCGCGGCGGCGTCCTGGTTGTCCTGCATCCGGCTGAAGACGATCTGTGAATAGACGCCGCCATTGCGGATCGCCAGGCCCTTCTTATCCAGGAACTGCACGTGGTAGCCCATCTCGTGCCCGGCGGTACTCAAGATGGCCGTGCACACGCCGATGCCCATGCCCCCGACGCCGGCCAGATAGCAGCGCCAGGTTTCCTGGTCGGCGTGTAGCGGTCGAGGGGCGTCGGGGAGTCCGGCGAGGTTCACGTACTCGTCGGCGGCGCGCTTCGGCTGTTTGCGGATGACGGTGACCTCCTCGAACGCCGGGCACGCATGAATGCGCTCACATGCGCCATCGTTGACGCACGTGCTCATGCTGGTCTGGATCTTGGGGCCGTAATCCGTGTCCTCGATGGTCAGCCCCGGACAGCCCGTCTGCGTGGTGCACTCCAGGCAATACTCGCACACGTCCCCCCCCACGTTCATGAACGTCTTTCGCGGCAGGTAATTCAATGCCCGTTCGGTCTTCAACTCCTCGGCGCGGCGCCGGCGGTGGTAGGTGATGCCGCACTCCTTGTCGGCGATCACGATTTTCACGCCGTCGGCCAGGATCGTCTGCTCCAGCAATTTTCGGTACCGTGGCCGATCCTCCGGGTTGATGCGGACGAGGCGCACATCGCTGGCCAGGCCCTTGGGGATCATGCCGGTGACGATGCGCTCGATGTCCTGTGCGAACGTCGGCCGTCCGGTGAGGTCGTGTTCGTTGCCGGCGTTGCACTGATGCCCGGTCATCGCGGTCGTCTTGTTGTCCAGGATGATGTAGGTGATGTCCTGGCCGTTGTAGATCGAGTGACTGATCGCGGTCTGACCGGAGTGGAAAAAGGTGCCATCACCCATGAAGACAATCTGCTTGTTGTCGATGAAGGGGTCGACACCGCTGCCGGTTCCCCCGCCCAGCCCCATGCCGCTGTAGTTGTGCATCAGCGGCGCGTTGGGCTCGAACATGAGCATCGTGTAGCAGCCCGTGTCGCCGTGGCTAACCAGGTCCACCGGTTTGCTCTTGTGCACGCGCAGCATGTATTCCGGGTCGATCAGGTCGCGCCGCAATTCGAGCAGAACGCCGGAGGAATCCCGGTGCGGGCAGCCGGGGCAGAACGTCGGCGTGCGGTCGGGAATATGCACGCGGAACGTCGCCGTCTTCTTGATGCGGTCTAACTCGGCGCTGAGCCGGCCGTTGGTCAGTTCGGCCGGCAACGTGGGGTGCTGCTTGAGCAGCGGCACCAGCCGCTCGATCACGATCGAGGGGTTAAGACCGCGCGTTTCGGGAATTCCCGGAAGGTCGCGGGGCATCCGCTTTCCGTATACCTCGGTGGACAGCCCTTCGGCCTGCTTCAATGGGTTGAGGATCTCGATGACCTGTCGCTCGACGAAGCTGCGGCGCTCCTCGATGACCACAAGCTGGCGACATTGGCGAGCGAAGTCGATGACGATCTGTTCGTCGACGGGGTAGCTCATGCCGAGCTTGAGAATCGGCAGGCGACCGGCCAGCCCCAACTCCGTCAACGCATGTGCAAGATAGCTGTAGGCCACGCCCGATGCGACGAACCCCATGGGCACGACCTCTCCCTTCTGCGGGGCGTGGAGCGTCCGGTTGATGCCCAGACGACGGGCCTCGGTCTTCAAAGTCTTGAACTGTTCGCCGAGCGCCATTTCGCGGCGCCAGGTGCGCGGCGGCAGCAGGACCGACCGATCAAGGTTGGGCATGATGTCGCGTTCGTAGCTCAGTGCCGTCCTGTTCTTTGTGTTCAGCTTCGGGAAATGATTCGCCGTGCACTCGACGCTGCCGCCGCCGTCGGCGCTGGCGACGGTGACGATGTAGCCGATGAAGATCCGCGCCGCCCGGCCGAGCTCGAACGACAGGCCGACCCAGTCCTTGACCTCCTGCGGGTTGCTCGGCTCGACCACCGGCAGGCGCAGGTGTTCGGCCAGGAAACGCGAGTCGGCGGGAACCTGCGTCGAATCGCTCCAGGGGTCGTCCCCGATCACGATCAGTGCCCCCGAATCGGCCTGTGTCCCTGCCAGGACGCCCAGCGCCAGGGCATCCGCCGCGACGTGCAAACCCACGGACTTCACCGCGACGACGGCCCGGCACCCGGCCATCTGGGCGCCGTTCACCATCGCGATACCGAGGGCCTCGTTGTTGGCGATCTTGGCAACGACGCCGTGCTCGGCCAGAAGCGGACCAATCGATTCCAGCACGTCGAAAAATGAGGCAATCGGAGAGCCGGGGTACCCGGTGAACAGGTGCACCCCACCCTTGACCTCCAGAGCGCCCTTCACCAGCAGCTCATTGCCGGTAAAAATCTCGCGCCCCCCATCGACGAGAAATCGTGGATCGACCTTCATGCGACGACGTCGCCTTGCTTCAGTGGCTAGTTGGTTGGGTGTACTCTGGTTGGCCCTTGGGCAGTGACATCCGTGTATCGCTCGACCGGCCCCGTCGAGGGCCGGCATCGACGCCAGCCCCGATCCTCAGGGTCGCGCCGATCCCATCGTGGCGCCGCTACGGGTGCCCCCACGGTTGTGGAGCATTGTATGGTAGGCCTTAAGCAGCAACAAAGACCAGATCGACAGGCCCGCGGAGTCCAGCGTCATGCCTAGTCGAGGCTCATCGGCTGGCACCACGACGGCCGATCGCGGGTCGCCAGTCGTCATTGCGGGCATGGGCCTGCTCACGCCGCTGGGACACTCGCCGTGGCAGACGTTCAGGGCACTGCTCGCCGGTCGGACCGTGACCGACCGGGCAGACCGTCTGCCGCAGGCCGCCGACCCGGTAAACGTCGTCCACAGCGTCGGCGCCGTGAGCGTCGCCCAGCACGGCCCGTCCGACCCGACCGTGGAGTTGGCCGAGCGGGCCGCGCGGCAAGCGTTGCACGAGGCAGGTGAAGACCAGACGCAGGTGCCGGTCATCCTCGCCTCAAGCAAGGGCGCCGTGGGTTCATTGATTCGCGCCGCGGGGCAATGTGGTTTGGGTGATCGGACCCGCCGAGGCGGGTCGAGTCGCGATCGAACCCATCACCCTGGTCGATTGGGCGAGCCGGGCTTTCTGCAGGCCGATCTCGAATCGGTCACGCTCGGTCCCCATGAATTCCTCGCACGGCAGCTTCGCCGCCGCCTGGGACTCGTCGAGCCCGTGCACCATGTCGTTGCCGCGTGCGCCTCGGGCCTGACGGCCGTGGACCTCGCGCGTCGACGTCTCGCCTCCGCGGGAGCGACACGTGCGCCCCGCAGCGTCCTGGTCGTGGCCGTCGAAGCGGCGCTGACACCGCTATTTATCCACAGCTACCGCCGGCTCGGGGTCCTGGCGCCGTTGACGGCCCAGGCCTATCGCGGCCGGCCACTGGCCGAGAATCGCTGCGGCTTCGTTCTCGCAGAGGCCGGTGCCGCCGTCCTGTTGCGGACGGCCGAGGAGCCTCAACCCGGTGAGATTGAGCTTCTCGACACCGCGGTCGCCAGTGAACCGCACGACCTGATACGCCCCGCGCCGCGGATGCGGTCCCTTGCCAGGGTGGCGCGGCGACTGCTGGACGGTCGTCCCATCGACGTCCTGCACCCGCATGCGCCGGGAACGGCGGCCCACGACCCGGCCGAAATGTCGGTCTTCGCTGGTCACGCGGACCAGATCCGCGACGTTTACGCGTGCAAGGGTGGTGTGGGCCACGGCCTGGGGGCCGCCGGCCTGGTCTCGCTGGTCCTCGCCTGCCTTTGCGCCCGCAGCGGCAAACGACCCCCAATGCCCTGGCTCAACGATCCGATCCCGGAGTCACAGCCGCTGGTCGGCGAATCGAGAAATGGCGACGGACCGACGCGCCATCATGCCGTATTCGCCTCCGGGTTCGGCGGGCACGTCGCCGGCGCCGTGCTGGCCTATCGCCAGCCCCTCCCCAACCTCCCGTACCCTTAAAAATTTTTTGTGAAATGGGCCGTTTCGGTCTTGTGCGTGGTAAGGGATTCGACTATAGTACGTAGCTCAAGGCGTGGATCAGCGGTATTCCCGAAACCGTAAGTCTAGGCAATACCATACTTTAGACCAATAATTGGCGAGGTGATCGATGCTCCTATCGAAGGTGCGCGACTACTCTAAGCGCGGTGACGCCCTACCCATCCCCAACCTGGTCGAGGTTCAGCAGACGGCCTACCAAAGGTGCCTGCAGATTGGACAAACCTTCGAGACCCGTGCCCCCGACGTTGGTCTCGAGTCTCTGCTGCGCGAGATCTTTCCCATCGCGTCGTACGACGGGAACATGCAGCTTGAATACCTCCATTACAAGCTGGATGAGGCGCGATACACGCCTGACGAATGCCGCCAGCTTCGGCTGACGTACGGCAGGCCGTTCCGGATCGGCGTCCGCCTCGTCCGTAAGGACGTCGCCGAGATGCCTGAGGAGGAAATCTACCTCGGCGAGATTCCGATCCTCATGGGCGGCGGCGAGTTCATCGTCAACGGGGCTGAGAGGGTCATCGTCAACCAGTTGCACCGCTCGCCGGGCGTGGATTTCTCGATCGCGTCCGCCGAGGCCGATCGGCCCCTGCACTCGGCCCGGATCATTCCTGAGCGGGGTTCGTGGATCGAACTGGAGGTCTCGAAGAAGGACGTCCTCCTGATGCGGATCGATCAGTCCACGAAGATCCCCGCAACCACGTATCTACGGGCCCTCGACGAAGAGTTCTCCACGACCGACACCCTGATGCGCACGTTCTACGAGGTGGCCTCGATCCCGCTGGCGGATCTGACCCCCGAGCACTATGCCGCCGCGCCGATCATCGACAAGGAAACGGGCGAGGAAGTGGTCGCCAGCGCCCACGCGATCGGCGAGGCGATCGACACCGTTCTTGCTTCGAACATCAAAACCGTGGACGTGATTACCGACGCGAGCGATCCGCTGATCCTCAACACGATCGCCGAGGAACACGCCGCCGCGCTCGAAGGGACGAGCATTACGGAGCACGAAGCGGCGCTGCTTCAGCTGTACGCCCGGCTGCGGCCCGGTAATCCGCCACAGGTGGAAAAGGCGCGTCAGCTGTTTCACGAAAAGTTCTTCGACGCCAACCGGTACCGCCTGGGGAAGGTCGGGCGATTCCGCATCAATCGGAAATTCGATCTGGATGTCCCCGAATCGGAGATGAAAATCCGGGCCGAGGATTTCCTTCACGTCATGAAGTACATCCTCGACCTGCGCAGCAACCGCAACAAAGCCCACGTGGACGACATCGACCACCTCGGCAATCGTCGCCTGCGCACGCTCGATGAGCTGGCCATCGAGGAGATGCGAAAGGGTTTCCTGAAGCTTCGGCGCACCGTGCAGGAGCGCATGAGCGTCAAGGACCCGGACGAACTGGCCAAGGTCGCGGATCTGATCAACTCCAAGTCGATCTCCAGCGCGATCGAGCAGTTCTTCGGCCGAAGCGAGCTGTCGCAGGTCGTGGACCAGACCAATCCACTCTCGCAGCTGACCCACGAACGTCGGCTCAGCGCGTTGGGACCGGGCGGCCTGAACCGCAAGCGCGCCGGGTTCGAGGTCCGCGACGTCCACATCAGCCACTACGGACGCATCTGCCCGATCGAAACGCCGGAAGGAACGAACATCGGCTTGATCGCGTCGCTGGGGATCTACTCCAAGATCGACGAGTACGGGTTCCTGCTGACGCCGTATCGCATTGTCAAGGACGGCAAGGCTCTGACCGGTGCCTCGGGCATCCAGTACCTACGCGCCGACGAGGAGATGAAAGTGACCCTGGCCCCCACCGACGTGCTCGACGTCGAGGGGCGGCTGACCACGGGCCCCGTCCTGGCGCGCGTGGACGGCGACCTCGCCCAGGTCGACTCGACCCAGGTCGATTTTACCGACATCAGCCCGAAACAGATCGTGGGCGTGTCGGCCGCACTGATTCCGTTTCTGGAACATGACGATGCGAATCGCGCCCTGATGGGCTCGAACATGCAGCGGCAGGCCGTGCCTCTGATCAAGACCGAGCCGCCGTGTGTGGCGACCGGGCTGGAGAAGCAGGTGCCCAAGTATTCCGGCATGGTGGTGCGGGCCACCAACGCCGGCACCGTCAGTTACCTCGATGCCAGTCGCATCGTGATCGATAACGCTGACGAGTATGTGCTGCGCAAGTTCGTCGGCCTCAACGAGCGCACCTGCCTGAACCAGCGACCGATCGTGCGGCTTGGTGAGAAGGTGGCAAAGGATCAGATCATCGCCGACGGCGCCGCAACCCACCAGGGCGAGCTCGCCCTGGGCAAGAACGTGCTCGTGGGGTTCAACACCTTCGACGGCTACAACTTCGAGGACGCCATCGTCATTTCCGAGCGACTCGTCAAGGAAGACGTGTTCACCTCGATCCACATCGAGGAGTTCGCCGTCGAAATCCGCGAGACCAAGCTCGGCCGGGAAGAATTCACCTGCGACATTCCGAACGTCTCGGAGAAGCAGCTGTCCCGGCTCGACGAAAACGGCGTTATCCGGATCGGGGCCTACGTTCTGCCCGGTGACGTGCTCGTCGGCAAGGTGTCTCCCAAATCCAAGAGCGAGCTGTCTCCCGAAGAAAAACTGCTGCACGCGATCTTCGGACGCGCCGGCGAAGACGTCAAAAACGACTCGCTGGAAGTTCCGGCCGGCACCGAGGGGATCGTCATTGGCGCCAAGCGATTCAGCCGTCGGATGCACCTGAATGACGAACAGAAGCGGCACCTTCGCCGTGAAATGCGCGAGTACGAGACGGGCATGGACGGGCGCGCCGCGGATCTGTTTCGGCAGATGGTCGACCAGATCA
>Ga0310124_10001417_pt1 | contig 16730 bp, 15 predicted proteins | sample CB11b_AW_Bot5_MG_FD_203507 | JGI IMG/M metagenome (GOLD analysis project Ga0310124, IMG submission 203507) | Marine microbial communities from Western Arctic Ocean, Canada - CB11b_AW_Bot5 | ecosystem: Environmental > Aquatic > Marine > Oceanic | place: Canada: Western Arctic Ocean | collected... | reverse complement strand
TTCTTCTCAAAGATGTGGGAATCCGTCCCGTTGGACAGTATGCCCAGACCCGCCATCTCCTCAATGGTCTCCAGCGCCAGATATGGATTTACCGCGCTGGCCCCATATCCGACGAGCAGTGCGAAATGCTGCACCTCACGCGGTTCGCCAGATTCCACCACCAGCCCCACCTTCATCCTGAGATCCTCCCGAATCAGGTGGTGGTGCACGACCGATGTGGCCAGCAGACTGGGGATAGGGGCGTGTTCAGCGTCTACCCCTCTATCTGAAATCACGATTATGCCGTAGCCGTCCCGAGCCGCCTGGGCCGCTTCGTCACACAGCCGATCAACAGCCTTCTCCAGGCTGCCGGGGCTGTCCTGAAGACTGAACAGGGCCGAAAGAGTCGTTGCCCGAATACCGTTTACGTCAATGCTCCGGACCCGCTCAAGGTCTTCGCTGCTCAACACGGGGTATGGCAGTTTCAACTGGCGGCTGTGCTCTGGTGTCTCATCCAGCAGGTTTCTGACCTCGCCCAGGTTGACCTCAAGGGAGGTAACCAGCTCCTCACGTATGGCGTCCAGCGGCGGGTTGGACACCTGCGCGAAAAGCTGCTTGAAATAGTTGAACACCAGGTTCGGCCGGTCGGACAGCACCGCTAGGGGCGTGTCTGTGCCCATGGAACCCACGGGTTCAGCACCCGTCATGGCAGGCGGCTGAATAATCATGCGCTGCTCTTCCAGCGTATAGCCGAAGGCCCGCTGACGCTGAAGGAGCGTGCTGAAGTCAGTGCGTGGGACATCCTTCGCTTCGGGCAGGTCATCCAGGCGAACGATGTTATCCTCCAGCCACTTCCCGTAGGGCTGACGCGCCGCCAGGTCGGCCTTGATCTCCTCATCGTCCAATATGCGGCCCTGTTCCGGATCCACCAGCATCATGCGGCCGGGGCGCAGCCTGCCCTTGTACAGGACATCCTCAGGCGGGATACGCATCACACCTGCCTCCGATGCCATAACCAGCAGGTTATCCTTGGTCACCGTATATCGGAAGGGACGCAGCCCGTTCCTGTCCAGGTTGGCCCCTATCCTGACGCCGTCCGTAAATGCCATGAGCGCAGGACCGTCCCACGGTTCTGTCAGGCAGGAGTGGTAGTCATAGAAGGCACGTGTCTCCGTGGATAGCTGCTTGTCTCCCTCCCATGCCTCCGGGATCAACATCGCCATGACGTGTGGAAGCGACCTGCCGCCCATGAGGAGCAGGTCAAATGCGGCGTCTATGGTGGCTGTGTCACTGGCTCCTGTGGGCAGAACGGGGAACAGCTTTCTCACGTCGTTCCCCAACTGCGGCGACTCCAGTGTCTCCTGCCGCGCGGTCATCCAGTTGATGTTGCCCCGCAGCGTGTTGATTTCGCCGTTGTGTGCCAGGTAGCGGTACGGGTGGGCCAGTCGCCACGAACCCATGGTGTTAGTACTGAAACGCGAATGGATCATGGCAAAACCGGAGTCGAACATCGGGTCGTTCAGGTCCGAGTAGAAGCCGCGGAGCTGCGTGCCTAAGAGCAGCCCCTTGTAAACCACCGTCCGAGAGGAAAAGCTGGAGATATAAAAGGTGTCCAACTCTCCGAGTCCAGACTCTTCCACCGCTCTTTCGGTCTGCCTTCGAATAACGTACAACTTCCGCTCAAAGGCATGCTGGTCCTGTGTGCCCAGACCGCGCCCCACGAACAGCTGGCGTATGACAGGCTGCGACGCCCGTGCGCCGTCGCCGATCTCACCATCGTCCACGGGTACGTCCCTCCAGCCCAGAAGGCGCTGGCCTTCGGCCTGCACCACCTCTTCGATGATGCGCTCGCAGACTGCACGCTCGCTGGGGTCCCTGGGTAGGAACAGCATGCCAACGCCGTAGTCACCCGGTTCCGGCAGCGTAATGGCTACGTCCGCAACGACCCCGCTGAAGAAGGCGTGAGGTGTCTGTATCAGTATGCCTGCCCCATCGCCCGTCTTCGGGTCGCTGCCGGCGGCACCGCGGTGGGCAAGATTGTCCAGCACCTCCAACCCCATCTCGATGATACGATGGGAGCGGCGGCCTAGGACATCGGCCACTATGCCGACGCCGCAAGCGTCATGCTCAAACTCCGGACGGTACAGACCGCGAGGTTCCGTTTTCTTGCTCACCGTACTCCTGCCCATTTGTTAGTTCCCATGTTCCTGTTACGCACCGACTTACAGCACCGGCAGATAGCGTTTTATTTCGTAGTCCGTCACGTGGGAGCGGTACTCCCCCCACTCCAACTTCTTGTTCTCGATGAAGCTGTTGAACACATGGTCACCCAGGCAGCTCTTGACCAACTCACTCCCCTCGGCGAAATTGATAGCTTCAAGCAGGCTCCCCGGAAGGATATCCACACCCCTTTTGAACCGCTCCGTCTCCCCCATCTCGTAAACGTTCTCCTCCACAGGATCCGGCACCTCATACCCCTTCTCCACACCCTCCAGCCCTGCAGCCAGCATGACAGCGAAGGCCAGGTATGGGTTGCAGGCTGGGTCAGGTGCCCGATACTCAATGCGAACCGACTCTTCCTTGCCTTCGCGGTAGGCCGGGATGCGTATGAGGTCGGACCTGTTGATACGCGCCCAGGAGATGTACACCGGCGCCTCGTACCCCGGCACCAAGCGCTTATAGGAGTTAATCCACTGGTTGGTCACGACGGTGATCTCCTGGGCATGGCGCATGAGGCCGGCTATGAAGCCGCGGGCCAATTTGGAGAGATGCCACGCATCGTCGGCATCGTAGAAGGCGTTGCTGTCCCCCTTGAACAGTGACATGTGGGTGTGCATACCGCTGCCGTTGAGCGACGCCACGGGCTTGGGCATGAATGTAGCATACACGCCGTGGCGCAGCGCCACCTCTTTGACCGCTATGCGGTATGTCATCACCGTATCCGCCATTGTCAGGGCGTCTGTATAGCGCAGGTCTATCTCCTGCTGGCTGGGAGCTGCCTCGTGGTGGCTGTACTCCACGGGAATACCCATCTCCTCCAGTGTCAGCACGGTCTCCCTACGCAGGTCTGTGGACACGTCGTTGGGCGTCTGATCAAAGTAGCCGCCCGCATCAAGCAGTTCGGTACCGTCGGGGCTCTTGAAATAGAAATATTCCAACTCCGGCCCCACGTAGAAAGTGTACCCCAGCTTGCTGGCCCGCTCCAGATTCCGCTTCAGGACGTACCTGGGGTCGCCCTGAAAAACCTGGCCGTCGGGTGTCAGGATGTCGCAGAACATGCGGCCCACCGCGTTCTGTCGCGGACGCCACGGCAGGATACGGAATGTGGAAGGGTCGGGCATGGCCACCATGTCGCTCTCGTCGATTCGGGTGAACCCCTCAATAGACGACCCGTCAAACCCCATGCCGCGCACCAGGGCGTTCTCAAGCTCCGCAACATTTACAGCAAACCCTTTCAGGTTGCCTAGGATATCTGTGAACCAGAGGCGCACGAAACGCACGTCGTTATCCCGCACGGTGCGAAGAACGTACTCTATCGTCTCACTACGGTCTTGTGCTTCCATAGCCACCTACCCCTTGAAAGGAGCCTACCCCGGCAGGCGATGCCCGAGAATGGCATAGTCTAGGGGATTGTGAATCATCTGTCAATATGATTGTGAAATTTTACACAACCGCCAGGGGATGCCTTTGCGCGATCACTATATGCATCTACCACCCACAGGTGTTGGTTTTGACGCACGAAATCCAACGGCCCGATTGAATTTAGGTGCTCTTTTCGACATGCCACAGGCCACACGCTAGTCCATGGGCCCATAAAGTGTATACGGGGAAGGCAGCATATCGCGCACCTTCCCTGTATATCGGTCCCAGGTTAACAGGCGTTATTACTTTGCGGAGGCCGCTCCACACACGGTATCCACAACAAGTCGGGTCACAACGTACGGGTCGGAGTTGGCATTGGGCCTGCGGTCTTCAATGTAACCTTTACGGTCACGGGCGACCTGCCAGGGGATCCTCACGGATGCGCCGCGGTCAGAGACTCCGTACCTAAACTCCTTATAAGAAAGCGTCTCATGTTGACCGGTGAGCCTCTCTTCGATCCTATGGCCGTAATTCGCTATGTGTAGGTCAGCCTTGGTGCCTAGGGCTTCCGCAGCGGCCACGCAGGCGTCGTAGTCCTCTCGCATGTATTTCGTTGAGAAGTTGCAATGGGCGCCAGCACCGTTCCAGTCGCCCCTCACAGGCTTGGGGTCAAGAGTGGCGCTTATACCCAGGTCTTCACCAAGGCGGTAGAGGAGCCACCTAGCCACCCACAACTGGTCAGACACCTGCAGGGTCCCAACCGGGCCGATCTGAAACTCCCACTGAGCCGGCATCACCTCCGCGTTGATCCCGCTGATGCTGAGGCCAATTTTCATGCAGGCGTCCAGATGTCTTTCTACGAGTTCCCGGCCAAAGACCTCGTCAGCACCAACACCGCAGTAGTAACCGCCCTGAGGGGCAGGAAAGCCGTACGGCGGCCAGCCCAAGGGCCGTGGGCCTTGAAACAGCGTGTACTCCTGCTCGATTCCAAACCACATTTCGAAGGCAGCATACTTCTCAGCGACCTCCGCACAGGCCGCTCTAGTGTTTGACGGATGCGGCGTCATATCCGTAAGCAGCACCTCACACATGACAAGCTTGTTATCGCCGCCTCTGATGGGGTCAGGGCACACGAATACCGGGTTCAGGACACAGTCGGAGTTGAACCCCGGTGCCTGCTCGGTACTGGAGCCATCAAACCCCCATACCGGCGGCTCTTCTCCCATAGGCACTACCTTGGCCTTGCAGCGAAGTTTTGCAGTCGGCTGCTGGCCGTCAATCCATATATACTCTGCCCTGTAACTGTTCAAAGGATCCTCCTCTATAAAGCCAATTCCTACATCAAGCCGGCGCTTGATCCCACCTGCGCCGAAGATGGAAAGGTTCCCCCCCTACGGGATGCCTACCCGTAGAGCGGAAACCTTTCTTCCTTACTTGGGACGATGCCACGACCAGGCGAATTCTGCCTACCCTGGTATATATCCCTATGGTGTGTAGGCAGGTTCGCCGTGCTGACTCAGATCCAGGCCGGCGGCCTCCTCTTCCTCAGTCACCCGCAAGCCCATTGTCATGTCCAGTGCCTTGAGGATGATGAATGTAAGCCCAAAGGCCCACACCCAGGTCGCAACGATCCCGACGAGCTGGTTGACCAACTGCCCCGGGTTCCCAGCAAACAGACCGTCCGCACCGCCAACGCTGGCCACAGCGAACAGCCCCGTGGCGAAGGCACCCCAGGTGCCGCCGACACCATGTACGGCCCATACGTCCAGAGCGTCATCCACCCTCAAGCGTGCCCGCAGCAGCGTAGCCAGGTAGCAGAACACTCCGGCCCCAAGGCCTATGGCTAGGGCAGGCATCGGCCCCACGAATCCAGCCGCCGGCGTGATGGCAACCAGCCCTGCTACTGCTCCGGAAGCGGCACCCACAACGCTGGGTGCGCCGCCCCTCCACCAAGTCATAGCCATCCACGCCAGGGCACCCATGGCCGCAGCCGTGTTGGTTGTAACGAAGGCGTTGGCCGCGGCACCATCGGCCGCGAGAGAGCTACCTGCGTTGAACCCAAACCATCCGAACCACAGGATGGAGGCGCCGAGCACCACAAATGGTATGTTATGCGGCGCCTCCGGCTCGCTCCCATAGTTGGTCCTGCGACCCAGCACAAGCGCGGCAGCCAGGGCACTGACACCGGAACTGATATGCACCACGGTCCCTCCCGCGAAGTCCAAGGTGTTACCTGTCAAACCTTTAATACCCAACACTGAGAGGTCGCCCAGCCAGCCACCGCCCCACACCCAGTGGCACAGCGGCGAGTAGACGATAGTGGACCAGAGGACTACGAATACCAGGAATGACTTGAACTTGATCCGTCCCACCATAGCCCCGGTGATCAGCGCCGGTGTGATGATGGCGAACATCATCTGGAAGGCCATGAATGTCTCGTGCGGAAGCGTATCCGAGTAGGGTCCTGGCTCCATACCTACGCCCCGTAGGCCGAAGAAGTCGAACCCTCCAATGATGCTGCCCACATCGGGACCAAAGGCAATGGTGTAGCCCCAAAGCACCCACACCACGCTGATCAGCGCAATGACGATGAAAGAGTGCATGATGGTGGCTAGTGCGTTGGTTCGGCCGGCCAGCCCACTGTAGAAGAAGGCCAAGCCGGGAGTCATCAGCAGCACAAGCGCCGAAGACGCTAAAATCCAGGCATTGTCTCCACTGTCCATAGAAATCCCCTTTCTTTCAAAAGACCAACGGCGTGATTGGCCCATGCTGGAAGAAAAATGTTACCGCCATGTTGCGCAGGTGTTAAGTAAATGTTACGAACAGTAGCAGGCCCAGAGCGAACAGGGCGTGGAGGGCTGTCCTGATGGAGCGTCTGATCCAGGGAGTGAGTGATGGGAGCCTAGCTGGGCGTCCCGCTACGCGCTACGCCGTCCCCCGTACGAAACCGGTAACCAACGTTCCACACCGTCTCTATATAGATGTGTCCGGTGTCCTCTATCTTGCTCCGGAGACGCCGTATGTGCACGTCCACTGTCCGGGTGCCGCCGTAGTAGTCGTACTCCCATATCTGGTTAAGCAGCGCCTCACGTGTGAAGACACGGCCGGGGTTGCTGGCTAACAGGCACAGCAGCTGGTACTCCTTGAATGTCAGGTTCACCCTTCGCCCGCGGCTGAATACCTCGTACCGCTCCAGGTCTATCTGAAGGTCTCCGGCGTGCAACACTCTGGCATCGGCAGGAGATTCGCCTGACCCACGGGCCTGCTTTATCCTGGCTGCAATCTCGCCAGGCGCGGGAGGAAGCATGAAGAAGTCGCTAGCGCCCGCACCAGAGTCATACCGGGCCAGGTCTCCAGGAATGACGGCGCATATCATCGGAACGTCCAGCGTCTGACACCGCTCAGCCAACTGGGGCAACAGGTGCTTGCCAACAGCGCCGAAGTCGACCACTACGGCATCCGGAGGGTTGCCCGGAGCGGCCAGACCGTTCACATCGGACACGACGATATAACCTATCCGCTCCTCATTCAGCGCGCTGAGGAGTGCGGCATCGGATTCACGGTTGGCGGCGATAACCAGGACAGCGTACACGGCCCCTGCATTCAGCTAGGATGGGCCGTAGTATACCAGAAGGCGGTAGCTACGGCGCAGACGCCTGGGACTCTGTCACGCCCGACACCGGCAGATGAAAATTATTGCACTTCTCGCACGTCTCTTCGGGTATGATGCTCAACCGCATCATAATGCCGAACACGAAACAGCCCGCGCAGAACCCCACAGCGGCCTCAAGGACAGCGAAGAATACAAGCACTCCCAGCACGCCATAGGCCACCATCGACAGTCCGAAGGCATAATAAAGGAGCAGTGCCGTCACAGAGAAGACAAGCCCCACCGTCTGGGCGAACCGCTTTGGGGGGCCGGCCACAGGCTTGACGTGGTTCCCAAATAGCGGCACCAGCACGCGAGTGGCCAGCATACCCATTGGGCTCAAGGTGGGCCCAGTGAGAACCCTTGCCAGAAAACCGTAGGCCAGAACATACATCAACCACGGCACCTGGAACAGGATGATGCCCACGGATAGGATCACCACCATGCCAGCCACCATACGAGCGGCATATTCATTAGCCGGGTGCGGAAAGCTGAACACCTCGGCCAGACTATTTGACGTTGGAATCACACGCATAACGGGAACTCCTCCTGAAGGAAGACGGGCACAAGGCACCGTCATATACGGTACAAGCGGCTGTAATCAGGGGGGGGGGGAAGTGTCCCCCTAGATACAAGCGCAGGTCAGGCTGTTCCCCGAGAGGAGGAGGGCTACCACCACACCCTCCCTTCCACCTCGACCTCCAGGTCGGCATATTCCTTGGTCCACAACCCCGTACTAAGGTACTTCCAACCGCCATCCGCCAGCAGGCAGACGATGTTCCCACGCTCCATCCTCTGAGCCACCCGCAACGCACAGGCGATTACAGCGCCGGATGAGATCCCGGCGAAAACGCCATCCTGCCGCAGCAACTCCCTGGTCATCTTGAACGCATCCTCACTGGAGATCATCATTCTCGCATCCAGCACGTCTAAGTCCAGAACGGGTGGGACAAATCCATCTTCCAGGCTGCGTAGCCCGAAGATGGACTCGTCTGGCTGAGGGGCCGCAGCCACAACCTTTATGGCTTCGTTATGCTCCTTAAGGCGACGGCCGGCACCCGTGAGTGTCCCGCCGGTACCCAGACCGGCCACAAACACGTCAACGTCAGGTAGTGTTTCCACTATTTCCCGCCCGGTGCCTTCATAGTGCGCCCCCGGATTAGCTGAGTTGCCGTACTGGTAAGGCATGAAGTACGGTCCACCCTCTCCCACTATCTCCTGGGCCATCGCAATAGACCCGTTGGTGCCTCTGCGCCAGTCCGAAAAATGGATCTGAACGTCATACGCCTGCAAAAGCTGTATCCGCTCAGGGCTAACATTCTTGGGCATCACCACCTCCACCCGATAGCCCTTGAGAAGACCCACCATAGCCAGAGAGATGCCCGTATTGCCGCTGGTGGGTTCCAGGATAATCTTATCAGGCGTCAGTGTGCCATCAGCCTCTGCCTGCTCGATCATCTGCAGGGCGATACGGTCCTTCACGCTGCCAGTAGGATTGTTCCCCTCAAGCTTGGCGAACAGTTTGACCCCCACCTTGGGGGAGAGGTTGGTAAGTTCCACCAGGGGGGTATTGCCTACGGCGCCCAGAAGACCCGGCCTTACCACCTTCGAAGTGTGTCCAGAGCCTGTCCCGTCATCACCGGTCTTTTCCCGCACACGCATAGTTAGCCGGCGGACGCTGCCTGCTCCAGATGGGGCAGGCCGCAGAACTCCTCGTAGTCTATCAGCTCGGTAACGATGGGATTGTCGCCGCACACCGGGCAGTCAGCGCGCTGCGGCGTCTTTACCGTCGTAAACCGCATGTCCAACGCATCGAACAGCAGCAGCCGGCCGGCAAGCACGTCGCCCAACTCCAGGATCAGCTTTATGGTCTCCACCGCCTGGATCGAGCCCACGATGCCAGGGAGTACGCCCAGCACACCGGCCTCGGCACAGCTCGGCACCATTCCTGGTGGTGGAGGCGTGGGATACAGGCAGCGGTAGCATCCCTTACCCGGCACAAAGGTGGATGCCTGTCCTTCGAACAGGAAGATGCTGCCATGCACGCAGGGCTTGCCCAGCATCACGCACGCATCGTTCACCAGGTACCTGGTCGGGAAGTTGTCGCTCCCGTCCACTATGATGTCGTATGGCTCCAGCACATCCAGGGCGTTCTGGGAGGTCAGCTGGATATTGTGGGGCACCACCTGAACATTCGGATTGATGTCGGCGATAGTGTCTGTGGCGGAGTCCACCTTGAGCCTACCTACGTCATGGACGTGATGCAGTATCTGGCGCTGCAGGTTGGTCAGGTCCACCGTATCGAAGTCCACGATACCCAGAGTCCCGACACCAGCGGCTGCAAGGTACAGTGCCGTAGGCGAACCCAGGCCACCCGCGCCTATGAGCAGCACCTTGGCATCCATGAGCTTGCGCTGCCCCTTGCCGCCTATCTGTGGCATGATAATGTGGCGGCTATAGCGCCGCGCCTGTTCCGGTGTGAATACCGCTGTCTGAGTCACTGTTCGCACTCCCTCTGACTGACCAATTTACACTATGTCTTTGAGATGCTTTGCCGTCGCAAAGGATACTAGGTATGGTCGCAGAACGCAAAAAGCCCCGAGCGCACTTGCCAGGCCGATCTCGACCAAGCAACGGATTCTCGGGACCTCCTTACCAACGGAAGAGCCTAGATGTAATACGTCCTGCGGCTAGCCAGGTTCTGCTGACGTACGGCCAGGTCGGCTATGGTCGTGGTATCCAGGACGTTCTGAACCGTTGCCTCTACAGTCTGCCACACCTCGCGCTGAGCGCAGGCGCTGGAGAGCGTACACTCGGATGGATGGTCGATACAGACTAGGGATGCCCCTGTACCATCCAACGTCTCAACCACCATTCCAAGCTTGATATCAGTAGCGCTTATGGCCAGCGTATGACCGCCCTGAGGCCCACGGCGACTGCGTATAAGCCCGAACTTCTGCAGAACGGATAGCACCTGGTCCAGATAGGGTTCAGGTATATCCTAACGGCTGGCTATCTCAGCCGTATTGGTCAGGGATCCACCCTCACGCTGCGCCAGCTCCACAAGGGCCCGCACCCCATAGTCCACCTTCATTGGAACGCGCATCCTGCCACTCCTCCGCAACCTATTTCCATAGGTGAATTATACCCCTCACCCTTGAGCCAAATCAAGATTGGTAGTATAGTCGGTGGACTAGGTCGACATTAAACCTACCCATACACCGACCCATCAAATCCATGACCAACTCAAATCACATCAGCTTGCAGGCAGCGCCGCGCTCGGCCATCGGGAAACAGGTCAGGTTCCTACGCCGCGCCGGCATGACGCCCATCCATCTGTACGGCAAGGAGACCGCCTCCCTAGCCCTTCAAACGGACTCCGCTGCCCTGCTCGGTGTCGTTGCCCAGGCAGGACGGACCGCTCCTGTATCAGTAACCGTTGAAGGCAGCACCACATCCCATTTTGCGTTCATCAGGGAGGTACAGCGCCATCCGGTCACAGAAGCAGTCCTCCACGTGGACTTCTACCAGGTGCCCGTTACGGAAACCATGCACGCCGTCGTACCCGTGATCCTTATAGGTGACGCACCGGCCGTACGGCTGCTGAGCGGAAACCTGACTCAGGCGCTCAATACCATAGAGGTGGAATGTCTGCCCTTGGACGTACCACAGGTCGTGGAGGTGGATATTTCCGGCCTGGAGAATTTTGAGCAGGGCATTTACGTATCGTCCCTGGATCTGGGCCGGTCGGTGACGATCCTGACAGCCGCCGAAGAGCTTATCGTCCGAGTGAACCCGCCCAGGGTTGTTGAAGCGGCTATCGGGGAAGCAGGGGTGAGTGAAGAGGCCGTCGGGGGAGGGGCACCGGAGACGGTTGCCGGCCAGGGGCAGCAAACGCAGGATGAGTCCGACACAGAGGCGAGCGCCTAGCTGCACAGCCCGCCTCTACGACGGCAACCGCGACCCCGGAAAATCGGTGTGCCCCCTCACGAACTCCTCAGATGACTGGGTCCTTCTACCCTCCAAACGCAACGAGCCCAGGCTGAGCAGACCGTGGCCCGTAACGACCACCACGCCCTCCCTCCCTGCCATTACCTCGCCCACCACACGTTCCGCGGCACCGCTGTCGTCCACAACGCCCGCCTCCACAACATTCAGTTGCCTGCCGCTCCAACGAGTGTAGCACCCAGGCCAGGGATCGAAGGCACGCACGCGTCGTTCAAGCTCCGCTGCGGGCAGAGACCAGTCCAATTCACCGTCCGCCTTCTGGAGCAGGTGCGTCACAGTCACCCGAGTCTCATCCTGGGGAGTGGGCTTACTATCACCGGAGCCAATAGCCTGCAGCACCTCGAGCAGCAGCTCCGCACCCATGCCGAACAGCTTTGCCGTCAGCTCCCCCGCCCTCTCACGGGGCTGGATCGTTGCCTCACGCTGAGCAAGGATGGGGCCACTGTCCATTCCAGCGTCCAGCAGCATGATCGTCACGCCCGTCAGATCCGCACCTTCCAGAATGGCGGTGGACACCGGCGACGGGCCGCGATACCTGGGCAACAGTGATGGATGGACATTGACCATCCCCTTGGTGGGCACACGGAGCATCACGTCGGGTATGATTCTGCCGTACGCAGCGACCACTACAACTTCAGGGCGCAGCCCCTCCATCTCACGTGCGACTTCCTCCCCACGCAGTGAGGCCGGCTGTAAAACCGGCAACCCTCTATCCAGGGCGAACATTTTGACCGGCGTTGGCAGGACACGCCGCCCCCTGCCGATGCGCTGGTCTGGCCGGGTGTACACAGCTACAACATCATGTTTCTCGGCCAGGAGTGTCTCCAGCACCGGTACGGCAAAGTCCGGCGTGCCCATGAAAACGATTCTCATACCAGATGTACCGCCCTCCACAACATGCCTGTTGCAACCCCAAAACCCAGCCCACGAAAACCGAGGCAAAAGTCCCGCATCAGACCCTTGTGCCCCGACATGACACCCAATGTTATTGTGGCATCCGCTCTTAGAGCAACCCACCCCCACAAGAACCAACAACTCACCATAACCGAACCATAACATCAGATGACCAGCAAAACTGACTCCGGTGCAAAGAAAATATGGGAAACCACGCTAGGCCAGCTGCAGCTGCAGGTGCCTCGTTCCAGCTACGACACCTGGCTGAAAGGCACCGTAGGCCTGACGCTAGAGGACGGCCAGCTTACCGTCGGGGCGGCCTCGCCATTCGCCGCAGAGTGGCTTGAACGGCGGATGCACCAGCTCATCCACCGGACAGTGGGAGAGGTGGTAGACCCTAACATCCAAGTCCGGTACCAGGTCGTTTCCACAGCCGTCCAAGCAGTTCCGCCGCTGCCCACCGCAGCCATAACCTCACTCCCGCAGTCGGAGAGCGACGACCCCCAGCCTGCTCCCGTGACGTCACGCGTCAATGGCGTTCACAACAGCCGCTACACCTTCCAGAACTTCGTTATCGGGAGATCCAACCAGCTCGCCTACGCCGCCTCCCTGGCCGTAGCCGAATCTCCCGGCGACCGTTACAACCCGCTGTTTATCTACTCTGATGTCGGTCTTGGCAAGACCCACCTGCTGCACGCCATTGCCGCCGGTGCCGCGCAGCGTGGCCTGCATGCTCTCTACGTGTCCACGGAGCATTTTACCAACGACTTCATCCGCGCCATCCGGGAACGCAAGACGGAGCAATTCCGCGATAGGTATCGCTCCGCCGACATACTCCTCCTAGACGACATCCAGTTCCTTGCAGGCAAGGAGCAAACGCAGGAGGGCTTCTTTCACACATTCAACGATCTGCACAACGCCGGCAGGCAGATCGTCATCGCCTGCGACACGCCGCCACGTGATGTCACCGGCCTGGAAAGCCGTCTCCAGTCGCGTTTCGAATGGGGCCTGATAGCGGACATCCAGCCGCCGGATCTGGAGACGCGGCAGGCTATCCTCCTGGAAAAAGCGGCAGCGCAGGGAGTCACACTGAGCGACAGCGTCGCCTTGGAGTTCGCTCAGCGCGCCTGCCATAGCATCCGCGAACTGGAAGGATGCCTCAACCGCATGCTGGCACTTGCTCAGTTCTTGGGCGAAGACATATCAGACAAGCTCGTACATATGGCGCTTGCTGACATCCCGGAACAACCGGCGCAGCCCATGAACAACTCTGGCCAGGTCATAGACCGTGTAGCTGCTGCGTATAATATCTCCGCCTCTGAACTGACAACTCGCAGCCGGGACAAGCGCACCACCCTCCCTCAACGTGTGGCCATGTATATACTTGCCGAACTGCTGCAACGCTCCATGGATACAGTCGCCTCCTCAATGGGTGGTTGGACTAAGAAAACAGTTGGAAACGCAATCAAAGACATTGTCGCAAGAAGGGCACAGGATTCCCTCTTTTCCCAAGAGCTTCAGTCGCTCTGCGCCACGATTCAGCCGCCAACACCACGCCAAGCAGCCTGACCGGCCACCCAGTTCTTCCCATGATTCCCCGGTTACCCGAAAGCCCGACTATATTACGGTTATTCCTGTTATGACATATATACTATAGATATATGTATGACACTATTAAAATAACAATACAGGGAGGAAAAGGTGGTGGTGGTGCCATCACCTTCCGCCGTGAGCGGTACGTGCCCAACGGTGGACCTGATGGTGGCGATGGGGGTGCTGGGGGCATGGTTTATGTCACCGCAGATCCCGGCATGTTCGACTACAAATCTCTTCTTGGTATATCCCCTGTTGAGGGAGGGGGTGGTTCCAGTGGGTCTGGCAATAGGCGGCACGGGAAAGATGGTGTTGACAGGCATATAGCTGTTCCTGTGGGTACTTCTGTTATAGATATGACGTCAGGTACTGCCTCTTTGCTGGGTGAGTTGAATCATAAGGATGAGTCCATTCTGGTTGCCTATGGAGGTATGGGTGGTCGGGGCAATGTCCACTTTGCTACATCTATAAACAAGGTGCCCCTACTAGCAGAGGAAGGTGAGTCTGGGCAAACTAGGGAGTTGTTGCTGGAACTCACGCTTCCTGTAGATATCGCTCTTATAGGGCAGCCCAATGCTGGAAAGTCTTTACTCCTGACCAACGTATCCAGGGTTCGGCCACAGGTAGCTGACTATCAATTTACCACCAGAGAGCCTGTGTTGGGCGTTATAGAGGCGGGGTGGGAAACATACAAGGCTGTGGAGTTGCCAGGTCTTGTGCCAGGGGCCGGCCAGGGAGCCGGACTAGGCAACGGCTTTCTCCGGCACGCGTCACACGCACGGCTGCTCCTGCACCTGGTGGACGGCTCTTTGGAGAACCCCGGTGCAGCTATCAGAGAGGTTAATAATGAGTTGCGTCGGTATGAGCAAGGCCTGCAAGATAAGCCCCAGTTGATTGTTATCACCAGGGCTGACCTGCCGGAGGTAGCGGCCCGTATGTCCAGCCTGAAGAGGAGCCTGGCCCGGTACGGTCTTGAGCGTCACTTCATATCCTCCGTAACCGGAGACGGCGTGCAGGAACTGGTGTCGGCGTTCCATCGGCTCCTCGGTGAGTTACCGCAGGTGCTGATGGATGCCACTCCTCCAGTGCCGCAGGTGGTCCAGCCGAAACGGCGCGCGATACCCCCATCGGTTAGGAAGGAATCTGGACTGTTTGTGGTATCATCGGCCAAGGTGGAGAGGCTCGTAAAACTATCGGACCTGAGGCAATTTCGGGCCCGGCTCCAGCTCAGGGAGGAGCTCAGGAAGGTGGGGCTGGTACGGCAACTGGAGGAGGCGGGTATTCAAGCGGGCGATACCATCCGTATCGGAGAGGTGGAGCTTCCATGGGAGTAGCATGCGCGTCGGTGTGCTAGGCGGTACCTTCGACCCCATTCATCTGGCCCATCTCATCATGGCCGAACAGGCCAGGGTCCGGCTGGCGCTGGAGCACGTTGTATTCATACCAGCTGGAGAGCCGTGGCTCAAGGCCGTGCAGCCTGCAACACCGCCACAGGTGAGGCTGGATATGGTGCGTCAGGCAGTAGCCTGCAACCCCCACTTCCGGGTGTCCTCCGTTGAGGTAGACCGGCCCGGCCCTAGCTACTCGGTGGACACACTGGACGTGCTGCGGCGGGAGGAGGGCCCTGATGCAGAGCTGTACTTCATACTTGGTATGGATGCAGTCGTGGACCTGCCCCGCTGGCATGCCCCTGAGAGGTTTCTGGAATTGTGCACGCCGGTGGTGTTCGCCCGGACCGATTACGGAGTCGCCCGCCTGGACGACCTAGAGCATAGCCTGCCGGGCGTGAAGGACAGGGTGATGTTTCTGGAGGGTCCGGCAATAGAGATAAGCAGCACTGACATAAGACAGCGCGTGGCAGAGGGCGTCTCCATACGTTACCTGGTGTCCACGCAGGTGGAGCGCTTCATTACCGAGCAGGGCCTATACAGGCAGGAATAGTCGGCACACAAGGAGGGCAGGTTGACCACCAAGGAGAATACTCGCAGCGAGGCTGAGGAAGTGGCAGACATCCTTCTGGATGAAGGAGCGGTGCTCATCAACTCTGAGGAACCGTTCATCTACAGCTCGGGTGTGATCAGTCCGATCTACTGCGACATGCGTTTGCTGATGCGTTCCCCGGTGTCAAGGCGACGCATCGTCAAGCTGCTCGGGAAGCGGATATCTGAAAGTTGCGGCGTCGCGATAGATGTTGTTGCTGGTGTGGCGACCGCCGGGATTTCCTGGGCGTCCTGGCTGGCTGAGCTGATGGGCAAGCCGATGGCCTATGTACGTGACGCGCCCAAAGGACATGGACGGCAGCAGCAGGTAGAGGGTGGTGTGGAGAGCGGCCAGTCGGCCATCGTGGTGGAGGATCTGACCAGCACGGGTGCCAGCGCCCTGACGGCGGTGGACGGACTGCGGCAGATAGGGGCCAAGGTGGACTACTCCGTGAGCATATTCACCTACGAGTTGCCCCGGTCGGTAGATGGATTTACGTCCGTAGGCGTGGAGCCGATATCCCTGTGCGGCGTGTCAACGCTGCTGGAGGTGGCCACCGGCAACGATCGCATCACCGGCGATGCGGAGCAGGCGGTCAGGGAGTGGCTGGCCAGCCAGGCGCGTTCCTAGGCAGAGACAAGTACCCTAGGTCCCGACCGCTGGCACCTAAGCGCTTCAAAACGGAGATTTCGGAGTTGGAGAGTAAGCTCGGAGCTTCATAGGCTGCCCATTCGCCGGCGTTGGCCACCAGGTCTGCAACTGCTTTTTTCAATGGCCGAGGGTTCTGTTTAGTGGGAAGCGCTAGGCCATATACCCACATCTCTTGATACCTGTTATCAGGAACAATCCTATACGGGTTATCCTAATATTCGTTGAATATGTGAGGGAAGTGGTATCCGAGGCCCGCCCCCCCGTCGACCGCTAAGGCGATCACGGTATTCGAGAACCCCCGGGGCGCTTTCTGTTCCAGCCCCTTGCTCGACGGATAGGCAACTATGTCGATGTCCATTACACGTGACTTACGGGCGATATAAAGCTGGATGAA
>Ga0310124_10001416_pt1 | contig 16739 bp, 15 predicted proteins | sample CB11b_AW_Bot5_MG_FD_203507 | JGI IMG/M metagenome (GOLD analysis project Ga0310124, IMG submission 203507) | Marine microbial communities from Western Arctic Ocean, Canada - CB11b_AW_Bot5 | ecosystem: Environmental > Aquatic > Marine > Oceanic | place: Canada: Western Arctic Ocean | collected... | reverse complement strand
AAAGGATGGATGTTGCCAATGGCATTAATTGATGATCCCGACTGGGGTGGCGGATCCGAATCAAGGCGCAAGGCAGCGGCCGTTCACGCATGACCATCTTTTTTCTGGCGGCGGATTGAGATGCGGGACGGGGTCGACCCGAAAACGGCTCGCTTTGTCTGCATCAATGTGTCCAACGGCAACGTGGAAGGTGCGATCAACCAACGGGTCAATGCCGCGCCGCTGGGCCTTGTGGAAGGGGTGAAGATGAGATTCCATGCATTGCTTGTCTTCCGTGCCATCACGCTGGCATCGGCGGCAGGGCGCATAAGAACAAGCTCACTCAGATTTACGACGGTCTGGACTACGCCGGCTATGAGCAACACCGGCCGGACTATCAGAAGTACGTTGAGACAATTGAGGCGCGACCCCCCAAGCCGGCCTTTTCCGAGGACCGTTTCCGTGTGCGGCAGAGGAGCGGTTACGCTCACAAGGATTACACCGAGGAGATGACGCGGCGCGGCCTGTGGCGTTCTAACGATGGCCGGCGGCGCGGCCAACATCTTGGAGCGTCTCGACGAAAAGCCCGACGAACAATCCTGTGCGCCGGAATCCAGGCCCTATGAGAGCCCGCAATGGATCCTGTGCTATGCGAAGTTCTTCCGGGGCCGCTTCCTCATTGACATGGTACGCGACAACGCGCTGACGGACGGCGCTTGCCTTCGGACCCCGGACGGATTGCAGCTCGTTTTCTACAAGGAGGACTCAGATGGGATCCGGCTGAAGCTCCCGAGGAGCGCCAGCCTCCAGGCCGCCGTCGCCGTGGACGCAAAGAAGCCATACAAGGAGATCGATCTGGGCGTACTCGATGCGGAATCGCACAGAATCAAGCTGCCGTATGGCAGCGATTGGGCCATTGCAGTCGGGCGGTTCACAGATATCCGCGGAGATGGTCGGTGACGGATCGGAAACGCTTTCTTACGCGGCGCTGTTGTCGGCGACAAAAATGTTGCTCGCGACGAGCCGGCTGATGCTGTGCTGCTGGTTGGCGACGTTCAGGGTCAGCGGGCCGTCGAAAGGCTCTATTTGTTCCACCGTCACTTCGGTATTCAGGCCAATGCCGAGGCCAGTGAGGTAGCGCAGCATCTCGGGGTCGTGATCGTTGACCTCGACGACGGTGGAACTGTTTCCGGGGGCGAGTTCCAACAATGTCATTTTCGGTTTTGTCGAAAGTTCACCAGCGGCGCTCGGAATGGGGGCGCCGTGGGGATCAAAGTGCGGATGGCCAAGGGCCTTGTCGATCCGCTTCTCGAGGTCCTCCGACAGCACGTGTTCCCATTTGTCCGCCTCTTTGTGCACCTGGTCCCAGGGCACGCCAAGCGCTTCCTTCAGGTACAGTTCCACCAGGCGATGATGGCGAATGACCTCAAGAGCGATCTTGTGGCCCGGTTCCGTGAGTTTGACGCCATGGTACGGGCGGTAGGTTACGAGGTTCCGCTGCGCAAGCTTTTTAACCATCGCCGTAATCGATGCCGGCGACACTTCCATCAGCTTTGCCAGCATCGACGTGGACACCTTGCTTTCGGCCTGCTGCGCTTTATAGATCGCTTTCAAATAATCTTCGATTGCTTCAGAAGGCATGGTCGTTTTTCGCTGTTCGTTTACCCTGCGCAGGTGGTAAAAATCGCCCCGGTTCAGACGGCGTCTCGGCAGACCTGTCTCGCTCAACCCCTGAGCCAAGGTAAACCCCCATAGTTGGCATATCAACCAAGGAAATCTTCACCGGTGATCCTCCCGGCGAGCGCGGTTCGATCGACGGTCTTGCGAATCACAACCTGTCGCGGTTCGCACTGCCTGGAGTGAGAAGGTCGCCTGTCTAACAAGGGGTGACCACGCCGCCTGGCGTTGGCTCTGTCTGCTATCTCGATTTTACTGAATTCAGAATTCCTGATTGGAATGAGCAGGTCCCCGACTGACAGTCCGCTGGTCCCATCTTTGATCGGATACCATTAAAATGCCTTTCATCAAAACTGGATGCAAGGAACAGATATATTCAAACAGCCCTTCATCCACCACCTCGAATTCCAAAACGGCTGATTCACCTTCTTTGATGATCGGCGTTTCCAAACCCAACGCTTCGAGCACCAGGTCATGGCGCATGCCGGGATCCTCATTGCGTAATATCAGGCGTATCTTGGTACCCGGCCTGACATATATGGTCGGATTCGTTTGATTGAACTTCATATCCTTGGCGACCACGACGACAGTTACGACAGCTTCTGACCGTTTAAGGCTGCCTGCCAAAAGTGGAAGCAGGGCAGCAACGACTGCCGTTGTGATCAGTGCCTTCAATAGATGAGTTTTGACGATCTTCATGATACCCCAGCCTTGTTAATTAGATGAGTAACCCCGTTACGAACATGATTGCAATACCGGCAAAAATGCCGATGAAATTCTCCGGAAGAGCCATTCCGCCGTCACTGGAACGGAGTGACGGGCCCTTGGAAATGATCCAGACGACCTGGAAAATCGCTCCCGCGGCCATACCGAAGAAAATGACCGCCCACAATTGAGAAAAGGAAAATCCACCAATTAAGGTTCCCGCAATGGTTGGCAAACCGGCGAGCAACCCCAAACCGATAACCCGGGAAATCCCAGCCGTGCATGCTGCCAGAGGAACAACGATTGCCAGGCCCTCGGTGATGTTGTGCAGCGTAAATCCGAGCACAAGGCGTGTCCCCATTGACACATCGCCATGAATAAATGCGGAGCCGACAACCAATCCTTCACCCAGATTATGCAATCCGATGCCCAGGGCGATCAAACAGGACACACGCAGTGCCAACGAGCGGCCCCCGTCGTCCAAAACCATTTCCTTGCCGGCATTCTTCAGCGTCATCAGGCCTATAAATACCAAAAGACCTACGCCCAGGAGCAGTATTTCACCATTGTAACTGCCGGCAAGTTCTTCCGTGAACTCGAAACCTTCCTTCATCGTGTCCAACCCGAGAAAGATCAACAGGCCAACGGTCAAGGCCGACAGAAAACGCAGATACTTATCGGACAAATAGGGGAGCACGGGCAACCAGAGCAGTCCAAGGGCAACGGGGATCACCCCGATGATCACCCCGAGGATGATAAAGAACCAAGTGTTTTTTAACGATGCAACCGGCGTTTCCAAGGCAATAGGAATTTCCGCATCCCAGGTAATGCCATTTCGGGAAATAATGCCGATTGCGTAGGTTTCTCCTTCCACCCAGTGATAATTGATGATGGTAATTACACCATGCTCCAGATGTCCGAGAGTCTTGTCGGCCGGCTCCATGGTGAAGTTCCAATAAGCCTCTTCAATTGAAACTTGTGCAACGGTAAGCTCGTCCGGCCCATCGTTCATGACTTCTATCTGGAATCCATGCGGCTTGATGATGATCCGCTGAATCGACAGTTCCTCAATGGGCGGAACCTTGGTGGGCAGCAGGTCTTTCCTGTCGCCGAGTTTGACAATGGCGCAGCAAAGGATGCCCAGGACAGCAATCGGCAAAAGACCGTAGAGCCAGGCTCTGGCAGATTTTTTTGGTTCGTCACTCATGGTAATCAAACGACCTCAAAATTCCCCATCCACCCGAGCTCTGCAAACTCACTCTGATGGGCGTGGAACATGTACAAACCGGTCTTCGGGAAACGCATCTCGAGAATCGAACGCTCGCCCTGGCAGAACATCACAGTGTCGGTGAAATATTCTGCCTTCATACTGGTGCCGGTTCGGTTCTCATAGAAAAAATTGGCATGCAAATGAAATGAATTGATGGAATCGAATTCCGTCGTGTTGACCAGATAAATCCTCACCAGCTCATCTTTTTTCACTTTGATGGGATAGCGCATGTGATGGTTTGCGACGCTGTTCACCGCATAGATTTCATTGTCCCCATCAAAGTTGGTGTCAAAGCCATTCATGACCATGACCAATTCACGAGCGGGTTCACGCCCTTCCTTCGGGTCAATGATATAGGTGCCGTAGAGCCCCTTGTGGATATGCCGTTTCAAAGGAACCGAATGGCAATGATAGAGGTGCAGGCCAAAGGGCTCAGCCATGAATTCATACTCGAAAGTTTCATTTTGGAAAACAAATTGATGCTTCATGGATCCATCCATTTCCGACGAATGGTAACCATGAAAGTGAATGGTGTGGGGATGATTGTTCTGGTTGATGAATTTGATATAAATCTCATCACCTTCACGACAGCGAATTGTTGGACCGGGTACATGACCGGTACTGCCGCCAGGACCAGGAATCTGATTGCCGTCCTGATCATGGGGCGTTTCAGAGGTGTAGGCCCATGCCGGAAAAAACAGACCCGGGGCGATTTCAATCTCCTTGTCAACGGAAAAAAATGTATACTCACGCCGTTTTTTGCCGTCGCCCAAATCCTTTGTCACCTTTCCCCAGTCGAAATGGGTGAGGAATAAATCAGGGTCCAAGGTTCCGCTTGTGCAGTCACCGATAACCCCCATATCCGAGGCCATAGGCTGACCGCCAGTTCCTGATTTGTCTTGGCATGATGGGTCTGCGCAGCCGAGTGCTTTGAGAGAACTGGAAGCCAGTGCCGCAGCGCCCAGAGTTAAACCACCGCTCGCAAGAAAATCACGCCGGTTCACACCGGTACTGCGTTTTTTCTTATTTGTCTTTTCATCGCCCATATAGACCCTTTCATAGACAGAGAATAATCTTCATCATAATAAACATAAGCCTATATTTAGACATGTCAAAATATTTTTTCAGCGGAGGGGTTTTTTATCTGATGGGGAGGTGTAATTAAATCTTGTACCTTATTCAATTATATTACCGGGTTGTCAAAGACTGCTCCGCATTGAATTGGTATCACGTAAAGTGCTCGGGATAAAGCATTTGAATAAATTCCGATCAGCGTCTATTCGAGAACAGCCGCTTGCCGGGAGATAAACAATCCCGGTCCCGATGTGGTTGAAAACTGGCAATTGGCAAGGCGGCCAAGAGCAAACATCATGGTACAATCTGTCCCTAATGAGGCCCGAACCCAGAAAGTATCCCCTGATGGAGGGACTGCCGCAACTGGCGTATCTCAGAAATCCGGAATGTCCTGCATTGTCACAAGATTTCACATATTAGCTGGGTGCCACTGGGGTAGCCACGCATTCAGAACCGCGCTTGGTCGGGCAACCGCTGGCTGAAATACAAAACCCCTCTGGTGCAGAGACTGCCAAGGTCGAACGCGTCTCCCTTGAACGGCCGTGACAGTCAGATAGGTTAGGGGCATGCGTTTTCACAACTCATGGATACTCCTCTTTGCCGCGGTCGTTTTTGCCGGCTGCCGGCACGTCGTGCTTGTACCCCAGACCGCCGATATTCTGAGTGCGCCCGTGCGTGGGATGTGGGAAGTGCGGCACGACGCTGACAGCTATACTGCCTGTTATGTCCGGCGTGCAGCGGAAGACCGCGTTGATGTCATTGTTGCACAGACGACCGAGTTGCAGGCGGACTGGGCGAAGTGGATCGAGAGCGGTAACAGCGACGCCGCCAGCCGCATGACGTTGATTCTCCAGCCCGGCACCTTGCAAATCCAGAAGCGCTACGACTGGCTGAAGGAAGAGACTTTCGGGCCGCCTGCCGGCGAACGCGGATTTCGGTTTTCCGGCCGACGCATTGCCGCGGGAGCCGGTGTCGTCGCACCCGGCCGACTGCCCGCCGCACTGCGTACCGGCAAACCCGGATTCTGGCTTGGCATCTACGGGGATCCGACCAAAGCAGATCTTCCCGGGCACCCGCAGGTTCGTGGCTTGCGCATCAGCACCATCGGTGCTATGAGCGCCGCCGCGAACGTCGGTCTGCGGCTCGGCGACGTCGTTGTCAGCGTCGGCCCATGGGGTTACGACGATCCGGTGTTTGAGGGTATCCTGCCGTTGGCGCGCGGTGCCCGCGCGCGTTATCTGCCGCACGACGTCATGCCTCTGCAGTACCTGCGCGACGGCGTCCTGCACAAGGTGGATATGCGGCTGCCCGAATTCCCGACCTACGATCGCCCGATCAGCGCCGAATTCCGCGAAGCCATCGACTCCATTTCCGGTGATCCTCCGTCGCCGGAGGAGGAACTGCTCGATATTCTGGCAACTGCCACCGACAGCGCCGATGCCAATGCCGATTTGTTGCGGCGCCTGTCGGAAGCACACACGATCACCGACGTCGGGCGACTGTGGCCAATGGTCGCGGCGCACACCCGGCCGTTCGCGACGCTGCCCGTGAAGGAACATTGCGTCGGTCTCGTGCTGCCCCTGACCAGTGGCGCTGCGCTGCAGGACACGACGTGGCTGAATTCGATCTACCTGGCGACACCGCCGCCGGCACCGGCACTGCCGGACTATCGTGGTGCCGACCTTGACGGGCATCTCGCCTACATCGACGGCGTGCTTGCGGCGTCCGCAGACTTCAATCGCGATGCTTTTGCGGCGTTCACCGACGACGAGCGGACGTTCATCGCCGGGCAGATGCCGGGACTGCTGCAGGGTTTTACCGAGGCACACATGATGTGGTTCGACACGGACCTCGAGCGGCAGACGGGTAACGTCAAGCTGGGAATGATGCTGCGGCGTCTGGATATGGATGCGCTGATTGCGCAGTTCCGGACGACGGCGCTGTTGCTTGACGAGGCGTTCATTATGTCAATCGGTAACGCACTCGGCGACCGGGCGCAGAACGAAGGAATCCTTGTCGATCACAACGGAGGCGCCGGCCGGGTGCTGATCGGCGGCCCTGGGAACGACCGCTACCTGTCGGGGGCCGATGCCGCCGTACTGATCGATCTGGGCGGTGACGATTTCTATGGCAACAATACCGGCAGCAGCGTTCCCGGCAGTATAGCCTCTGCCGTGTTGATTGACCTGGGCGGCGACGATTTTTACGAGAACTGGCGACACATGCGCCAGGGCTGCGGGTTCATGGGCGTCGGCCTGATCGCCGACCATGGCGGCAACGATACATATATAGGCATACGCGGCTCACAGGGTACGGGGTTCGCCGGCATCGGCGTGCTGGCAGATTGGCAGGGCAGTGACACCTACCGCAGTATTGACTACGGGCAGGGCGTTGGCCAGCTCGGTGCGGGACTGCTCATAGACAGGGACGGCGACAATCGCTTCGAGGGGCATCTGTCGTGCCAGGGCGTCGGATTCACCGGTGGGCTCGGTATAGTTTACAGCGCCGGAGAAACTGGCAACGACACCTACTACAACAAAGGACAACACATGAGTGGCTACGCCGACGATGCCTCATTCGCGGGCTGGGGCCAGGGTGTCGGAATCGGGCATCGGCCGTACTTTTCCGGCGGTATCGGCATGATCGTCGACAACGGCGGCAACGATCAATACGCCGGCGGCACATTCAGCATCGGCGGCGGCTATTACTATGGGCTCGGCATCGTCAACGACAGGAGCGGCGACGACCGCTATCGTGGCACGCGCTACAACATGGGCTTCACGGCGCACCAGGCGGTAGGTATCTTTGTCGATGAGCGTGGCAATGACGACTACCGCACGACGCACTATGTGGCGTCGGGCATGGCGTGGGATGAGTGTACAACGCTGTTCATTGACGGGCAGGGTGACGACCGCTACGACGGTCCCGGTTTCGCGCACTGTCATTCAGCGCAGAACGGGTTTACCATTTTCGTGGACAGGGACGGTTCCGACCGGTATATCGGCAGCCCGCCGGCGAAGATCAACGGCAACCAGTACCACGACGGCACCAGCGTCGCGTACTTTCTCGACCTGGGATCCGGTGTCGACGATTTCGGATCCGAACGTAACGCGAATGAATTGTACGTATTCGACGATTATGCGTTTTTCGTCGATGCCGAATCGACCGCTGCTGCGATTGTGAAAGCGAAGGCCGGCGAAATCCGCAACGGCAAGGATGAGGTGGAGTAGCGATGACATGCGCTCAGCGATAGCACGGCACCAGAAAGAGAGATGACGAGTGAGCTTCTCTTGCACCTGAAACCTGAACACTGAATATTCTCCCATGCATTCACCGGCGCTGACCGAATCGGCGCCTACCGGGGAAGAGACTTTTGAAAGAGTATCAGAATCGCAGTACCGGGTTGATCGGACGTACGGCCTGGATACTGGTCTTCGTGATCATCGGTTGCGAAGTGGCGGTGATGCTGTGGCTGCCGAAAACGATGGCAGCGCAGGAGGTCTGGGGTATCGAGGTTGCCCGACAGCGAACGATCCGTCTGCTTGATCAACAGCGCAGCCGTATCCGTCGCTGGAAATTCACCAGTGATGCCGGCACCCGCGAGGAGATGACTGTCGTGCTCGTTTCACAGGAGCTCGATGTGGCGGCACAGTACCTCCGCAATCACGGCAAGTATCTGAACTGGCGACAGAACGACGAAATTTTCGAGGACCTGTCGATGTACCAGGGCCTTCTGGACAAGCTTGAACCGGGCACGCTGTATCCGGACGCAGAGGAACTCGACATCGATGAGCCGCTGCGAACCTTGCTGGAGGAGTAATGGCCGCCGCTGTCTTTGTCGATCGCGACGGTACGATTATCGTCGACAAACATTATCTGGCAGATGCCGATGGTGTCGAACTGCTGGCGAATTCCGGTGAAGGGTTGCGGACAATCCAGGACCTGGGGTTCTGCCTGGTTCTGGTCACCAATCAGTCAGGTGTCGGTCGCGGTTGGTTCGATAAGGACACGGTCGTGGCACAGCATCTTCGGTTGCGGGAATTGCTGGCTCCGTACGGTGTGCAGTTCGCAGCGATCAAGGTCTGCCCGCACGTGCCCGACGACGGTTGTGAATGTCGCAAACCGAAACCGCTGATGCTGATCGAAGCCGCGCAGGAATTGAAACTGGACCTGGCCGCGTCATTCATGATCGGTGACACGCCTGCGGACGTCGAGGCCGGCCGAGTTGCCGGGTGCCGAACAATTTGCATCGGTACCGAGGCGTCCGCCGATCACCAGGCAAACGATTTACTCGCCGCCGCCGAGATTATTGGCAGCGGCACCCACTCGTAATCCCGATCAGGAGGTCTAGATGAAGAACTGCGTTACGCTCGTTACCGGAGCGGGTAGAGGGATCGGCCGGGCAATTGCCGTGGCTATGGCCGCCGCCGGCGCGCGGGTCGTTGGCACGGCGCGCAGCCAGGATCAGCTCGACAGTCTCGCCGCCGAGATTACCGATGCCGGTGGCCAGGCGTTCACTGTCGTCGATGATCTTGCGGACTCTGCAGCGCCGGCTCGCATTCATGCGGCCACAATCGAACACTGGGGCGCTGTTGAAGTGCTCGTCAATAATGCCGGGATCGGCAGCAGTCAGAATCCGAAACCAATTGTCGATTTCGACGATGATTTCTGGCACCTGACAATGGCTGTCAACGTCACTGCGCCCTATCTGCTGACCAAGCTGGTACTGCCCGCGATGATCGAAAAGCAATGGGGGCGTATCATCAATATCTCATCGATCAATGCGAAGGTTGCAGGGGTGCACACGTCCGCCTACACGGCCAGCAAACACGCGATTACCGGACTGACGAAAGCGACAGCAGTGGAAGTTGCGGCGCAGGGTATCACCGTCAACGCTGTCTGTCCCGGAACCACCGAATCGTTTATGAACAATAAGCGACTGGAATACGACGCGCAGCGTCTGGGCACAACGATCGAGGAACTGGAAGCCAAAGCTTCGCCGCTGGAGCGCCGGCTGGCTCCCGATGAAATCGCAGCCCTCGCCGTGTTCCTCGCACAGGATCAAGCCTGTGCGATCAACGGCCAGTCGATCAACGTTTGCGGCGGCACGGTGATGGTGTGAATTCTAAGGTTTCAGGTTTCGCAACAACTAAATAGGGGTGCCAGTGCCGGCACCACGTCCCCTGACAACTCCTTTCCCCGACACCTGAAACCTGATACCTTTGCCCCCTACGCTGACGCGCCTGGTACCGCGATCCGTTGCAGGGCTGTCCGGATCCGTGTCGGTACTGCTGTCGACTGCTTCGTTGCGCGGTTGACGAAGACATGTACAAAATAACCGGTCGCAGCAGGTTCCTCGCTGCCTTGACGGAACAGGCCGATTTCGTAGCGTACACTCGAGCGCCCGAGTTTGGCGACGCGCAGCCCGGCGTCGATGTGCTCGGGAAACGTCAGTTCATGCAGGTACCGGCACATGCTCTCGGCGCAAATGCCGATCACGTCGTCGTGGACCGGGTCGAGTTCGCCTTCGCCCATGAGATACTCGCAGATCACCGTGTCGAAATATGAGTAATAGATGACGTTGTTGACGTGATGGTACATGTCGACATCCTTCCAGCGCGTGGGGATCACGAGGAAATGGGAATAGTCGTCGCGGCGTTCAACTGTTGATTTCGACATCCGTTGGGTTCGTTCCTGAGTGTGAAAGTGATGTGTAGGGCATTGCGATCGACAGCACGATAGGCCCGCTGCCGCTGCTTTCAAGAATGTTCGTTTCCTTACAGTCGCTTGACAGGTGGCAACAGTTTCCTGTAACTTGTGCACTTGAATGATCCATGAATCTCACCCATCGGTGCGATATTCATGAGTTGCCTGGGACAAAACCCGAGGAAAATACCGATGAATGTTGACAGGACAACCGTAAAGTTGGACGACGACCAACCGAAGTCTCCGGCTTCCGAGCACTACGAATTCTACGACCGGTTGACTGCCATGCACCGCATCTCCCGGGCGATCGGCTCCGAACTCGATCTCGACGCCATACTCTTCGAAGTCGTCAAAGAGCTTTCCAGCATCCTCAAGGCGGCGCACGCCACGCTGTTTCTCGTCGATACCGAGACCAATGAGCTATGGTCCAAAGTGTTGCTCGAAGGCAACGAACTCAAGGAGATCCGCCTGTCGCTGGGCGACGGCATTGCCGGGCATGTCGCCGCCACCGCTCGGCCTCTGAACATTCAGGACGCCTACAACGATCCGCGATTCGATTCGCAATATGACCAGGTCAGCGGCATCAAAACCCGCACCGTCATGTGCTGCCCGGTGCAGGCCGCTAACGGCCAGGTCGTTGGTGTCATCGAAGTGCTCAACAAGGACAAGGGCTGTTTTACTCTGGCCGACATGATCGTCGTTGAGACTATCCAGCCGAGTCTCGGAATCGCCATCGAAAACGCTGTACTCTATCAGTCGCTGCTCAGCCAGAACAAAACCCTGGAGCGCACCCAGGACGCCTTGCAGGCACGCATGAGGGAACTTGATCTGCTCTACACGCTCGAAAAAGTCATCGCCAGCCACCACGAAAACAATGACGACTTGATTCGTGAAATGCTGCGTGAAGCGGCTGTCAGCATTGGTACCGGTGTCATAATGTGTGTCCTTGCCGATGGCCCGACGGCCCAGGCCCATGTCGCTGATTGCCGAGATGATCCTGTGTTCACAACGCTGCAGACCAAACCCGTCGGGAAACTGCTGGAGGTCCTGCAGCACGGTAAAGCCTGGTCGGCGGAAACAGTCGAAACAATGCTCGGCGACGGACTGGACGGCTATATTTTCGACGACGACCTGATCGTCCTGGTGTCGTTGCCGGAGGCGGCATTTGCGGAGGATTCCGGGAAGTCGGGAGCGTTGGTAGCCCTCAGCCCGCGCCACCACTCGGTGTTGGAACCGGAAGCCTACGAAAAGATGATGTCCCTGATTGCATCCCAGATCGCCCGTGGTCTGAACATCGCAGAGGCCAACTGACGCATGCCGAATTCACAAGCCTTCGGCGTCGTGCCCATACGGCGCACGCCCGAGAGTTTCGAGTACCTGCTGATCCAGCATCAGGCCGGACACTGGGGCTTTCCAAAAGGCCATGCCGAAGGTGAGGAGACGCCCTTTGAATCCGCCTGCCGCGAGTTCGAGGAAGAGACCGGCATCCTGGATTACCGGATTGACGAGAGCGTCTGCTTCAGTGAGTCTTATGTTTTCGAGAAGAAGGGGGTGACGAAGGAAAAAACCGTCGTCTATTTTCCGGCCGTCGTGTACAGCTTGGAAGTGACCGTACAGGTGGCGGAAATCGGCGATTATGCCTGGCTGTCGCATGCACAGGCACGCGAGCGCATCAGTTTCGAGGAAAGTCGACAGTTGCTGGACGAAGCGAACCAGTATTTCCAAGACGACCTGACGGAGTCTGCCGCCGGCCTGCAACGTAAGGTTGCCGCCTTCGGCATCGACAAAATCCAGCGTCATATCTTCCTGTGCTGCGACCAGACCAAGCCGAAATGCTGCGACAAAGCCTGCAGCCTGGCGTCATGGGAGCACCTCAAGTCGCGGCTTACGGAGCTCGGGCTTGATCGTGCCGGGGGCGTTTACCGCACCAAGGTGAACTGTCTTCGCATCTGCGAGCAGGGTCCGATTGCTCTCGTCTATCCCGAAGGCACCTGGTACCATTCCTGTACACCTGCTGTGCTCGACCGCATCATCCAGGAACACCTGATCGGTGGTTTGCCGGCGGCAGAGTATGTGATCACGGAGCACCCGCCGAGCAATCCAGCCTGAATGATTCGCGATTATCGTCGCGATTTTTTTTGGCACCCCCGGCCTCAGGCGTTCGAACGACAGCGGCATGCCCCACAAGGGGATCGCCGCTTGATATCAAATGCCCCTGCCTACTCTTCGCCCAGCGCCTGCTCGACCAACTCCTGTGCCTTCGGCGCCAGTTCGAGCTGCAGCGCTGCTGCCTGGCCGCGCGGTGACATTTTGCGCCAGGTCTTGCGCACGACCTCGATGACTTTGGCAGCATCGTGCTGCGGCAGGAAGTGTTCAAAGTAATGCTCCAGGAAGACCAGGCAGGCGACGTCCTCGAGGGTCTGTGTTTCGGGGTCTGATCGCAGGTTTTCCTTGCGGATCAATGACTGCACGCGTGCGATCATGGGGACGTCATAACCGGCTTCGGCCAGCAACTCCCCGGCTTTCTCGGCGTGAAACACCGCGAGCTCACGGCGCCAGGCGTGGTAGCCAGTCCGGCCCACAGGATAGGTGTCGCGGCGGATCTCCCAGCGTCGCAGATGCTGCGCCCGCACCGCGAGCTTCAGTGCCTCGCCCGCTTCCGGTTCCAGACGATCGAGCCAGGCCGTCATCCGCTGCGAGTACAGCAGCTCCCGCGGCACGGCATCGCCGTCTGCATTCTCGATACGCGGGTCAGCAGAATTGGCGGTATCGGTCAAAAGAATCGCATCGTCGAAGAGAGACATGGCAGATAATCCACATTAGATTTTCCCAGGTGCACGAGAATTACAAAACTAATACTACTGATCAGATTCGGTGCAACCTGATCGCCGAAGGTGCCGTCGGGGCGTTCTACGTTATTTGCGAGTGGGATGGCTTGCGAGAATCGCGCTGATTTCTCCGGCGTGTCGCGGCAGTGAGAATGTTTCGGCGTACGCCATCGCTTCCGTCATCTCAGGCGGCTCGGCGAGCGTCTGTCCGATGGCGTTCGCGATGGCCGCAGGCTGTGCTTCGACAATCGCCGCACCTGCTCGACCGCCCATGGTTTCTTCCGGACCGCCGCCCCCGGCGATGACGACCGGCGTACCGAGCCCGAACGCTTCGAGGGTAGTGCGCCCGAACGGTTCGCCATCGGCTACTGACACCAGAACCTCCGCTTCGCGAATGACCGGGTACGGGTTCGGTTGAAAACCGAAGAATCGCACGTTGTCGGGCGCCTGTTGCCATAGCTGCTCCTCGTAGCGCCGACCGTCATCGTCCCTGGCACCACCGACAACCAGCGCGGTGAACGGCTGCCCTGCGGCTGCTTCGAGAAACATCGCGTGGCGTTTCCACTCGACCATGTCGGCAATTAGCACGACGCATGGGCCGTCGGGCAGCTCAAACTTCCGACCGGCGTCGAACGCTTCCGCCTGCACGCGAATGTCCGGCCAGTCGAAACCGTTGCGGACTGTCGTCATTTTCGCCTGCAGCTCGGTGGGGTACTGCCCGCGTTGAAAATTCGAAATCGTGATTGTCTGCAGGGCGCGCGTGACCACCTGCCTCAACACCTTTTGCGGACTCCGTATATCGCGGTGGTGAAAGATCAGCGGCACCTTGTTCGGCAACCCCAGCGTACACAGCAGGCCGGAGCGAATGCCGTTGGCATAGACCAGGTCGATATCGCGGGTGTCGAGCCAGTCGCCGAGGATCGGCTTGGTGTTGCGGGTATCCGCCCAAGCTGACAGCAGACCGCGCCAAGTCCGCGGCCAGTTGCGGGTGGGGATCATGCCGGTGTCGATGCCCATGCTGCGCGCCTGCGTGGCGAGACCGGTATCGGAATCGTCGGCCGTCAAGAGGTAGGGATCGATGCCATAGGCGCTGTCGCGTTTGAGTTCGGACAACAGGCCGAAGAGGCTGCGCTGCGCGCCCCCGGTGAACGGCGACGTGTCGATGAACAGGGCCCGCATGTCACGCCAATCGCGCAATGGCGCGATGGGCAATGTCTTTGCGGTAGAAGGCGCCGTCCCAGGCAATCTGTTGCGTGGCTGCGTACGCTGTGTCTGCCGCGGCTTTGACGTCGGTGCCGGTCGCGGTTACGCCGAGGACGCGGCCGCCGGCGGTGACGATGTCGTCTCCGCTGCGTTGTGTGCCGGCGTGGAAAACAATCGCGCCATTGGTTTCAGCGGCTTCGAGGCCGGAGATGACTTTGCCTTTTTCGTAGCCGCCGGGATAGCCTCCGGAGGCTAGCACGATGCATACAGCGGGTTCTGGATTCCACCCGAACTCGAAGTCCACCAGGCGATTTTCGATGGTGGCCAGCATCGCTTCGGCCAGGTCGCTTTTCATGCGTATGCAGATCGGCTGACACTCCGGATCGCCGAAACGTACGTTGAACTCGACCACCCGCGGGCCGGTCGCCGTCGCCATGATGCCGACGTAGATGACGCCACGATAGTCTAGACCGTCGGCCTGACACCCGGCCAGGAACGGGTTGAGGATGCGCTCGTGGATTTGCGCCCACAACGCGTCATCGACCACTGGCGCCGGTGAGTAGGCGCCCATGCCGCCGGTGTTCGGGCCCGTGTCGCCGTCGCCGACGCGCTTGTGATCCTGCGACGAGGCCAGCGGCTTGATGGTGTCATGATCGACGAAGGCGAAGATCGAGGCTTCCTCGCCGACCATGTATTCCTCGACCAGCACCGATTCGCCGGCAGCGCCGAAGGCACCGCTGAAACAGTCTTCGACGGCGGCGATTGCGGCGGCTTCGGTCTCAGCCACGGTGACGCCCTTGCCGGCGGCGAGCCCATCAGCCTTGATGACGATCGGGGCGCCATTGTCGCGGATATAGGCGATAGCATCGGGTGCGTTGGTGAATGATTGTGAGTCGGCGGTGGGTATGCCGTGGCGGTTCATGAAGTCTTTAGCGAACGCCTTGCTGCCTTCGAGCTGGGCGGCCGTGCTGTCAGGCCCGAAAATGGCCAGGCCGCGACCGCGGAATTCGTTGACGATGCCGTCACAGAGCGGGGCTTCCGGTCCGACGACGACCAGGCCGACACCGTTGGCTTCGCAGAAATCGCCGAGCTCCGCAGCCGGCGTGTCGATGCATTCGATGCCGTGCATGCCGGCGTTGCCGGGCGCGCAGTAGACGCGATCGACGGACGGGCTTTGATTGAGTTTCCAAGCGAGGGAATGTTCCCGGCCGCCGCTGCCAATAACCAGTGCGTTCATATCGGTGTCCTGTTGCGTGATGGAACGACTTGACGTGAGATCTGGGTGCCCGACACAATATCTGAGATGGCGGCAAGTGGCAAGCGGTAAGTGGGAAATGGCAATAGTGGGAAGGGGCAAGGGGGGGCAGGCTGCAGCAACGCAATAAAAAATTGGCACTGGGCGGTTCGGATAGATACCCGAGCCGGCCCTGCCACAGACGACGAGCCAGGTCGGACGAGGCAGGCAGCGGCCTTACAAAGCGTTGAAGATCTCGATCGTTTTCGCCATGGCACCGCGGTTGTCGATGACGGCACGGCGGGCGTTGGCACCCAGCTTTTCGCGTGCGCCGGGGTCAGCGAGCAGGCTTCGTACGTTGGTTAGAAGGTCTGTTTCGTCGTGGACCTCGACAGCGGCTTCCGCCTCCCGGAAGACGCGTGCGACGTCGCGGAAGTTGCTCATGCCCGACCCGAAAATGACCGCTTTGCCCAGCATTGCCGGCTCGATGATGTTGTGGCCGCCGTCGTTACCGGCCAGACTCTTGCCGACAAAAACGATGTCGGAAACGGCTAGAAAGGACATCATCTCACCAGTGGTGTTGCCGATGAGAACGGGGGGGATTCGGGATTCGGGATTCGGGATTTCGTATTTGAGATTTCGGATGTTGGTCACAAGATGGGCGGTGAGACCGAGTTCCTGCAGCGTCCGTTGGATGTCGGTGCCGCGTTCGGCGTGACGCGGAATAATGAGCAGCCGGAGGTTCGGGAAATCAGCGACCAGGTCCCGGTAAATGCGCCCGACGATTTCGTCTTCGCCGGGGTGGGTGCTGGCGGCGGTCAAGCGGACATGCTCGCCGTCGCCGAATACCTGCTCGAGCAGCTTGCCGTCGAGTTGCGGGACGCTGTTCGGAACGATGTCGAACTTCATCGTACCACAGGTGCCCAGCGCCGGCAGTTCGCCGGCGACAGCGGCGAGCTTGCGGACATCTTCGGGGGTTTGTACGGCGATCATGGAGAACTTCGAGAAGATGTCGCGGAACAGCCATCTGTGCTTGAGATAGCCTCTCGCGGACGAGTCAGAG
>Ga0310124_10001413_pt1 | contig 16756 bp, 15 predicted proteins | sample CB11b_AW_Bot5_MG_FD_203507 | JGI IMG/M metagenome (GOLD analysis project Ga0310124, IMG submission 203507) | Marine microbial communities from Western Arctic Ocean, Canada - CB11b_AW_Bot5 | ecosystem: Environmental > Aquatic > Marine > Oceanic | place: Canada: Western Arctic Ocean | collected... | reverse complement strand
TCCCACAGCCGGAATGGCTGGTCGACGCCATCCACCAAAAGATCCTGCCGCTTTCAGGACATACCTGTGTCAGCGATTTCTCGAACGAAGAACACATCCGCCTCAGCAGTCTCGGGATCTAAATTGGCACGGTGCGCCAGACACGGAAGGCGGCTGCAACTGTGTGCAGCGCTGTTGTTTTCCCTCCTGCCCCTGCCAGCCGCCGCCGACGACTCACTGCTGACACGCGAATACGTCATGGGAATGGCTACGCCCCGGGTCCAGGCCAACAACGCCGAGCATGTCCGCAAGAAGCTCGCGGCACAACTGGGCGACGACCCGCTCAATGACCCACTCTGGGGCCGGCTCGGCTGGACCTACCTGGCGCTCGACAACGTCACCGCAGCGGCAGCCTGCGCCCGCACCGCCCTGCGGTTGCGCCCTTACAGCGCCCGCTACCGCCTGTTGCAGGCACACGTGCTGCTGGTTGACGGGAAGTCTGCGGAAATCGCAAGGATCCTGGCCGGCGCCGTGCAGTCGAACGCAATGTTCTTCAATCATATCAAATTGGCCGACGTCCGCGCGCTGATCGCCGCGATCAACGATCCGGCCATCCGCGGCATGGTGCAGGACCAGTTCGACCAGTTGCTGCACACCGATACCTTCGCTGCCGAGGAGACGCGCTTTGAAATTCTGGACAAGGCCGGCGGCCGCATCATGAACACCTGGCGCGAGCGTGATAACCGAATGCGCGTCTGGATCGCTGTCGAGGACAAATTCCTTCAGGTCTACGACGAGACCACGCGGACCCGCACCGACCTGGCACCAAAGGTAACAGCGTTCGGCTGCGAACGGGCCACCGTGCGCTACCTGGCGATTACCAGGGACCGTTTGTTGATTGCTGCCGGTGACCACCTGCTTTCCTGCGACCGAAAAACCGAAGGCTGGCAAATCGTCCGGCCACCGATGAAGAGGCGGCTCGAAGTTATCGACATGCGCGACGACGACTACACCACAGCGACCGTCACCTTCCGTGACGAGCGCGGCAACGAACATCTGTTTCTCTTTCATCCACTACGCAGCGAATGGCTCAAACTGCCGCCGCGCCGGCAGTTTCTGGAGCGGCTGAACGACGATCCAGGCCGGGTGAATTTCGCCATCCGCAACGGGTTTCCGCAACCGGAGACGCCGATCCAGGCAGCGGCCGCAACGTCGCAATGGCGGGACGCGCTGACCTACGTGCACGAGACGCCAGGTCATTTTGCCTCACTTCACCGGCAACTGTTGCAGAAACTCGCCACCGACAACGGCGGAACCGGTAAAAAGGCAACGAACTATTACAAGGGCATGGCCCTGCCAATCTGGTCCAGGCGCGACCTACAGGACAGTCACTGGCGCCAGGCTTTGCACGACATCAAGGCTTCGGGCGCTGATCGCGTGAGCCTCACAATGACCGGCTATCAGCACGGGCCACGATCTGTCGAGGTCATCGCCGACTCTGAAAAGACGCTCACGGTCGACGAAATACGTACCGTCATCCACGCGGCCCGCGAAACCGGTCTGCAGGTCATGCTCAAGCCCCACCTCAACCTGGCTATCGAAGCAAAAGACGACCATATGTGGCGCGGCCTTATCAAGCCGACCGAAAGGGACGTCAAAGCCTGGTTCACCAGCTACACTGCTTTCCTCATGCCGTACGTCGATCTGGCAATCGCCGAGCAGGTTGAGATTTTTTGTGTCGGGGTCGAACTGAAGAAGATGGTGCCCTACACCCGTGAGTGGAAAATCCTGATTTCCAATGTCCGCGACCGTGGCTACAAGGGCAAGCTTACGTACGCCGCGCTGCACGACAATTTCTACGTCGTGCGTTTCTGGGACACTCTCGATTACATCGGCATCGATGCTTATTTCGAAGCGACGCGGGACAAGAATGCCGGACTGCGCGAGATCATCGCGGGCTATGGGAGTTGGGCCGAGCGTTTGGAGAAATTCGCGAGTGACCAGAAGCGGTCGATTATTTTTACCGAGGTCGGCTTCAACAACCAGGACGGCGCCAACGTCCGGCCCTGGTACTGGTCCGGCAACCGCGCCGAGCTCGACAACATCGAGCAGGCCGCCTGCTATCATGCCGTGCTCGACGTGTTTCCACGCCACGACTGGCTTGCCGGCATGTTCTGGTGGAGCTGGAGCGCCAATCGCCCGCCGTTCCCAGACGAGCCGCACTACTCACCCCAGTCGAAGCTGGCGGAACTGGTGCTGCGCGCCTACTGGCGACCGGAGCCTACAGGCAGCGAAATTGAGAAAAAGCACGAGGAGTGATCCTTGCACAGACACCTGCATACCTTTATTTTGAATTTGTGATCTCATGAACCATCAGATTAAGAGTTAGGTTGACGATAACCACATGCACCCTTCAGCCCCTTAAGGAGACAGTCATGATAGAGACCAATATCCCCGAAGCCACCAAGAAGCTGCAAGCCATTGTCGACAAGAATCAGCAGAAGGTCGGGCGCTCGAAATCGTATATTGGACACCCTGCCGAATACTCTGGCACCGTGCAGGCCCTGCGGGACCGCGTCCGCACCAAACCGCCGACGCCAAAGGATCTACTAAAGCGCAAGAAACACTGGCACACCGACTTCGGCGTCGAGATCGTGGATTCGCTGGAGATGCACAACTCGACGATGGCGATCAACATCTTCAACCGCCTGACGGAGCATACCTCGGCCGGACGCCCGGTCATCTGGATCACGCCGGTCGGGCCCATGGGGCAGTACCCGATCATCGCGCAGCTGATCAACAAGCTCGGCACCGTCGATACCTCGCTGATACATACCTTCGCAATGGACGAGTGGGCGACGCAAGACGGCGAGATGATAGCGAAAAAGGATTATCCGTACATGACCACGTTCCGCCAGGACATGGCCGAACAGTTCTTCGACCTGCTCGACGCGGACCATCAGATTCCGACGAAGAACCGCAACTTCGCCGCCGGCAAGCACCTGCACAGTTACGAGAAGAAAGTCGATAGGTTGATGAAAAAAGGCGCCGGCGTCATCTTTACCGGCGGCGTCGGCAAGATCGGTCACATCATGTTCTGGGAAAGCACCTTCGGCGTACGCCTCAACCGCTCCCTGGCGGAGCAGGTTCTGTGGGTACGCGGCGCACCGCTGACCTTCGGCACAATCGACCAGAACGAAACCACCTCGTCCGCCAGCGCACCCGTGCCGGTGTTTGCCAACACCATCGGTCTGGGGCTCTTCGTCAAACTACGCAACTACGGCAGGAAGCATCGCGGCCGAGTGCACGCCTATTTTGGTCTCGACAATATCGAGGAACCTCTGAAATGGCAGCGCTTCATTGCCCAGTGCATGCTGATGATGGAAACCGCCGATCCCAGCTTCGGCGCCAGCTACGTGCCAACCATGCCGGGCGCCTACATCATTGTGCGCAGCCATGTCTACGACAGCTTCTTTGTAGCGTCGAAGTAGATTCAGCAGAATTCGGTCGTTCTCCGATCTCCCGAGCTCCGTGCGGTAGCCGTGAGATTACCTGACCAGGGGTTTGGCGCGGAATGACGTCGTCTTTTGCGCAGCAAACGCCTGACAGTCACCGCAGCCCACCGTTGAACGGACACCGTCGAGTGGGCGAATGAAGTAGTCGATCATGCCGTTCGTATCCGGATGATTGACATCGAATCGGTACAGTTCAACGTCTGTCGGCAGATCGATACCGAGTTGGCGTTGCGTATCGACAACAACACTCGTCGCATCAATCACCGGTTGTTCGCTGGGCATCGTGGCGCACCAATCCGGAAGCGGATACGAGCCGACCGCAGTGGTTTTGCTGTGCGGTGTATTCATGGCAGATACGATGCCTGCGGTTCCGGTCAATGCAAAGCCGGCAAGAACGGGAAAGCAGGCATGGCTATACTGTATCCAACTGCCTTGATATTCCGGACCACGGCCGTAGTTTACCGCCTTTTCCTTCGCCGTTTCTCTATCATTTCTCTATCACTTTGGCCCCAAAGGAATTCGAACATGTACGAAAAGACCCTGATTATCGTCAAGCCGGACGGCGTGCAGCGCCGCATGGTGGGCACCCTGATCAGCCGCTTCGAAAACGTCGGCCTGAAGATCCACGCTATGCGCTTTGTGCAGACAACCGAGGAGCAGTCAAAAGCACACTACGCCGAGCACGTCGACAAACCGTTCTATCCGTCGCTGGAAGCGTACATCACCGTCGGCCCGGCCCTGGTGTTTGTGCTGGGCGGCACCGGGGCGATCGCCAAGGTACGTCAACTCGTCGGCAATACGGAACCGGCCAGTGCGTTGCCGGGCACGATCCGTGGCGATTATGCGCATCAGCCTCTGGAACGCGGATCCGACCGGTTCCTCTGCAACCTGGTCCACGCCAGCGCCAATGCAGAGGATGCCGAACGCGAAGTGGCCCTGTGGTTCGGACCCGACGAGGTTCTGGATTACGCGATGATCGACGATATGTACACGGGCCTGTGAGTATCCACTCTGCAGACCAGCGGCTCCCATGACATTTCGTCACTTTGTCGAAAACGCCGAGACCTATTTCACCGACCTCATCCGTGAAAGCCGGCACGCTCCCCTGGACGCCCTGGCGATGGCTGGGTTGTTCGTCCTGTCACGGGTCTACCGCAACCTCGTGCAACTGCGTATTTCGCTGTATAACCAGCGCATGCTGCGACCGCGGACGCTCGGCTGCCTGGTGGTCAGCATCGGCAATCTGACCGTCGGCGGTACGGGCAAGACGCCGGTCGTCGAGGTCTTCTCGCGAGTGCTGACGCGGAACGGCAGAAAGGTGGCGGTGCTGAGCCGCGGCTACCGCAGCAAGAGCAAGCCGTTTTTCGAGCGTCTCGCCGATTTCTGTCTTCGCCGAGCTGACGACGTGCCGCCGCGTGTGGTCAGCGACGGCAAGCGTCTGCTGCTGAACTCCGAGATGGCCGGTGACGAGCCGTACATGTTGGCCAACAACCTGGACAACGTCGTGGTGCTGGTTGACAAGGATCGGGTCAAAAGTGGCCGCTACGCCATCAACAAGTTCGACGTCGACACCCTGATCCTGGACGACGGCTTTCAGTATCTGTTTCTCAAGCCGCGGCTCAATATCCTGCTGATCGACGCGACGACGCCATTCGACAATCACCATTTGCTGCCGCGCGGCCTGTTGCGTGAGCCGATCAAAAACCTGCGGCGCGCCGACTACATCTTCCTGACGAAATCCACTGGCGGCAGCCACCTGCGCCATCTCAAGAGCTTCATCAAGCGCCACAATCACCGGGCCGAGATTATCGAGTGCACGCACAAGCCGCGCTACCTGCAGAATCTGTACTCCGGTGATCGGCAGTCGCTTGAAATGCTCAAAGGCAAGAAGATCGCCTCGATCTGCGCCATCGCCGCACCCGAGAGTTTCGAATCTTTTCTGCGCGACTTCGGCGCCGATCTCGTTCATTTCGAACGCTACGCCGATCATCACCGGTATTCGCAGCAGGAGGTCATCGATTTCATCAACGCCGCACATGAGAAAGGGGCGGAACTGGTTCTGACGACCGAGAAAGATGCGGTGCGCTTCCCGCTACTGGGACGACGAGACCTGCCAGTTCTGTGGATGCGCGTCGAGATCGACATCCTCAGCGGTCGTGAGACATTTAACGACTGCATTTCGCGCCTGTGTCTGCGGCCGACGCCATTTGACGCCGATGGGTAAGTCCGCTCAGGACACATTTCGAGGCTGAAGGCGATTTCGTTGATATCCGGCTCCGGGATCGTCGAACATTGGCCTCGCGATGGCGTCAAAAGTATTTGGTCATGTTGCGATTTTCACACATGGCAAAAGCTCTGGGAAGAGGCGTATATTACCGGGTTCCGGATACCCAGGCCAAACACCTCAAACACCTTCCGGCATTGACCGACCATGCCCGACCTGATAACTAAGATCCTGCAACGTGGCGGTGAGGTCACGTGGATCATTTTCGCACTGGGCACGTTTGCCCTGATCATCGTCATCGCCCGCATCCTGCATTTTCACCGCGCACAGATCAACGTGCCGGAGTTCATGCGAGGAGTGATGAACGTGCTGCGCCGCGGCAACGTCCTGGAGGCGGTCAGCATATGTGACGAGACGCCGGGCCCGGTTGCCCACGTCCTGCGCGCAGCGATCCTGAACTGCGGCAAGGGTGAGGTGCGAATGCGTCAGGCCGTGCAGGACTCGAGTCTGGCGGAAGTCCCGCGGCTGGAGAAGTGGGTGCGCGGCCTGGCGGGCATTTCTGCGATCTCTATTCTGCTCGGGCTGCTCGGCACAGTGATCGGCATCATCCGTCTGTTCGAAGCAATGAGTAACGCCGGTACCTTCGTCGACGTACCGAGTCTGGCCGGCGGTATATGGGCGGCGCTGATCAGCACGGCCACCGGTCTGGTTGTGGCTATCGGCGCCAACGCGTCATACAACTACTTCGTGGCTCGGATCGACAATATCGTGCTGGACATGGAGAAGGCGTCGGCGGAGATGATTCATTTCCTGATCGAGAATGATATCCGCATCGAGAACAACGGCGAGAGCGGCAACGGCAATGTTGCCAAGGTCGAGACGGAGGTTGCCGATGTTTAAGCGCCGCCTGAAACCGCAGAACGGTTTTCTGCTGGCGGCACCGGCTGTTCTGGATTTGATTTTTCTGCTGCAGATTTTCTTCTTGATCGGCGACAAGGTGGTAGTCCAGGAGGGCATCACCGTGAGTTTCCCGAACACCCAGGAGCAGGAAATCGAAACGGTCGCCGACAAGATGGTGATCTATTTCACCAAGGACGGCCAGCTATGGTTCAACGATCAGACGGTCGAGAACTGGAACGCGCTCAAGGCAAAGCTGATCGAGGTGTCGAAAGAGCGCAGTTCTCGACCGTCTGATCGTGAGAGTAAGCCGGTCATCATCATCAGCGCCGACAAGGACACAACTTACAACGACATCGCTCGCATCATGTCAATCGCCAGCAAGTACGCCTCGAAAGTAATCGTGCCTACCGAAGTCAATAAGCAGTAGCGCGTCGGGAAACCGGTGTCTCCATATGGCAACCCACGAAAAGAAAACACAACGTCCCACTCATTATGCACGCGACTACATCGCTGCGGTCGTGGCAGTAGGGCTTTTTTACACTGTCATCTGCTTCGCCCTGCGCATTGAATCCGATGATGACCGTGCCCGTGAAGTGACGCGCAAGCGGGCCGACATCGTGTTCATCCCTACCAACGACAAAGAATTTGATCCGCGCAGACGCAGCAACGTCTGGCTGAAGAACCTGCTGGCTTGGCGCGACGTGCTCGATCCGAAACTGATGTTTATGCCCAACCAGGAATACGGCTTCAGCCGCATTCGCAACACCGATTTTCAGCGGCCATTCTCCTATTTCGACCGCCACAATATCAAAGTCGAGCCGGATGAACCGCGAGGCTTCCAGCCGACGAGCACTTCGCCGGCAGTAACCGCATTGCGCCTCGAACGTGAACGCGCCCGACGGCATTTGGCACCGACGGTTGACGATATTGCCGAGCCCGGCCCGATCCCTGACGACATCGTCTGGACTAATGCCGACAATCGCCCGGAGCCGCGGCTGCCGTCACTGCAACTGCCGCCGGAGCTCGCTGACGAGACGTTCACAACCGCCGGTCCGACACATATTGTGGTGTTGCCGATGGGGCCGCTGTTTCCGGAGGCGGAGCGCTCACGCATGGGTGATTATCCGGAAGGTTTGAAGAGTTCCGGTCGACGCTTTACTGTCCTTCAAGCCGGTAGCTGTGGCGTCGAGGTACTCGATGACCTGGCGCTGGCACATATCCGACAGCTGTTCAACGACAAAGCCAACCGGCAGCGCATGCAGAAAACGGCGCCCGAGTGGCTTGAAGGCAAGGCACGGTTCGCCTGCCACTGGCGTTTTCTGCCGAACGTGACCGAGAACCCGGAACCCAAAGACCGCGAGGGCTGGCATGATCGCGATTGGAACTGATCATCTCTTTACATTCTTGACTGTACTCATCATGCTGGTTGCCGGCATCGCCTGCATCCGCCAGTGGTGGCAGGACAACACGCACGGGTGGAACATTTCCGAAGAGCTGCTCTGCCGCTGCCGGGAGTGCCGGCTGATCTTTATCGGCAAGCGCATCGAGAGCATGACCCGCTGCCCCTCCTGTCAGAGTCTGATCCGCATCCGCGATAAAAAATCCTCCAAGCGCATGAGATATTAATGGACAATATCCATGAAAAAATCATCATCCTCGATTTCGGCTCGCAGTACACCCAGCTGATCGCCCGCCGCATCCGCGAGCTGAATATTTACAGCCAGATCGTCAGTTACCGCCTGACCCCGTCTGAGATTCGCGCCATCAACCCCACCGGTATCATCCTGAGCGGTGGTCCGGCCAGTGTCTACGACGAGAACGCCCCCCACTGCAACCGCGGCATTTACGATCTGGACATTCCAATCCTGGGTATCTGCTACGGGCTGCAGCTCATCGCCCATCACCTGGGTGGCCGTGTCGTCCCCGGCACCCATCGGGAATATGGCCCCGCCACGCTGAACGTCGTCGAGCCGCAGCCGCTGTTCAACGACACCCCGGCCAAGCAGCGCGTATGGATGAGCCACGGGGACAAGGTCCTCGAACTGCCGGATGGCTTCCAGCCTGTCGCGACCACCGCCAACAGTGAGTTTGCGGCTGTGGCCCACCCGACACGCATTTACGGCCTGCAGTTCCACCCGGAGGTGGTTCACACACCGAACGGCACCGACATCCTGGGCAACTTCTGCCATGACGTCTGCGGCTGCAAGGGCGAATGGACAATGAAATCCTTCGTCGAGCGCAGCGTTGGTGAGATTCGTGAACAGGTGGGTGGCGGCAAGGTCATCCTGGGCCTGAGCGGCGGCGTTGACTCCTCGGTTGCGGCAGCGTTGATTCACAAAGCGATCGGTCAACAGCTCAACTGCATCTTTGTCGACAACGGCGTGGTTCGGGAAGGCGAGGTCGAAGCCGTGCAACAGCTGTTCGGCAGCGCTTTCCAGATGAATCTGGACTGCATCGCCGCGGATGACCGATTTCTCGACAAGCTTGCCGGCGTCACCGACCCGGAGACCAAGCGCAAAATCATCGGCAACGAGTTCATCACGGTGTTCGAGGAAGAGGCCCGCAAGTTCAGCAACGCCCGTTTCCTGGCCCAGGGCACGACCTATCCGGATGTCATCGAGAGCGTGCCGATCGACGGCAACCCGAGTGCCATGATCAAGAGCCACCACAACGTCGGCGGCTTGCCCAGTGTCATGAATCTCGAACTGGTCGAGCCGCTGCGCCAGCTCTTCAAGGACGAGGTCCGGGAAGTCGGCCGCCAGCTCGGCCTGCCCGAAAACGTCGTCATGCGCCAGCCGTTCCCGGGCCCCGGTCTGGCGGTACGTATTATCGGTGCGGTCAACCGCGAAAATCTCGCTGTCCTGCGCCAGGCCGATACGATAGTTATCTACGAGATGCGTAAAGCCGATTGTTATTACAAGGTGTGGCAGTCCTTCGCCGTACTGCTGCCAGTGCAGAGTGTCGGAGTCATGGGCGACGAACGCACATACGAGAATACGATCGCCCTGCGCATCGTGGATAGTAAAGATGGCATGACCGCCGACTGGTCGCGTCTGCCGTATGACTTGCTCGAGCGCATCTCCAACCGCATCATCAACGAAGTGCGCGGCGTCAACCGCGTCTGCTACGACATCAGCTCAAAGCCCCCGAGTACAATCGAGTGGGAGTGAGCGAAGCGAAGTTCGTAGTACGGGGTGGTCTCTTTTTTCTGGCATAGCCGGCTCCGGCCGTGCGTGTCAATCGTCCGGTACCGAATTTATATTTTCTTTGTGGCGCCAGGCAACTTCCACCGGTGTTGTACAGATCAATTTCACGGCCGGGCCACAAACAGGGCGGGAATGAATCCAGTATGCGAATCATCAGCGGACATGCACGCGGTACACGGCTGACGCCGCCGCCCGGCACGGATGTACGACCGACCATGGACCGAGTCAAAGAGGCGATGTTCGCCATGCTCGAACCGCTGGTGGACACCGTCGTTGTCGACCTGTTTGCCGGCACCGGCGCGCTGGGGCTTGAAGCCCTTAGTCGCGGCGCTGCTGAAGTCTACTTCGTCGAACTCAAGCGCCGCAACGTTCGGATCATCGAAAAGAATCTGGCACGCGTCGAATCGGCACTGCCGGCGGCGGTATCAACACGCGTTTTTGAGGCCTCGGTTTTACGTGCTCCGCAATTGCTGCCAACATTGCAGCCCGACCTGATCTTCGCCGACCCACCTTTTCATCCCGACCAGGACGGCAATGGCGTTGGCGGTCGCGAGTTGTTGGCAGACAAGGCGTTCTGCGCCTGGGCCGGCGAGGCTCTGGTGATCATGGAACAGCCCGTCACCGAGCCTTTGCCGGCGGACATCCGCGCCGACTGGGAGTTTATTCGGGAGCGTAACTACGGCGACGTCATGCTGTACATCGTACGCCACGCGGGCTGAGTCGCATTCGGTCCGTTGTCTGCGCATTCGAGACGGTCGATCAGATCGACCAGACTCATCCGGAATTCGACCTGCGAATCGTCAACACCACGTTGAAGCACACGCGTACTGTGAAAATCACAGTACGCGACCGCAAACACCACCAGCCGGCAATGACGAGTTCGGTGCCATTCACGAGGATCTGACCAACGGTACCGGCCCCGGATGAACCGGTGGTCGAAACGATACCGCGGCAGATCGACTGATCGTTCTTGCGCTTGAACCAGCTCTGAAACGATCACGCCAAGCCAGCAGCTCAGTGTCAGGGCGTACATCCTGCGGACACACGCCACCTGCGCACTGGCAGGGCGGGAAAGTCACCAGAAGGAGACTGCACACCGTCAAACCTTGACAAGTGCAACAGCCGTATCGTCAGAATCGGTAGAAACTAGCGGCGGGCTGAATTAGTAGCTCGGTCCTTCACGGCGCTCACGCGGACGAGCCTCATTGGCACGTAAACGGCGGCCCATGAACTCATTACCGTCGAGCGCAGAAATAGCGCCATTAGCTTCGCCATCGTCACCCATTTCGACAAAACCAAAGCCTTTCGACTGGTTGGTCGCACGGTCAACGATCACGCGGGCTGAGTCGACGGCACCGTACTCCTCAAACAGCTTCCTCAAGTCGTCGTCGGCTGCGGTGTACGGCAGGTTACCAACATAGATATTCATCCGTTGATCTCTACAAGTCGCCGTGGGTCATTTTTCCTCGATACCTCATCACGGCGACTGAGATACGAAGTCACGCTGTTTTCTTGCAGCAAAGCAATGCATGCAAAAAAAAAAACAACGCTCAAGTCATAATACCCGCATAAAGTAGCCACGCTTGAGTACGGGTCAAGTCGCGCCAGCATAAATTTATGCATGCCAAATATCAGCACTCAAAAGCTCTGGCGTGCCAATAAGCAAATCTCCGAATCCAGCCCCCGTGACAGGGCGCGGACGATTGACGCTTGCAGCAGTCACGCGATGGTGACCTGGTCGCAGAGATAGACCTCCTGAATCTCCGCCAGCAAATCCACACCTTCCGACATCGGCCGCTGAAACGCTTTGCGACCGCTGATCAGCCCCATGCCGCCGGCGCGCTTGTTGATCACCGCCGTGCGCACTGCCTCGGAAAAATCGTCCTGACCCGAGGCACCGCCGGAGTTGATCAGCCCGACCCGGCCCATATAACAGTTCGCCACCTGGTATCGCGTCAGGTCAATCGGATGATCCGACGCCAGTTGGTCATACATCCCGGGGTGGTACCTGCCGTAGCTGCCGTAGCTGCCGTCGTTGTCCAGCACCTCGTACCCACGGTTGATCTCCGGGAGCTTCTGTTTGATGATGTCTGCCTCGATCGTCACGCCCAAATGATTCGCCTGCGCCGTCAAGTCAGCACTGGTATGATAGTCAGCGTCACCGATCTTGAAACCGGGATTGCGCAGATAGCACCACAAAACCGTCACCATGCCGAGATCATGCGCCGACTTGAAAGCCTCGGCGATCTCGACAATCTGCCGGGTACTCTGTGGCGAGCCGAAATAAATCGTCGCGCCAATTGCCACCGCGCCCATGTCAAACGCCTGCTGGACCGAGCCGAACATCACCTGATCAAACTCATTCGGCAGTGTCATCAACTCGTTGTGATTGATCTTGACGATGAACGGGATGCGGTGTGCGTACTTCCGTGCAACGCTGCCGAGCACGCCGAACGTCGACGCGACGCCGTTGCAGCCCGCCTCAATGGCCAACCGTACGATGTTTTCTGGGTCGAAGTAGATGGGGTTCGGCGTGAACGACGCACCGGCTGAATGCTCGATTGCCTGATCCACCGGCAGGATTGACACGTAACCCGTGCCGCCCAGTCGCCCGTGATCCATCAGTGACTGCAGATTGCGCAGCACCGCTATTGACCGATCGGTCGGGCCGAAATAGTTGTCTACCGAGTCCGGGCACGGCAGATTGATCTCGTCCTTTGAAATCTTCGGGTTGCTGAACTGCAGCAGGTCGTCGCTTTCGTCGCCGAGATACTTGACAATGCGGTCTATACTCATCAATAGTCTCCAAGTGTGCCCAAGAAAATCAAGCTGTACTATAGCACGCGCATTGCCCGCAGTCAGGTCAGTATTGAAACTCCGGCTCATGACGGTACGTTCCTTTCCACAGATGCCGGGGTGTCGGCACCATGGAGGCAACAGCGATTTTTATGTCCGAGACAGCCACAATCGAACCGGTCCGCGACCTCAGAGCCGAGCAGATCGAGCAATTACAGCAGATCGTCGGTGACGACAATGTGCTGCAGCGCCCGTCCGATCTCCTGACCTACGACTGTGATGGTACGACCCTGGAAAAGCTGCCTCCCGCCGCCGTCGTCTTCGCACACAGCACCGGCGAAGTGCAGCGCATCGTCATGTGGTGCAACGAGAATGCCCTGCCCTATTGCGCCCGCGGCGCCGGCACCGGCCTTTCCGGCGGCGCCCTGGCACTGCACGGCGGCATCATCATCGAACTCTCACGGATGACCCAGATCCTCGAGGTCGATTTCAAGAGCGGCATCGCGGTCGTTGAACCCGGCCTGGTCAACCTGATGCTGACCCGCCATATCACCAAAGAAGGCTACTACTTCGCACCCGACCCGTCGAGCCAGAGCGCCTGCACGATTGGTGGCAATGTTGCCGAGAATTCCGGTGGCCCCCACACGCTCAAGTACGGCGTCACCACCAACCATGTGCTCGGGCTCGAAGTCGTCATGCCCGACGGCGAAGTCGTCAACATCGGCGGCGATGTCCGGCACAATCCCGGTTACGACCTGACCGGCTTGCTGGTCGGTTCCGAAGGCACCTTCGGTATCGCCACCAAGATCACCGTGCGCATTTTGCGTAATCCGGAATCGACCAAAACTTTGCTGGCAAGCTTCACAACGATTCGTGACGCCTCGCAGGCGGTGAGCGATATCACGGCTGCCGGCATGATCCCGGCGGCGCTCGAGCTGATCGATGGCTTCCTGTGCAACGCCATTGAGAGCCACTTGAAGATCGGCCTGCCGAAAGACGCCGGGGCCGTACTGCTGATCGAACTCGACGGCGTCAGCGCGGGCCAGGACGACCTGGCGGACCGCATCACCGAGATCGGCAACCGCAACAATGCGATGTTCGTGCGAATCGCCACAAACGCCGAAGAACGCGCCGACCTGTGGCGGGCCCGCAAAGGCGCTTTCGGCGCCGTCGGACTGGTCAGCCCGAGCTACTACACCCACGACGGTGTGATCCCGCGCAGCAAGCTGCCCGAAGTGCTCGAACGCATCGACGAAATCGTCAAGCGCTATGAACTCCGGGTGGCAAATGTCTTCCATGCCGGCGACGGCAACCTGCATCCGCTGTTGCTGTTCGACGATCGCGATCCCGTGCAAATCGAACGGGTACACCAGGCGGGTGAGGAAATCCTACGCGTCTGCGTGGACGTTGGCGGCAGCCTGACCGGCGAACACGGCATCGGCTTCGAGAAGATCGGGGCGATGAACTGGCTGTTCGACGACGTCGCGCTCGACCTGATGCGTCGCGTGCGCGAGGCCTTCGACCCGACCGGGCTGTGCAACCCGGGTAAGGTGGTGCCGACACCCGGGCGTTGTTCCGATGTCCGCAAGACCTTCGGCGCCAAGCGCTACGCCTGACGCTCGGAGATGCCACAGGCAGCACCGCGCAATGACGCGGTTTTAGGTATCCGCTAGTTGCCCCTTGTGCATCTTCATCGTTCTTCTCCGCTTCGTGCTCAATATCCAATCGCGGGCTGACAGCTGCCGATTAGGCCGCCTGCGCGTAGGTACGCCGTTCATTGAGGCAGCGCCGGCAACGATTGACGAAACGCAACATATATAGGAAGGCGAAGATGAATTTTTCGCGATGGTCGAGTATCTATACCTCTTCATCAACGTCGATAAATGGGTTACCGATGAATCTGCGACACCTTTTAAGTCTTTCATGAACATTCGATTCTTTGATCCCGAATTTCTTCGCGAAGTTGCTCACGGCATCTTCACAGCCTTCGGGGCGCCCGCTGCCGAAGCAGCGATCGTTGCGGATCATCTCGTCGAGGCCAGCCTGATGGGGATGGAGTCCCACGGCGTGACGCGAATTCTCCAGTACACCCAGGAATTCAAGGCCGGACGCGTTAAGCCTGCGGCGCCGATCACGGTTGACAGCGAGACACCGACGTCGGCCATCGTCGATGCTCATCTCAACTTCGGCCAGGTCGGCGCCCATAAACTCACAGACGTTGCCATCGCCAAGGCCCGCGAACACGGCGTGAGTATAGTGACCAGCCGGAACTTCCCACACACCGGTCGACTCGGGGCGTATACGACCAAGGTTGCCGAGGCAGAGATGATCGGTATTGCAACCATCGCTGTACCCGTACTGCCGAGCCTGGGACACTTCGTCGTACCCTTCGGCGGCCGCGAGGGGCGGCTGGCAACCAATCCGGTTTCCTGGGCAGCACCCGGCACGGATCGGCCGGTCGTCCTGGACATGTCGACGGCGACAATGGCGGAAGGCAAAATTCGTGCGGCTCACGCCGAAGGGCAGACCTTGCCGCCCGGCAACGTCATTGATGCGCAGGGCCGGGCGATCACGGACCCGAAAGATTTCTACGGCCCGCCCAGAGGCAACATCCTGCCGCTCGGCGGCGATCTTGGCTACAAGGGATTCGGGCTGGGAATCCTCACCGCGCTGCTGGGAAGCGCTTTGGGCGGAGAGAACCTGACAGAAGTGAGCGAGCATCACAACAACATGGCGATGATCGCTATCAGCGCAGCGAGCTTCCCCGATCCGGAAAACTTCCGTCAGCGGGTGCAGGAGAACATGGATTACCTCAGGAGCAGCCCGCCGGCCGAAGGATTCGACGAAGTCCTGATTCCTGGTGAGCCGGAGTTTCGAAAGTACGAGGAACGCATCAGGACCGGCATCCCGCTGCCCGAAAAAACGACTTGGGCGGAGATATGCATGATCGCCCGGGAGTTTGGCGTTTCAACATCGGTTCCCTGATCAATCCACGCCGAACGAATCCGCGTACGCGAACAACACCGGCATCGCAGCCCTGCCCGCGGCATCTACGAGCCGCAGGCAGCACCGCGCAATGACTCGGTTCCAATGTATCTGCTGGTTGCCAGTTGTTGGTTCAAAATAGAAGACATTTCATACTGTCTATCTGTCGCATGCGTTAGAATGTCACACAGGGTAACACATTAAAAATCTTCATGGCAAGTTCATACGCCTTCTTGTAGACAGTCAGATCCTTAGCGGACTCAATTTTCATACTACATTAGGACTCCTTTAATCTTCTGACCTCTGACTTCTGCTCTACGACTGGCTTTCTTTAATTTCCTGCACGAGTTGCTGGGCTCTTTCGAGGGTGGTGTTTCTTTCTTGCAACATCTGTAGCCGCACGGTGCTAATCATTTCGGGGTCGGGATTCGCGGTGACGTAAAGCGCGCGGCTGGTCAGGGTCGCGTCGATGGCCTGGGCGACGCGACGCACCTCGGGACCCGGCGTTCTCGCGAGCCAGTTGGCGGAATGCGATTCCGGCTCGTAGCGGAAATCGCTGGAGAGGCGAATCCGGCCAGAGCGGTTCGGCAGTCCGCGGTGCACGGTACGGCAGGGAAAGATCACGGCCCCGCCCGCCTCGTAGTCGGTCGTGGCCCAGGGCAATGTATTGGGATCCAGTCCATACGGACGCTCCTTGCCTCGCTGGAAATTTACAACTGACTCTCCCCCGCTTTCCAAGATGCCCTGCTTGTGCGACTGCGGCGATATCGCGAGCCCGCCCATCGAGATGTCGATATCCATCAGGGCGACCCAGGCGGTGTAAAAGGTCTCCGCCTGGTATCCCAGCTTGGGATCCCCGTCCTGGTGTGCGCCGGTGCCCCCGGCCTCCTGCTGTTCGGGGTTCGGATAAATCACGCGGATCAGTTTCTGATCCCAGACCCGCACCTTCTCACCGCAAAGCGCCTCGACCTCCGATACGATCTCCGGGGACCGGGCCAGGCCATTGAGCGAATCGAGCGCCGCGATGCGCTCGTACACCGCCATCCATTCGGCCTCGGTGGGTTCCGGCCCCCCGCTCCAATGCGGCTCATCCTTGTAGTTGTCTTCAATGAAGAAGTGTTCCCGAAACAGCTTCAAGATGTCGCGCTTGA